>Ga0256806_1000001_pt1 | contig 39297 bp, 58 predicted proteins | sample 1016PR4metaG_FD_186021 | JGI IMG/M metagenome (GOLD analysis project Ga0256806, IMG submission 186021) | Sediment microbial communities from tidal freshwater marsh on Altamaha River, Georgia, United States - 10-16 PR4 | ecosystem: Environmental > Aquatic > Freshwater > Wetlands > Sediment...
CATGTCTAGCATTAAAAATATTTTAGTATCAGCAAACATTATACATAAATAATCAGCTTGTGAATATTTAACCCAACCCGGCTTTTTATCTTCAACATTTGACCATATTTCAAGTAAAATATCATTATAATATTTACGTCTTTTCTTTTCTTCAATAAATAATTCTTGTCCATCAGGAAATATGATTTTACAATCAATACCTTGTTTTTGATAATGATAGTCGTTTAAATATTCTACTTCTATATCTTCACCGAAACACATTTTATAAATATTTATAAAATTATTATCCTTAGAAAACTCTAAATCTTTATTAAAATCACATACTTTCAAAACCCCACACCTCCCATTTATCATTATACCTTTGTCTTGCAAAAACTTCTAAATATCTCATATTAGGATACATTTTTTCAATCAAATCATAATAAAAATCTGGTTTTTTACTGTGTTTGCCTCTTTTCTCACTATAAATTGAATCATATCGATTTTCAGTCGCTGGTGGTGAAAATTTCCCAGTAGTACCAACTAAAAGTATTTCATGATTTATTCTAAACCAATAACCCATACCTTTTATTTGTTTATCCCAAATTGCACATGTTTTATAAGTAAATCCCCATTTAATCAATAATTCTATTCCTTCTTGTAATTTAGGTGCTGTAGTCCACATATAACAAACTGAATCTTTAGCGTGTGGCATTGATAATAAAAACAAATCTTCTTGTGTCATTGTAGGGTATTGATTTTCAATTGCTCTTGTTTCTGAAACCTCAAAGTTATATTGCCAAGGAGGATCAATATAAATAACGTCAAACTCACCAGTTAAAGGCTTCATTGGTTTACTTTGTAACTGGTCCTTTTTTTCAGTTTGTTTTGTTTTCATATAAGCTTTATCTATTGACATTGTACCATTCTTTAGTTGGTCCTTTATATCAGGTGTTGCCTTTTCTTCTATCTGTTGTACTTTGTTTAATGTGCCTTTGGATATATTATATTTTTCCGCTGCCATTTCTTGACTATTGATTTTATCATTTGTAGGGTTTACCAATATTGGTAAACCTTCATTTTGTTTACCGTTTTTACCACCTATTGACATATTTTCTTTACCTTTAATCTCCAAATAGTTTTTATATTTTAAGGCTAATAAACATTTATCATATGGCGATAAATTACGCCGTCCTGTTTGATTATTTAATATCCAACCAATTACATCAATTCTTTTAACAAATTTATCTGTCATATCTTCAATCGGGTATTTTATAATATTATTTTCTTGTACAATTTTAAATCGATTATGCCCATCAATAATATATCCATTCCAAGTTTTAACACTATCTAAAACACCAAATTGTAAAATATTTTCTTTTAATTGGTTGTATTCTTCATTTGTTAATGGTGGTATTAAATCTCTAAATTCATTATCAATTTTTAATTCAATCATTATTACACCTCATCTAATTTTATATTAATACCTAATTTGACCATTAATAAAATATAGTCTTCAATACTCATAGATATCATTTGTGTTTGATTATCTAATTCTTTTAATAGTTTAAACTTAAATCCTACTATTGTTTTTCTTTTATCTTTTACTTTTTTTATAATAATAATATCATCCAGAGTACCAATCTTTTTAAAATTTTCTAATTTTTTATTCCAAATATTAATTAATTTCTTTTGTTGTTCATTATAATTTCCCGGAATAATTTCAATACTTGCATACAATAATTATCACCTCAATATAAAAACCTAGATATTATCTAGGTTTAATTTTATAATAACATAGACTTATTTAAATTTATTGTTTTATTGTAATGGTCTATTTCACTAAAACCATTATATTTTTCAGCTTCCTTTCTAACTTCAATTATAAGTGATGTTATATCGGTCAAACACCAACCTTCATTACTTTGTCCTGATACTGCCAACCTAACACGCCTTATTTTATTATGTAATTCTATCATACCTAATGATTCACGTTCAGCCTCAACTAAATTACCTACCGCTAACCATCTATGATAAATATAACCTTGATGACTTTCTAATAATAAAACAAAAGCGGCGCATATATGTTTTGTTACACAAAATAAGCAATCATTGGATTGAACACCATTATCAACTACTAAATTACTATCTAACATTTTAATTAACCTCCCTTGATATTTTCTAACATTATATTATAGTTTTATACATTTTACAAGAAAGATAATAATAATTATAATAAAATAATCGTAGCATATATAAAGCTGTATAATATTTACTAATACTATGGCATTTAATACCGTATTTCATTTGAAAAGATAATAATGATGCTATGAACGAATTAGGGTGTATTTCACTTCTATATTTTTGTTCATGTATATTATCTAATACTTTTGAGTCTTCAATTAATAAATGTAAATCAACATTTTCTATTCTTTCAAATTCATTTTTGAATCTAGTTCTTCCAGTAGTAAAATTTATAGCTAATTCATTTAAATTTCTTTTTCTTTCAACTAAAATATTACCGTGAACTGTTGACATATCATTATTAATAAAAAAATATGTATAGTCACCAGATTCTAATTTATCAAATTTATATTTAACACCCATAACTTTAAATACATTAATAATGTGATCAATTTCCTTTTCTCTAGTATCAATAATTACAACTATTTGTTTAATCCATTCTTCAAATTTAATTTTAGACATAATCATACCTTTTTAAATAACTCAGATAACGGTTGAGTATAAATATCTCTATCTATAGTTATTTCTTTGCTAATTTTAGGATGTAATAAGTTAATATCATTTTCTTGATTTTTTAATAATTCCTGTTCTTCATAATCATAAATAATTGTATTACTTTGTTCCATATATGGATTTTTTATAGGCTCAATAAAAGGTAAATCAATCGTATTTTCTATAAAAGTTTCATAACCACATATTTGACACCTTATACGACCAAGATTATCCACATGTAGAATACTAGAACAATTAGGACATTTATTGAACATATGTTCAATAACTTCTTTTTCTCTTACAATTTCTTGTTCTAAATTTTTATACAATTTTTTTTGAATATCTTCTATACTTTGTTTTTCTTCACCTACCACTTTTATATTTCTATCTTTTGTTAAATTATTATAAAATTTTTGATTATCTGCATATTTTTCAGTTAGTATTTTTTCATAATCCATGTAAGCTGAATCATTAACTAAACTATCTATATTTTTCTTTAAAGTATAAATATGAGCATTCAAAATATTATATTGATCCTTATATTGATTAAAATTTTCACCTGCTTTTATACTAGATTCTATTAAATTACTAATTACAATATCAATATATGATAAATTTTTTTTCCATTTCTTAATATATTTAACTTGTGTAAGTATTACATATACAGCTATACCAACTATACTTGTACAAGTCAAACCTATAAAAATAAGCAAGCACCATAAAATTATATTATTTATAAAATCAAAACTAGTCATTGTTTAAACCTCCCTTTAAATCATAACCTAAATTTTTTTTATCAATTATTGCACAAATTTGAGCTAATTCTAAAAGTGTATATTTAGAATACCGTCTAATATAAATTAAACAATCTGTTATACCATTTTCATTATTTTGTCTTTTAGCTTTTTCTAATAATTCAACATAAATTTCAATCTTTTTAATTTCTTCTTTTACTTCCTGTAGTTCTTCGTAAAAAGCACCCATAAACTCGTCACTATTTTTAAAAAATTTACCGTGTTTATCAATAGCCCTATCAAACTCAAAACCAATTATTTCTTCACATAGTTTAATATTATCATTCATTAAATCACCTCAATATCTTAGCTTCCTCTATTTTAAGAGGAAGCTATTTATAATTTTTTTCTTCATATTACCACATACCGGACAAATATAACCTTGATATTCTGTACCTGATATTATATATGGTTCACCATCTTTATCCATGGGTATTTTTTTACATGTACTTATTATAACTGGACCTTTCTTTTTAATATTATTACAAAACATATTGTTTAACCTCCTCATTATATAATCGTGCTCCTAGTGAATAGCTACTTATATAAACTATTCTATAACAATCTTTAACATTTAAGCTATCATATGTAGTCTTTGAAATATAACCTATATGGAATCGTTTATTATTTACCTCTGAATATACTTTTATAGCTTTTTTATCATATTTATTATCAGGTTCTTTTTCTAAATAAATCCTATCATTTAATTTGATATTAGTTCTTATATTTTCATATTCATAATATTTTAATCCAACGACCTCAATTTTTTTACGTGTAATTTTATTTAACAAAAACATTTAATTATCCTCCTTGTTTTAGTAGAGGATTTAAACCCTCTACTTTAATAATATCCTCGTCTACGTTTAAGAGTGAACCAAGGAATAGTTAAGACTTTTTTCCAGTCACCTGTTCAAATTGTGTAAGATATTTACCCTTTAATTGCTGATATACTGTATTTAATCTTGCACCCTTTAATTTATCAGTATTATCTACACCTTTTATTTGTTTACCATCCTTAGCTTTAAAACTAGTAATTTCAAGTAATAATTTTTGAGCTTCAATTACATTATTATTAGTTACTAGCATTAAAACTTTTACTATAATATTTCTTTGTCTTTTCTCTTTATCTTCCTCTGTATTTTCTGATTTACTAGAACTATTAGTATTTTGATTAGTATTGTTAGTATTTTGATTAGTACAGTCATGACTATCAGGGTCGATGTCTTCACTTATTAAAAGTAAATCCTCTAATAAGGATTTCTTAAGAAATGTTTTAGCACTTAAAACCTTTTGCGATAAATCCATTTTTGACTTAGTTCTGTCAATGTAAATCTCACCAGTTTCAATAATTTTATTTTCTAAATTTACTGGATTATTAATGTCTATAACTCTCATTTCTAAAGTGTATTTATCACCGTCAAGACTACCAGCACCAAAATTAATTATTAATCCCAAATCTTTTAATAAAGGTTTTAATTCACTAAATATATCTTGAATTGTTCTGTAATTAAAATCTGCGAAATCATTACGATTACCTTTATTAACTTTTATACTATCCTGTAATATTGCTATTTTCTGATAAATGTTTAGTTCATTTTTTAAATTTTCCATTTTAAATAACCTCCAATAATTTATTTATTATAAATATTATATAACATATAATCCTTGCTGTCAACAAATATTTTAAACAATATCAAATTTAAATACTTCTTCAAATTTCATATTTAAAATATTTAATATCTTATTAGCTTCAATTATAGAAAACTTACTATGAAGGATTCTATAATTTAAACCTGATTGTGTTATATTTAATTTTTTGGCTAAATCATTTGTTTTAATTTTTTTTATTTTTAAAATATATCTAAAATATTCACTATTCATATTGTACCTCCATAATATATTTGGGAGGATTAACCCTCCCCACTCAATACCTTGTATATAAATCCTAGAATGGAATTTCTTCATCTAGAATGTTTTGTTCAATTTCATTTTCCCTATCAATCCAAAACTGATTAACCATATTATCAAAATAACTTTCGTCTGAACCTAATAATTTTAAATCATCCATTTTAAATAACCTCCATTTTTTTTAATAGTTGGGAGGTTTTTGATTCCTCCCTGTTATGTTTACGCTACTGGTACTTTGATGTCTTCATTGTTTGGACAATCAGGATTTGGACACCTATAAACGTCTAAATTTCTAAAGGTTACCACTCCGTCACTTCTTTTTACTGGTTCTGATTCTGTACGTACTTTTTCTAATGTTGTATTACATTTTAAACATTTCATTAAGTCACCCCCTTTACCGTGTCGTTTGTGTTTCCATGTTGATATATTAATTATACTATATATAATCTTTGCTGTCAACAAATATTTTAAATTAATTCAAGTTTTGCAATAATATCTTTTAATGATATAAAATTTCGTATTATACGAAATTTTATAATATCAGCTTGGCATATTACATTGGGTAAATCACTATTACCTATGACTAACAAATTACCTTTAGTAATTAATAACAATTCACCTTGTAAATATGAACCATTCTTTAATTGAAATGTATAGTGTTTACCAACTTTAAATATATATTTTTCCATTCTGTTAACCTCCATTTTTTAATATTTCTATTGAATGTTTTAAGCAATATGGTTTTAATGATATAATATATCTACAACAAGAACATAATATTTGATTGCATACAATACATTGTTTAGAACTACTTTCTAATATCTCTTTATTACACGAACTACATATAACAGTCTTATATTTTCTCATAACGACTTCCTTTCTTATAGAGGGTTTAACCCTCTATATTCATATAAGTTTGATATATACACCATAATATCATTATTTTATCGATATAATACTGGTTTTCTTGTCTAGGTAACCAATTTTTAGAATCAATTGCTATGAATTTTGACCAAATATCACTATCGGTTTTGAATATCTCAATATTTGTTTTAGATTTATAAATTCTTTCTATTTTATTGCCAGATTTAATAGTATAGAATCCGTTAGTTAAGTCTAATATTTTAGAAATAGCCTTATTCATTGTTTGAAATCTACTTTCAGAAATTAGATTCCCATCACAGTTATATAGCTGATAAAGATTATAATTATAATCACATGTTTTACAAAGATTTTCGTTTAATACTGTTTTTCCTGTCATGTTATTACAATCGTAACAGTGTTCATTAAATATAAATCCTACTTCACAACTTGCACAATTACCATTTTCGCTTAATTTCTCTTTACAAATTTGACAGTTTTCAGGTTCTTGTATCTCACAATTACTACAATTGCAATATTGAACTAATTTAGTGCAATTTTTACAAAAAACTCTGTTATCAGTTTCAAATAATTTAGTCATTACAGAGCAATTACCACAATTACCTTTACAGCTTTGACAGAAATCTTTTATTTCTTCTTTGTTTATTTCATCCTGTTGAATCAATGAATCTTCTATGTTTTCAACAATTGAATTTTTTAAAATATCCATTACTTTAATTTTTCCATTTATTAATTCTTGAACTTCTTGAATTTTCTTTTCAAACAATGATTTTAATTCTTTTTTAGTTTGTTTATTTAACCATTCATTATCATAACCAAAATAAAAAGTATTTCTATTTCTTATTAATTGTGCTGTTATTTCTCTTTCTTTTGATCCTTCTTTTAAATTCTCTTTAACTGGTGTAATTAATTTCTGTAATTCTCTTTGCAATCTTAATCCATCTTCACAAACTTGTTGAATAGCATCTACCATTTCAATTTTTGTTGTCTTTGCATTAAATCTTTTATTTTCCATTTTAAAACCCTCCAAAAAATTATTTACTACTCTTTTATTATATATTATATAATTCTTGCTGTCAACAAATATTTTAAATAATTATCAAAAATTTTAAATAAAAAATAGAACCTTTAAAAAGGTTCTATAAACAGGTATTTAATAATTATTTATTTGAGTAATATAATTTTTGAATTAAACCAGACCAATTTAAACTAGGAAATGTTTTCATATGTTTTATCCAAATATCTGCATAATCACTTTCTTTTTTAATAATTTCCTGCCATGTTAACATTTTCTCATTATCAGGTAAATCAAATTTTAAGTTAAAATATTTAAAAATAGCTTTTACCGTGGCTATTGCAAAAAGGTCTATATTAGCTTTATAAAATTTTACGTCATTCTCATTAGTATGATAAAAATGTTCCATAAGACAAGCCACGGCATTTGTATTACTTAATTCATAAAGACCACTACTATATAAGACACTATCTGGTCGACTTCCTCTATCTGTTGTTGGTGTTACCGCTGATATAAAATCATACCATATATCAGATATTTTTTTACCGTTACCATTTTTATTCAAATGACTATAATAACTTTCACAACCTCTTACGGTCTGTGTACCTGCATTTGAATGATTAGCTAAATGTAAAATTACTTTATTTTTATTACTATCTTGTACGATTTCAGATAATGTCATATTTTTATCTTTATTTTTAAATATTACAAAATCACAATTGATATCAGCTAAATCAATATAATATTCAATCCGGTCTCTTAGTTTAAACATGTTATCCTCTTCCGTACCATAACCAGCTACACCTATATTTTTTTCTTGGGTACTTGCTGATAAATAAATTTTTATAGACATTTATTTCCCTCCTATTTCCCTACTATCATTTCAACTATACCTTTAACAATTATTAAACCACCTGTCACAATAGAACCTATCAAGCCTACAAACTTATAATCAATCTCTTTTTTTTTAGTTTCCAATATTACCGGGCAATTTTCAGTATTTCTTTTACATTCTTCTTTAGTAACCATATTTTCTTCGATATACATTAATTTTGATTCAATCATATTAAATCTATTAGTTATGTCTGTTTTAAGGTCCTTAATATTATCAATTATTAAGTCTAAAAAACGATTATCTGCATCCATTTTGCAACCTCCCTTATTATATAAATGGTATACCTATATTATAACAAGGTATACCATTCTAAGGAAACTATTAAAATGAAAAACTACTCTATAGCAAAATATCAATGTAGTATTGATAGAAACAATCTAAAATATGACCGGTCATTGCAAAATATTGTGTATTTTTATAATTAAAGCTGACTATTAAATACATGTTAATATAATTTTGCTTTATTCCTAGACTCAAACTAGCAGGGTTAGCAACCTGGTGTTTGTAGTACGACGCTAAGAATCGAACTTAGTATTCATGACATAGTAACCATACCGTCATTACCTAATACATGTATATTTAATATTTTTTTAATGTCACTTCCATAACCTAAGGAAAATATTAAAACCCCTATTATAACGTTTGGACTTGAACCAAATATCCTCGAAAGATAGTTACCATACCGTTATAACTGTGTAATTTTAAGTTTAATGTCCATAAAAATTACTAAAAATCTAGACTAACCATGTATAAATATACCAGATAGTAATATTGTTTATGGTTAAGGCTTTAATAAGGAATTGCACCTTATACCTCCACGCAATTTCAAAAAGTTTAATCACTATAACCCAAGTTTTCAACTAATTTAATTTATTGTGGTGTACTACTGCTTATACTATAAAACATAAGTCCGTGTTATCACGGAAAAAATAAAATAAACTTATTAGGTTAATTAAAATGTTTCATAAACACATAAAGCAAAAACAAAAACATAACAGGTTTAAAACTATTAATATAGTTAAGTTTAACGTGCTTTACGCTAACTTACACTATAAATTATAACATATGTCGATTTTAAAGGCAATATGATTTTAAACAAAATAAAATATAGTTTGTACACAATTTGATTTATTTTGTACTCAAATTATTCACATTTAAATCAATATTATTAATTTTGATAGGAATATCAACACCATTATGTTTAATTTCATTAGATTTTGTAATATTTTTAAACTCTGGTTCTTTAACAATTAATTCACTACTTAATCTATTAAATTGTATTTGTGTCATTATTCCAATTTTATTTGTTTTACAATATTCTTGAAATATTTTATAAAAATCATTTAATGATTGAGGTTTATTAGCTGTTTTAGTATAACAATCAATAATCACAGGTATTTTATTTTTTAATCTTTTTCTAATAATATGTTCGGCCTCAATCAATTGATCCTCTGGTATTTGATCTATAATTTTTTCAATATCCATACCGTATAACATCCCTTTCTTTTTTTTTCATTATATCACTTTATTTTATGATATAATAAAATAAAAAATTAATGGAGGTTTATTATGTTATCTTATAAAGATTATGGAAAATTGTTTGATACCCCAGTATTACCAGTTGGTGCAATCATTGAACAACCGAATTTTAATTATGATTCAGAACTATTACAAGATTTTTTATTATTCTATTCTTCAAATAATCCACTCGCTGACACTGTAACAATTGAAATTAAATTTGTAAATTCAAATAGTATTGAAACAAATTGGAGAAATTTTTTCATAATACCGGGTACTAATGGTTTTATTGAAAGTATTATGATGGGTCAAAATATGGGTTATGGCTTTAAACTAAGAATTATTAATAATGCACCTGTACAAATAAACGATTTTAAACTTTGGCTTCAAGGTAAAGCAATGTAACCAATTAAATAAATTAAGGACCTTTATAGGTCCTTTTTAAATTAACTCTAAATAGTATACATTTGTTTAGTTAGTGTTATTTACGGAAACTTTCGGGTAGTTCTGGTAGTCGTCTGGGGAAAAGAACTTCAACCTCCGCTTAGAGGGGAGAGGCTTACGGGAGTTCGGGGGAGGATTGAAAGAAACATATAAATATACATTTTTTATTTGTACATATGTACATAATTATGTATAAATAAAAAATTCTTATAAAGTGATTTAATTTACTACCAGAACTATCCGTAAACCTCTACGCTCTAAACGGAGGTTGAAGTTTTTTTCCCCAGACGACTACCAGAACTACCAGATTTTGAAACATAAATGTAATAGAAAATGAAAAAATAAAACTTGACTTTTATTAAAATAAGTGGATAACTTTTAATTTACATTTTTTAGGAGGATTTATAGAAATTACTTAGATATTTTAAATAATGTAGATACGTTACTTATCATAAAAAAAAAGCCCTAATGGACTTTTTTAAATTATTCAGTTATAATATTTTCAAGGTCTTGTATTAAATCAGGTGTTAATTTGTATTTATAAAAAGTATTATTGATTTCTATAGCACGGTATTTCTCTTTTATTTTACCGTATTTATCATAAAATATTTCATATTCATTTTGAAATAAATAATTATTTAAAATGTTATCCATTTCTTTTAAAACACTAGTTTTATATAATAGTGTTTTATATTCTTTATCACCTACTATAGTATAAGTTTCTCTATAATATATACCGTCGTATAATTCAGGTAAATTTGGTGTATAAAACAAATCTAATGGTGTTAATAATGCAGTTATAAGTCTAGCATGTGGTTTATTATTAACTGATAATATACCATAAAGCTGACCGATTTCCGTACTGGTGTACTCACCTTTTTTCTTAATATCTGGTGTAATATGATTATTCTCTTTCAAGCTAGTATTTTCAACTTTTAGTTTATAATTTTCTCTAACAGCAGCACCTAATTTACCCATTACTTGTGCTTCTCTAGACCGTGATATTTGACCTCTAGTTTTCCAAACAATTACATTTTCATTTTTTAAAGCTGTTGTTTGTTCAATTAGTTTCTGTTTTTCTTTCTGTTCATTAATCCATACTTTTGCTCTTTCAATTGGATTATCAATTTGATAAGAAGGTACTTGATCCTTTAGTAACCTTTCACATTCTATGAAATAAAGACGGGCCTCTTTGCCTTTAGCATTTCGTTGAATCATAGATATTTCTTTCGCCATATCTAAAGTGAGTTGGTGGTCTATTTTTTCTTTTACAAAACGTTGGTCAACCCCACTATTTTCCGAAGGCTCATTTTTGAGCGGTCGAAATTCAGTGAAGTCTATGCCATTTTCAAATCCATAGTCTAACATCCTTGGGAACCAATCTTTTTAATCTGTGTTAATCTCTAAAAACGCATGCAGGTCTCGCCCTAAAACTGTTGGCCTATCGCTGTCATAGTTAACTTTTATTAACTCATTCATAATTTTCATTCCTCCATTAACTATATTTTAATATTCCTAAATTATATAAAGTTTCAATACCTTTTTCATTTACAATATTGTAACCATTTATTCTGATAATTAATCCTTTTTTCAATAAAAAATCTCTTTCACTTTTAGACATTAAATCACCGTCAAAAGTTAATTTTGTTAATTGTTTTAATGTTTCTAAAGTACCTTTTCTAAGTTCAATCATTCTATTTTTTAAATAAGAATCTAAATCAAACATAGAACTACATTTTTTAAAATTTTCACAATCCATACAACCTAAACCAAAGTTTTCACAATTTGTAATATCTTTATTTTCAATCATTTTAATCAATCCTTTCTAAATTCTTTATTTCTTTTTCTGTACAATGTTTTAATTTTCTACGTTTAATTCTATTTAACTTCTTTCTTTTTCTACCATGATAATCATTGCAACAAGGACATTTATAACCGCCATGACCAATTATACCTTTATTTTGTTGGGTAAATAAATCTTTTGTCATATCAATTATCCTTTCTAATTAATTTAACTTAGCTCCCTAACACAGACTTATGTAAACAATGTTACTGCAAATTAGAAAGGAAGCTAAGAAATTTTATTATTTATTATTCATTTTTTTTAGTAACTATATCTATAACTTTTTTAACTGATTTCAACGGTGAAGTTTCATTTAATCCGTTATTATTATCGTCACCATTAATTGTATCAACAAAAAATATATTAGGCTGTTGTTCCTGTAATTGTTTTTCATAATTAGGGTCTAAAATATTTGGATAATATTTTGAAGTATCATATCTGTCATACCACATTTCACGACTATTACACATAACATTGAAATTTTGAATACAGTTACAAATATATTCAGTTAATATAAAATCAGGTGTATTACTTCCATTTTCAATAGAATATTCGTTTAATAATTTCTGTAAATCTTTTTTAAAATCATTTAAATTCATAATTATTTATTCCCTTCTTTTATTATTTTGCCATTTTTTAATATATATCCAGATTTACCACTATTTGTAAAATCATAAATCTTTTTTGCTTTAATATATACTTCACTAGTAATACCTAAAAGTATACATATTTCTTTTAAAGCACTTACTTTATCTAATAAAAAACTAGACATGTCTTGGTTCTTATCTTCATAATAAAATTTATCTGCTTTTTGTTGTAATTCTGCTATTTTTTCAGCAAAAACCTTTATAACATATTCACTACACTTATTACATAAGTTCACAAGTTCACAACCTTTCTAACTGTTTTTTCTAGGTTTACCGGGTATAAAAGCATCCTTACAATCTTCACACCAATAAACATTACCCGGTTTATCTGACCATTGCCATGTATTATTACCAAAGCAATTAGGACATATTTCTTTACCTATATTTTTTTTCTCAATATTTTTCATATTTCTACAACCTTTCTTAATATTGTTTTCCACATAATTTACAAATCCAATATATACGTTTAACTATTTTTTTAAGTTTATTATCATAGTAACTTTCTTGAATTTTATATAAGTCACCTCCACAACTACAACCACCTATTTTAATTTCCATTGTTATTACCTCATTTTATAACTACTAAGAATTTTATCGGTTGGTAAAAACCAATAAGTTATTATTCTAATTTTTAAATCATAGCTTTTATTTTTTTTAATTTTACTATACTGATTATAATTAATTATTATCTTTTGTTCCCCATTATGAACATATGTTAAATAATGCTCATAATCAGACGTTTTCCCATTGAAAATATACACTTCTTTAGTATTAACCTTAACATTCTGTTCATACACATAAGTATTTTTTTTGATTAAGTCATTACAAATCCAATCAATACCTAATACCACACCTACAAACAAGCTAAGAACTGATATAAATACAATAAATTTAGCAAACAAATCATTATTCATTTAATTAATCACCTAATTTCATTTACTATATATTATAATACTATAAATTATTATCTTCAATAGATTTATCATTTAATAATTTTACAAAATATTCATGTGAGTTACTTTTAGTGTTAATCCTTGATTTAACATTATATTTTCTTAATACTTTTCCTAATTGAATTGGATTTGTAATGTAAATATTTCCTATCAAATGATTAAATAATTCTGAACATTTATACCATGAACCCTCATTCGATAATGGTTTTAAATCCAAGGTATCTTCAATTGACATAATAGTTTCAGGTTTTGATAAATATTTTTCGTTACTTCTTTCAACTAGTTGTATTTCGTCTTTATTATGCCAATATCTCTCACCTTTTAGATACATATCGTAAAAATAACCCCATAAAAACTCAATATCAACGGTATGTTCTGCGTTTAAATTTACGTTACCCATGGTTAAAAATCTACGTGAACCGGTTAAATCTCGTAAATACTCATAGTCGTTTGTTGTACCACAAAAACATGTCCTTCTCTTAATGTCTATGTGTTCTTTAGCGTATGGTATTCTAACTCTATCTTTTGTATTTGTAATATAAGCTTTTAACGAATCTTGGTCTGATTTTTTAAATGTACTTGATATTTCTCCTATTTCAACTAACCAATTTGAACTGACTTCTATTAAATGGTCTTTATTGGCAACGTCTAAAACTAATAAAGACATAAAATAATCATATTTAAACATATCAGGTAATAAAGACCTATACCATCTGGTTTTACCTTCACCTTGACCACCTTGAAAAACTGGCAAAAATTGATTTTCAATAGGTCTTGTTTCTCCATATTCTGTACGACAACCCATGTATACCATTTGTAAAAAAGAATGTTTTAAAAACCATTCTTTTAAATGTTCTGTTGTTTCTACCGTGTTACAGATATCTTTAAAGGCTTTTTCTCCCATTTCTATATTGGTTAAATATTTAGCATGGCATTGTTTTAACCAATCTTCTACAGGATTATATTGATTATTCCAACCAATATTTACAATATCACTTTCTATTTTTTCTTTAAAAGGTCTATAATTATGCTTAATTCCACAATCCCTTAATTTAGTTAAATATGTTTCTAAACTTTCATAGTGTTTTATATCATTCTTAAAGACTTCAAATTTTCTTTTAATGATATTATATTTAATTTCAACTTTATAATGCTTTAATAAAGCTTTTGTATTTTCGATAACAGATAATATTTCATATTTTATAATTTTAGGACCGTCTTCAAAATCATATCTATCCTTATATTCTTTTAAACTTAATGTTTCCTTTTCGTCCTCGTCATTTTTAAATGAGACTATAACCCAATTATCATCCCAATCAACTCTTGTAAAATCAGGGTCTTGTTGGTCTCTCCATTTAAGTTTTAAATCTTGTTGTAATCTTTTAAAAAATTCTTTATGATTTTTATCGTTACAATCAGTATTTGAGTACGTTTCGGTGTGAAAACTATTTAAATAAATCCAACATTTTTCATTATTTTTCTTACATATTGGACATGAATAAAATAAATAATTATGTTTATGATTACCCGGACAATGAAAACCCATTGTTTGAAGTTCATTAATTAACCATTCAAATTTATCATTATTTATTTTCTTTCTCTCTAAATCTATTGTGTTAATTAACATTCCATTTTCAGTACAATCATATACATTATATGTTAATAGTAAGGTCTCTTTATTCCATTTACTATAATTACCTTCGGTTAAAATTGTTTGCTCATAATCAGAATTAAAACTTGTAATTTGTAAACCTTGTTTTACTAAATTATCATTTTCATTTGTAAGTAATTGGTCCATTTTATCAATTATAATTTCTTCTATATTAGTGGTATCCTCAATATTAAATTGTTTTATAAATTTATCGTAATTAATTCCGCTAATATCCCAATTTATAAGCTTATATTTCATGTTTAACCCTCCTATTTTTGTTTTAATGTGTTTATGTACATTTTATAACCAGTTGAAAATAATTCTTGTTCTGTCATATTATATTTAGAACAAATATTTTTTATCTCTATTAATTCATTTGGTGTTACTCTTAAACATTTAACAATTTCTTTCTTTACTGCTTTTCTAACCCCTCCCCTTGGCATGTTTTCACCTCCTCTAAATGTATTACAATTGATAGTGTATTTTAATTATAAATCCTACCGACATTTTTTTCAATAGCTAATTTTAATATTTACAACAATAAATTATAATGATATAATTTATAATGGAGGTGGTTAGATATGAAAGAAGTAAAAAAATTAACAGGAAATAATTTATTAACTATTAGAAAGGATTTGTTATGTTATTCAAAGTATGTACCTGAAATCTTAACAAAGGAACAATTTACTAATTATTATTATTTCATGTATTGTGTAAAAATGAGTTCTAAAAGAGTAATTGAAATTAATTTTACAAAAACTTATATGTTAGGGTGTAAAATAATTACTACACCAAAAATAATTAAAAAAAGTATAAATTTTATTAATTTGCATATTCCACAAAGCATAGTAAATCAATTTAGAGAAAAATATTTTGAAATGAAAATAATAAATCCTACAACTATTCATTTAATAGGATTAACAGAAAATGAATATAATAAATTAATTAAATAACAAGGAGGTTAATTAAAATGTTAGATAATTTAAGATATTTAGTAATAGATACTGAAACATTAGAAGATTATTTCAGCTTACAGTATAAAAATGAAAAAGGTATAAGTAAAGTTTATGAATGTTATAATGATAACGATATTCATAAACTTTATGCTCTATTAACTAGAGTAAAAAGACCTATGTATTGTTATAGTATTGATTATGATAAAATTATGATAAACGCTTTATGCAAGTTCGTAGAGAGTAAAACAATTAATATTTGTTATCATTTAAGACAAGTTTCAAATTATATAATAAATCATAAAATAGATTATTTCAGATTAAATAAATTATTTTGGACCGACTGTTATTTTAAAATTAAAGAATCAGATATTGATTTATCACAAAAGGAAATATGGGATCAATCAATTTTAAAATGTAAACAATTAAATCCTAATCAAAAAACTAGAGAATTTATTGATTTATATCAAAGAATTTTAGGAAAAAGTAAAGTATTTAAATCCTTAATTATAAACAGTATACCTAAAATTAATTTTTACTATACTGTAAAAAATGATAAATCGTTGCAAATGACAATCTCATTAAAAAAACTACAGCTTATTTATGAAGGATATAATATAAAATTTGATTTTAATAAATATACAAAAATAGCAGATATAAAAAAAGACGGTTTGTATGATACTTTTATAGAATATTCGTTAAATGACGTTAATTTTTTAGATACAATATTCAAAGATAAACCATTAAAAGATATTACAAAAAGAATTTATGCAGTACAAGCAGTTAAACAAATAAATCCTGATATTGAAATATCAGACATTGAAATTTATTCTGAAAATGATACAGCTTTAATTACTAAATTACTTAGTATTGATAAACCAAACAAAGTGTTTACTGTAGATTATACTAAACATATTAAAACAAACTATAAACAATTTAATGATTTTGTTAAATTTGTTTCAGAAAATAATAATTTAATATCTAAAGACAGAGAATTAAAAGAAACTTATTGTAGTAAATTTAAAAAAGAATATATTACGGACGATTATACCATAGTTAATGATAATGTTGATTTACAAATAAATAGTTTTGATACTTTGATAATTAATAATACTAGTATTAAATTTGGTCTTGGTGGTGTTCATGGTGCAATACCGTCTTATATTAGTGAAAATCTTTTACATTTAGATTATACTTCACAATATCCTAGTATAATTTTACAATATAAAGAATTATTTAAAAATATAATAAATGTTGATTTATATGAAGCTGTATATAATATGAGAATAGAATCTAAACCAAAATTAAAATTAATAGAAAACGAAAAAGGTATTGATTCACCTGAATATAAGGAATTATTATTAATAGTTGAAGGTTTAAAACTAATTTTAAACACTGCTTATGGTTTGATTAATAGTAATTTTGAATTACCAATTAGTTTTAAACCCTTAGGACGTTTTATTTGTTTAAAAGGTCAATCCTTACTTTTAAACTTAGCTTATAAGTTAATTAAATATAATAATGATATATCCTTAGTTAATGTAAATACAGACGGTATTATTTTAAAATTACCTGAGAACTGTAATATTGACCAATTAATTAAAGAAGATATCGACGGTTATTTTGTACTAGGTGTGGATAAAATTAAAAAAATAATTCAGCGTGACGTAAATAGCTATTTAAAAATTATGGAAAATGAATCATTAAAAACAAAAGGGGCTTTTAATTTAAAAATCAAACAACATATTAATAAAAATGAGCAATTAAGTGTTTTATTACAAAATGCAATTAGATTAATTAATAATCAAAGTGTACAAATTTTACCAGTGTATTTTGATATTAAGTGGATTAATAAAGAAGAAAAGGCATATTATTTAACAAATAGTATTAATGGTAGTATTGCAATTAAAAATACTGTAAAACCACAAATACTTAGTATTGATAATGAAATGTTTTATTTTACGGATAACAAGGACCTTGCCGATTTATCATTATATCAAAAATATTCTAGAATAATAATGGATAGAATACTTACATTTTCAATGACTAACACTGAAAAAAATTTACCTTTTATTGAAAATACTTTGATTGAAGATACTGAAGAAAATAATAAATCTAAAAAAACTTTAAAATTAAAATTAACTAAATTATTTAATTTAACTGATAAAAACAAAAATTTATTAGGTTTTGTAGGTTTTAAAGGTGATACTAAAACTAATTCATATATTAACGGTAAACCAATAAAACCATTGATACATTACACAATGACTAAAATTCAAAATTCTACTTATTGTAAAGGTTTTAGTTTAACAAGTGGTGATAAGTTTTTAATTATTGACGTTGATATTTTTGATAAACATACCAATAAACCTAAAATTGGTTTTCAAATATGCAATTTATTAATAAATAAATTAAAGGAACAAAATACATTTGAATGTTGGAATGATAAAACAATAAGAACCAATAGAAAATTTATATTTAAATGTAATGATAAGATTTTAATAAAATCACCTTATAATAAATATATTGAAATTTTAACACAAAAGGCCACTATTTTAACTTTAGACGAAGTAAATATAAAATATGATTGTAATTGGATAGAACCCATAGAATTTAATTTAAATGAATTTAAAGAGTATATAAGCTAAGGTTTAACCCTTAGCTTTTTTTCTATTTCTTATATATAATCCTGAACCTCCTATTATAGTTAAAAGACTACCTGAAATAATAAATATAAAACTGCTAGTTTCTCCGGTCTTTGGTAATTCTTTATCATTATGCACTATATTTTCAATAATACTAGGTGTCGGTGTATTATCTGGTACATATGTTGGTGTATCTTCTATTACTCCACTAGGTGTTACTGATTCACTAACACTAGGTGTTGGTGTTTCACTAGGTAAAATAGATTCTGTTGGTAAAGGTGTTATATTTGATATATCAATTGAAATATCTGATAGATAAGTACTTTTAGAACCTCTATAATATTTTATACGATTTATAACAATATTTATTTTATTTGGACCTTCATTTAATGTACCTTCATAATTACCCTCAAAATACACTACACCTTTATTATCTTTACCTGTGATTGTAATTATACAATTTAAATTTGATACAGGTATTTTTTCATTTAAAGGGCAAATTTGATTATCTACTTTTACAATTCGTTCCCATGTTACCCATGTCAATAAACCTGTACCATTACCGGGTGTATAACCTTTAAATAGTACCTCATATGAGTTATTTTCACCATATACAGGTAGTATAAGAAGTGATATAATTAAAAGACACAATATCAAACTAATTTTTTTATACATTTTATGTAATCCTCCCTTAACATTTACAATCATAATATAATACTATTCAACTTTTATCAATTTGATTTTAACATTTGTAATACTTAATTTTGTATCCTTTGGTAATTCAATATTTTTATATTCTTTTTCTGCAAAAGTTTTATCTAATCCCATAATTGCATTAATTCCACCAGTGTACATATTATCTGATGATACATTCCCAGTATTACCACTTATAGCAATTATGTCATAATTTCCCGGTTCAAAATCTTTACCCGAAATATAATTACCAGAACTAAAAATATATTCTTTCTTTTTTTCTTTAGTCTTGTTTGGTGTATCAGTCGAAATTATAGGATCAATATTTAATGAATCAAGTTCTTTATTTAAATCTTTTATTTCTTGATTTTTATTATCAATATCACCTGTCAAACTTTCTAATTGTCTTGATAACTCAAATATTTGGTCATTTCTTGAATTAATTTCATTTAAATATTGGTCTACTGAAATATCTTTACTAGTAAGCAATGAAAAATACATAAGTGCTGTAATTACTCCAATAGTTATTGTAGCAGGTAAACTTTTTGTTCTTTGTTTTGTATAAAGTATAGCACCCACAAATGGAAATATTATTATTAAACCCCAAAACCCAACTTTTTTTAATCCTTCTTTCATTTTATAAACTCACCTTTCTAAATTTTATTATTTTTTAGTCACTTCTTGAAAACATTCTCTACAATATTTTTTACCTTTATATATGTATGGTAAAGTACCAATTTTACAACCACATTTACAACATACATCTTGTTCAATTTTCATAAAAACCTCCTATTAATATGGTTCTGAATAACCCTGCCACATACCGTTAATTTTTTTAGCTCCAAATTTAGCTCTTTGAATAAAATAACATTTACCAAAAGCTTCGCCAACTTCACAATTATTACACATAATATTTTTATTATGACATATATTACAATCACTTTTAGTGTGACCACAAGTACCTAACCAACCACCTGCATTATGACCTTTACTAGCCTTTTTATTATATTCTTTTTCGGCTTGTTCAATTAACTTATCTGTTAATCGTTGAAATGTTGCCATATCAGACCTTGACCAACCAAACATTTAATTAACCTCCTTTGTTAAATCTCTTTCTATACCTTCTAATATTTTTTTTCTTAATGTAATTAACTTTTTAATTTTATCTGAAATTTGATTTTTTTTAAAAGTTTCAGTTTCTTTTTCTTTTTTAATAATTAAAAATTGTATTTCATTATATAATTTTAAAGTATTATCATTTTCATAATGAATTAAATATTCTAAGTTACAATAAGGACATATATAAAATACTTTGGTTAACTCATTATTTTCTTTTCTATATTGAAATGCTTCCATTTCTGGTAAATCAAATATTTTTTTACAACCATTATTACATTTTATTTTCATAATTAAAACCTCTCAATATGTTTTATTAAATATTTTAAATAAACTCTTTGTTCTATATATTTATTATCGCCATCCCTCTCAAAACTTAAAACTAATTCTAATAATTTATTTAGATTATGTAAGTGGTCATTTTGACTATATTTTTCATATCTAGCTAAGTAATTTTTTAAATCTTCTTCTTTTATTCTCCAACTTTTACCAAATTTAATTGCTTTTAATTGACCAGTATGAATTTGAGTTCTAACAGTTGAATCATGTATTCTTAATTCGTTAGCTACTTCTTGTATTGTATAATATATAGTATCAATGTCATTATTCATTCATCCACCTTCTTTATTATATTTTAGCTAATTATATAATAGTTTAACATAGTTTACAAGAAAAAAAAATAACCCTTATAGGGTTAAGTGTATATTTGTCATAGATAAGCATTAACCCTCTGATAATTTTGTAACAATTATATGACTATATGAGGATATAGTAATCGGATTAGATACATCATTTGAAATTTGGCTGGCTCTATATTGAAATGTTGTATCGGTTGCACCTGCCAATATTAAAAAATGTTCGGTTATATGTGAACTTGTTGTTAATGCCGGTAAAGTATATGATATATCGGTTGCTATACCATGTCCAGCACTATTTCTACATAATGTAAATGTGGTACTACTATTAGTTTGTGCTTCACCACCTCTACAATTCCTAGCACAAACTAAAGTATAATCTGATCCTGTAACTGCCCAATCAAATTTTATATCAGGTGTTGCACTGGTGTCATTTCTAGCACTCATATGTACGTCTATAGCATATAATCCAGAATTGGCTTTTAAAGTAAATACTAAACCTGTGATATTTACCATATCAGTACCACTTATTGATTGATTTGAAGGTACGTCATACCATTTTATAGCTACATCACCTAACACATTTGTTGCAATTAATTGATTTTGAAATTTTTGTAATAATACTCTAGAACCAATTCTTAAACCTAATAAATTAGTTGTACTAATCACCTTTAAATTATCGTCGGTTGATAATATTTTTACTGTTAATGGTGATAAAGCTGTTACCGTAGCAATTTTAAAATTATTTGGTTGACTTTTATCTAATATGGCCTTATAAATCTGCTCTTTATTCAACATTTGTCACCCTCCTTATTACAGATTTTATAAGCTCACCTACTTTTAAATTATATGAAAATGATTCAATTTTATATATAGCATTAATATTTAATAATGTATTTTTAAAATTATAACAATCTCCCTGATACGGTAAACCGTCATTTGTTCTTGAAGTAATCAAAGCATGATTGTAACTAATAGCTTCTTCTATCTCTAACATTTTTAATATTTCTCGTCTTGCTCTTAAATCAACATAACTCTGACTTGTGGCCTCACTATCAAATATTTTAACTATATATCTACCTAAAGAAGTTTGACTTAATGGGTGATTACTTAAATTTTCATCTTCAAAGGTCCATGTTTTAGTTAAAGGTTCTGTATCGACCGTTAATTGTCTAGCTATAATAATTACTTTGTTATACATATTGGTATAATCAATTGTAATATCGATACCATTTTTATATAAACTTTCGTTATTATCTTCAAAATTCCACGCAATATATTTATTATCAGACCACGGTATTGATTTAAATATGCCTGTACCACTACACCATAAAGGATAATAATTTATAGTATTAAGTAATGAATTAATTATAAATAATTTAGATTTACCAATTTCATAACTCATATCTTCAATTAAAACCTCGTCACTTGGTGGGATTGAATATTTAATCCATGTACCAACACCATCTAATAAACTTGTTATAGTATCAATTACGTTTTCCCCTGCTTCATAATATACAGAACTTGTTATTTTATCTTGTTCTAATGCAATCAATAAATCATAACCTTGTACTTGTCTTGTCACAACTTTACCATTACTTACTTTATTCGGTGAAGATAATACATAAGTACCTAATGGTATACTATACTCGATATCATTATAAGTTAATGTATACCAAGGTCTTATTAAATCTGATAAAAAATTAATATTTGTATTATCTTTCATTTCAAATGAAGCTGTTCCAATAATATCCCTTGTAAAATTTATATTAATATTTCCGGAAATAATATTATTTAACCATTCATAATGAGTATACATACCATTTTGTAAAGTCAATCTTTCATATTTAAAACTTTCAATTCTATTACCTGTTAAAATTTTAGTAATATCAATTGTTACAGGTGGTTCAAATACTATAATTAATTCCGTAATTGGGTTATATTCGTATGAATCTACGTCAATACCACTATTAGCTGTTTCACCGTTGCTATCAGAGGTAAATAAAATAATATTGTTTCCCTCTATCCAAGTACCTTCATTAACTTTTTCTTGAATAATATCTGTTATATCTAATTGAACCATTTGTTCTTCGGCGTTTTCGTCTTGGTGTAAATAAATATAATTATCTGTACCAACCATTGCCATAAATTCACTATAATTTGTTGGAATCGAATTACCAGTTGAGGCTTTTATTTTAGCCTCAACCCACCCATCATTGACCGCATATAAATTTAATCTATATGTAGCCGAAATTATATTTGATCCTTTAGGTATGTTAATACTTCTAAAAGCATGATAAATATCACAATAACCGTCCTCGTCATACCAATTATAATAAATAATGTCACCACTTGAATCATTATAATATGAAGAAGTATCATGTACTACATAACCATCGTCTGAACCTGTAGTTATAAAATAATTATGTGTATTTCTTGCCATATTTTATCACTCACTTTCTACTTTAGTGATTATACAATTAAATTGGTACGCTGAATTATCTTTTTTATCGAATTTACAATTGGATATATTACATTCTATCCACCTATTTCTAAAATCTCTAAAAAAATTATTACCAGCAGTTAATATTATTTCTTTTACCGTATCATAATCTGTATAAGGTAAATCACAACTAAAACTAATAATTTGTGATTCTTTTGAACCCTGATATTTAACCGGATAATTTCTACCTTCAAATTCTACTATAATACTATCTAGTTCTATTATTTCATTTAATGCTATATCACCTTTTAATTCAATATAATCACTATAATTACTACCACCATTAATATAATATCTCCCTGTTAAAATCATTTCCACATAATCAGGTGTTGATACTGCTATACTTGGTATATCGCTAATAGCTTCAATATAATAATATGTTGTACCACTAATTAAAGGTATATAATCAGTTACAGCCGTATTGACTGGTATATTTTCAATTGCTAATTCATAAGTTAAACCACCATCAATACTTCTATATATATTATTATAACTAGTTTCTACTTCATCACCTGTTGGTGAAGGATTAGTTATTTCTATTAATACAGTACCATTTGTTTCATTTTTATTTAATACCATTGTTGGTACAGGTGGTGTATAAAAATCAGTTGTAAATTCAACAGTACTCAATTCACTCCATAATCCATTTTCTTCTTGTACTTGCAATGTTACTTTATAATCGGTACTATTTTCTAAATTATAATTAAATGTTACATTTTCACTAGAACTTGACGCTGTTTTAGATTCTAATAAATTATCATTTTCATCATATAAATTACATAAATATTGAACTTGGCTATAAGATTCAGCCTGTGTATATGACCATTCAACATTTAGTACACTATATGGATAATCGTCAATTCCATTTGGTACATTAATAGTACCAATAGGTAAATGTTCTAATGTAAAACTACATGTTTCACTATAAGCACCTTGACCAGTACCATCTAAACCACCACTTGTACAAGCACCCCAAGTACTTACTTCATATTCCCATTCACCAACTGAAAAACTAGCTGTTGATACATTTGAATAACTTTCTGTTCTGGCTGTTTTATTTACATATAAGGACCATGCGCCCCCAACTTCACGGAAACGAATTTTAAAATATGTTTGACCACTACCATCAATTGTATTATGTGTCCATGTTATAGGTATAGCATTATCAATATCAATACCTTGTAAATTATCAGGTTGTAAATTACTTGGGGCGGCTGGTGGTGTTAAAATTTGTACCAAGGCACTAGTATTCCAACTACTATTTAATGTTGGGTCGGTACATTCTGTACGTACTCGATAATAATTATAATTAGCAGGTGCTGAATCAGTATATGTAATACTATTAGCCGCCAAGTCAGGTACTGTTAAAGCAGAATAGCCAGCCCATGATACATTATCGGCACTTGTATTTCTTTCTATATAAACACTTTCGTCATTATTAGCAGGATTGTCCCATGTTAACACTACCGTAGTACCAACACGAGTACCAATAATACCTGTTGGTGTTGCTGGTGTTGTATTACAACAATCTGAACTACTATATGACGAATCACCCGCTGAATTTCTAGCTTTTACTTTATAGCAATATTTATGATTAGCACTCGTTGATGTATCACTATAACTCTCAACTGTACCACTTAATGTGGCTTTAAGTGAATAACTTCCACCGTCTACACTTCTATATACTAATACACTATCATATGGTTGGTCTGAATCTTCATTATTAGTCCAGGCTAAATTTATTTGTATATCACTCGACCTACTACATGAAAAACTACTAGGGGCGGCTGGTGCTGTTATGTAAAAAGCTCCCACATACATTCTTTTATCGTCACTAGTATAGCCACTCATACTAGATACACTTGGGAATGAACTTGTATTTGTTTTAATATAACCTGTTGTTCCACTTGCTGTTGTTCCTGCAATATGCCCCCCGCTTGGATTTCTATATAAACCAACCCAATATGTACCAGAGCTTATAACTTCGGCGGTAATAGATTTTGTATTCCACGCTTGACCGCCAACTGATTCACTACCAACAGCCATTGTAAATGTTGAAGATTGAGCTAAACAACTACCTCCACTACTCCATAAACACAATCTAGTTGATACACTTGAAGACCGTCCGGCCGCATACACTTTCAATTGTGTTACGGCACAATTTGACGGAAAACTTATAGGTGAAGCATGTTGATTACTTGTATTTAAACCAAACCATGTATAACTTGGAGGTGTACCACTACCAACAGAGTAAACCCATGGCATAATATCAAATCCTTTCTAAAAACGTCTTGTATTTTTTTCCATAGATATATTTTGCATTATTTCCCTAATATCTTGCATATCTTGTATATCTTTTAAAGGAATAGTAACATTAAAAGTCTCATTATGATAATGAATATCACCATTTTTATTAGGTAAATTGTTTATAATATTTTTTGTTTGTGAGTTAGTAAATATATCAGAACCCCTTGGTAAATTTAATAATTCCGGTCCTTCTTCGCCAACTAATGCTAAACCGCCACTAAAATTAGTAATACCAGTAGCAAATTTTGGAATAGCTTTTATATTGGCTTTTGCTGCACTTTTCTTTTCTAATTTACTAAAAGCTTCAATTACTAATTGAATAGGCCATAATAAACCTTCAATTGCTGTTTTTAATAAGGCTATTGCACCTTTTACCGTGTCAATTGCTTTTTTGGCATTAATTCTAAAAAAATTCCATTGTGTCACTACCATATCAATTATATAAACAACGATTTCACCAAATTTAATAAGAGTATTCATTAAACTAGCTATTTCTTTCTTATGATTGACTATCCATTTAATAGCTTCACCAATCATTTCTATAAAATCTTTTAAGACATTAGCTGATAAATCTTTAATTTTACCACTAACTTTTATAACACTTTCTCTTAAATCCATAACTGATTGAGAGAATTTTTTGGCATCGTCTTTACTCATACCAAATTCTTTTTGTAAAGTTTTTTGCATTTCTTGAGCATCGCCTGTGAAAATTTCACCTAATAATTGTTTTACGTCTTTAATAACTTCTATTAATTTTAAGAAACTTCGCTTAGTATCATCCACGGTCAAAACAAAATCGGCGGCTTCTTCGGCACTCATACCAAATTGACCTATTAACATTCCCATTGCTCCGGTTAAGTCACCTTGGAAAATAGAAACCAAAGCTTGTACAATTATTGATATTTTTTCAAAAGCGGTTTGTAATAATCCTGTTTTTGCTGCTACACCTACTGTTACACCACCAACAACACCTAATACCGTACCTATTTCAGTAAATGCCAAAATTGCAATTAACACAGGTGCACTTAATGCAGTTATTGCCGTGATTATTCCCCCAATTATAGCTATTAAACCACCAAAAGCAGTTATTAAAATAGGTACAACTAAACCACCAACAGTAAAAATTCTTATTATATTTTGCATAACAGGGTCTAATTCATTAAATTTACCAATCAAATTATTTAAATAAGGTACTGCTTTATCATTCAAAAAATTAAATAAAGGTTCAACAAATTTTTGTAGTAAAGAATTAAAGTTATCTTTCAAAGTAGATATTTTACCTTCTAATGTTTTTGATCCTTCTTCCATTCCTTTATAAAATTTACCGCCTTTTTCGGTTGCATCAATCATTGCCTGCTCTACTTCTTTAAAACTAACTTTACCTGCTGCCATTCTTTTTCTAACTTCTCCCATAGTTTCGCCTGTTCTTGCTGTTATCTCATTCAATGGATTCCAACCACGATTAATTAATTGGTTTAAATCACCGGCTTGTAATCTACCTAAAGAACTAACTTGACCTATTACTACACCTAAACCTTTAAATCTTTCTTCATTACCAAGTGATATATCACCTAATCTACTCATTAATGGTAATACTTCTTTTTGATTTATACCAAATTGTAATAATGTTTTTGTCACTTCCGCTAATCCAGTAATTTCGAATGGTGTAGCAGCACCCATTTTTTTTAATTTATCTGTCATTTCGGCTGCTTCTTGTTCTGAACCCAAAAGGACCTTAAAATCAGTTTCAAGATTTTGTACTGTTGAACTATATTTTAAACCTTCAAAAACTAAACCAGCTAAAGGCATTGTTATACCAGCCGTTAATGCTCCACCAAATTTCATAAAACTAGAACCAACAGAGGATAATTTATTACCTATTCCATTTAATACACCTGTAACACGGTCCATACCTTCTATACGCATATTTCCAAATACGTCAAATATCTGCATGTTGCCCACCTCCTTACTGTTTAACTTGATTAATTAATTTAACCATTATTCTAATATGGTCATTCCTATGACCTGTATTTTTTGGTAAACCTATAGTTTCATAAGTATTACCTTCATAAACAACTAAATCACCTTTAAGAATACTAAAATCATTTGTAAAAAATTTTATTATAGTTTCAATTGTTGCTTTATCAGCTATATAAACAATTCTATCTGTTTGACTACCTAAATAACCCATAATATTAGTACTAGTGTATGTTGTTGTGGTTCTGTTTGTTGTACCCTGTGAATATGTTGGTCGTTTTCTAACACATGCAATATAATGACTTTCTATACTCATATTATCAACCCCTCCATTACATCCGTTACCGTAGGTTTAAATAAGGACCTATAATTATTTAAACTACTCATTAATGTACTAGGGTAATTATTAATTAATTTATCAAATACCATTGTATGGTCATCTATTGTTTCAGAGATTAAACCAGGTTGTACTGTTTTTTGAATACTAACATTAATCATTTGTGCTGCTGTAAATTTAAAAGTTATTGGATATTTAATTCTTACTAATGATACAGGTTTATTTTCATCCTCTGTTATTAATGTATTTATAGTATTTAAAATTAATTTATTAGGTGTAGCTATTGAACTTATTGTATAAGCTGAATCATTTCTTAAACTGCCATAAATTCTAATAGTATCATTTGCTACTAATCCCATTGATTCAATTCCAGATAATTCAATTGAATTATCACTTGAATTAAATTTAATAGCTGTTGATAAAATATAATTAAAATTTTCATCTATAAAATCATTATTACAATAATCAATTATAGACTGTTCAACTAATGGTATTAACATACTAATTAAAGTATCATATGTACTACTTGTTATCTGTAAAATTGATTTTACTTCACTTAAGGTCACAACCATATTTACATCACCTTTCTAAATTTAAAATTAGAATCATTTAAATTATCATATTTATTAATTAAATCCTGTTCTTCTTTTAATCTTTCTTCATATGATAAATTTAAATTATCTGTTTTTGATTTCATTTCTTTATAGTAATCTTTAAAAGAACCTTTAAAATTATTATGCTCTACATCAAATAAAAATAATGTAAAATATTTATCTTCGGTCCGTTCTTCTTGTTTTTGTGTAAATCTATTAATACAATTTTTATATAATAAATAACCTTTATCAAAAGATAAATTCATTATATATTTAATATAATTAAAATCTTTATACATAAACATTAAAGGCTCAATTATATTACTATCAGTAAAAAACTCCGTAAACATAGCATAAGTATTTACGGAGTTCTCTAATATTTCATAATCTGTTAATGGTTTATCAATTTTTTTTTAAGGTCATCTGTATTTATCATTGTTTTTAACACATTAGGTAAACCATTATTAAATAACTCAATTACTATGTTAATTACTTCTTCAAAATCTAAATCTTCCGCATTTTTAATATTTTTATAACTATTAATCAATTCATAAATTGAATCTTTAGCCTTATATAGATTTTGTACAATGAATGACAAAATATCAATTGTTACTATTTTTAGTTTATCATTCATAGGTAATTGACTATTTTTTAATAATCGTTCAATTTTATTACCGGTCAAATACTCAATATAAGGTTTAATGTTTATTTGGTCCAATACTTGACTAAGTAACATGACCTCACTAAACTTTAACTTTCTACTAGTATTAGTTTCCATAATATTAACACCTCGTTTATTTTAATTTTAAACAGTATAATCCCAAATTTCCAAAGGTGGTACTGTTGGTGTAGCAGCAAAATAAAAACCTGTATATGTCATTTCACTTACAATCTCATCTTTACTTTTAAATTCCCATTTAATAGGACTTATATTTAAAGCATTTAAAACTTTTATTAGCGTAACTTCACCACTATGTTTTTGCCCTTTAAATGTTACATTTGTTAATACATCAGCGGCGGCAATTTCTAAATCAAAATTCATTTTTTTATAAGTACCGTCTTGGTCTGTACCGTCTGATACTGTCATTGATAATCCATAGACTAAATTTGTATATGTAAGTTTTAAAAAATTAATTATCAACTTAACTATATACATTTCAATTCTTCTCATATTTTTAGTAGGTCCATAACTGCCATCATACGCAATAACTCTTACAGGCTTTTCAACTGATAACCTAGAACCTCCACGTGTAGCACCTATTACGGCGGATGTACCTTCTCCATAATCTTTATAAACAACACCTTCGCCTAAAAGAATATCTTGGGCGTTTGGTATTGTTGTACCCATTACACCTATCATTTAACAAACCTCCTTTAAGCTACATATTCATATAAATCTAATGGTGTTGTTGTACCTGCCGACGGTTCATAATGACTAGTAAATGTTGTACCATTAACTATTTCAGATTTTTGTTCTAAAGCTGTATCAATATTACCATCATTTAAACAATTTCTTAATACAATTTTTACCATTTTACCGTCCATTTTCTGACTAATTAAAGTAATATTCTCCAAATAATCTTCACTTGTAATTTCAAGGTCTGGTTTAATTAATCTATATGTTGTTTCGTCGGTATAATCAAAATTACTAGCATTTAAACCAACTATACTACTTAATGATTGATTTTGTATCAAATCTATAGCATCAACATAAAAAGTACACGAACTACTAGGGGCTGCTGTAGCAAATTTAAATGATATACCTGTAACGGCGGACCAACTTGCTGTACCAGCTTCGGAAAATGAACTTTTAGCAATTTTAAATATATTCCATTCATCAGCGGTTAAACTTGATCCTGCAATATCATAATAAAAAGCGTTTGTTTCTGTACCTTCTATATCTTTATGTATAGATAATCTTATTTTTGCATTACTCCCCAAAGCTGTTTTATTGGCACTTGTAATATAAATACCAAATCCAATATAATCACTTGTACCAGCCACTTCACTATTAGCATAAGCAGTTAAATCCTTACTACTTGCAAAAACTTCATGAATACCGTAATTTTCTGTATCGCCTGTACATTTTGCACTTTGTAAACCAGTATTAACTATACTGGTTTCGGCTGCATATGTTCCACCTGTACCCGCCCAATCTTTTGACTCCCATGTACCGTCACTTTCACAATTAGAAATTGTTTTTTTATGAAAATATTTTAAATACATTTGTTGTAATGTAACACTAGCAATAAATTCTATATGTCTTACTAAAGGTACACCGTTTGAATCTAAAACAGGACCATAAACCCCATCTATAGGTAAATATTTAATATTTCTATTGATATCTACAACACAACCCCCATTAGTAGAACCTAATACTGTTTGTAGTGGTGTCCCATAATTAGCATATGCTATAAATTCACCTTGTATAATATCGTTTGCCACTGGTATAGTGGGTGTATTTACGCCTACTGACATATTAAAACATCTCCTTTCAATTTACTATTAATAAATATCTTTGGTATATTCTTGACATATTTGATTCAATAACTGGTATTTCACCATCCATGTCAATATAACATCTATAATATCCTTCGGTTTCAACTTGATAACTTTTGTCTAAACCATATACAGTTAAAACACCACCAACATATTTACCTTCTTCTACTACTTTTGAAGCTGCTAAAATAGCGGAATCATCGTTTGTATCATCCCAAAAATCAATCTCTAATATTCTATGTTTATTATGTTCTTCTTTTGTTGAACTTTGAATTATATATACTAAATATGGGAATGTTGCGTTTTCAGGTGCTGAACCATCATATATGTTTATATCAGTTAATGACTCTAATCTTGCATTAATATAATATTTAAGTTTACCCAAGTCCATTACCTAAATACCTCCCTGCTAATTGTTTTAATTCGGATATATGATTATAAATAGCCGGTCTCATAAATGGATGTGCTGCCATTTTATACGTTCCCATTTCTTGATAACCTGCATAATAACAATCATTGAATAACACTAAATTTTTATTATTACTTGGTCCTGTTATTCTATAACCACACCTTGACCTTAAAAATCCAGTTTTAACAGCAACATATATTTTCATTTTACTTACACCAAATTTACCCATATTAGTTAAAGCTGTATCTTGATTTATTCTCAATCTATTTAAAAAACTTGGTATGTTATTTGTAACCTGTAATCTAATTCCACCATTATTCATAAATTGTATATTATTAGCCATATAAACCACCTTTTTATAAAAGGGTTAGGTATCAACCCAACCCTTAATATTAATTTCAATTATGTTTCTTCATAATAGTTACTTACAACTTTAAAACCAGCAGCTTGCACACCTGCTAAGTTAACATCTGCAAAAGTATCTTTTGTAAATCCTCCTAGGATATTATGAGCAATTACACCAGTACAACCACTATTACCATTTAAATCAAGTGCTTTTGTACATGATAAAAATCTATTTTTTTCGATAGTCATATAACTTGGTGTTACTGCATTTGTATCAGGTTCGAATAATTCTATACCAGCAGTACAATCAACAAAATGATTATTTTTAATTACGTCGTGTGCTGGATTACCATAACCATTAACCCTAGGTGCATAACCAGCGGTTAAACTTTCAAACCAACAATCTTCAATCAAATTATAACCACCTGCCGCCTGTTCAATTCCATTTCTAGCTACTGCCCAACCTACAAATTTACAATTTTTAATGTGATTATATCCACCATAGTAACTACCACCACCAGCAATTGCCATACATGCAGGACTTGCAGCCACTGATTCACTATAATGATTACCTGCTGTACCTGCTACATAAGTTTGGGTCGTAGATTTACCACCAATAAAAGTTAAACCAATTATAGTACACGGTTGACTTATAATTATAGGTGGTCCAGCATCAAAACTAGGCGTACCTGTACTTGGGTCTATACCAGTATGATAAAATTTTTCAGGATTGAAATTATTCATTCCAAAATCACAAGCTACAATAGTTATTCCAGCCTTATTACATAATGTCGCTTCGGTAACTACTTCACTACCTCTCATTCTAATTATCATACATCCTGTATTAGCTGTACAAGCGTCAATACCCGTTTGTAATGTTGCAAAAGCCCTTTCCTGCAATGTACCGTCGTTATTATCATCACCATTAATAGGGTCAACAAAAAATACATTACCTGTTGTTTTATTTCTTGCCAATAAAGCTTGTAATTTACCTTTTATAGTCAATGCCATTTTTACCACTCCTTTTTAGTAATTTTATTACTATTTACGTCACACCTTTATATAGTCTTAATTTATTTAAACATTTTTGTCGTTCTGCTTCGGTTAATGCTACTATTAATCTACGTTCCCATTTTCTATACAAGGTTTCAGTTGAAATGACATTCCAAATCCTTTTCCTTAATTTTTCCTCATTCATTCTCTAACCTCCTAACAACATGTAATACAAAATGTAAACAGTTTACATGAAATAAACCGGCCTCACGAGCTTTTGATAATTCTTCTAATGTTAAAATTTTACCTTCAAATGGTTTACATTCATTACAAATAGTACTGTGTGAAGATACTTTGACTAAATTATTTGTTACAGTTTCAATTACTGATAATCTTACTAATTCATTGTTAACATGTCGAGTATACATATTAGAATATGTTTCAATATTCCAGTGTTTACCGTCTTTAGCTGTAAAACCATGTATACCTTTATCGGCATAATCTGATAATAATTTTTGTATTAATTCTTGGTCTTGTGTAGCATTTATTTTATTTAATAAAATATTATATTCTTTTTGTGCTGTAATATACATGTTATTCATTGCGATACTATAATCTTTTATTAATTTTCTAGCTTTGTCCGACTTTGATATTTTATCATAATGTGATTCAACAGCTTTTAAAAGTGAGTGGTTAGTTAAATGTTTTCTAAATTGAAATTTTTTACCGCTTTTTAATGTTGTCAATGCCATATCAGTAACACGTTTATAATATTTTATGATAAGTTCTAACATTTAACTAACTCCTTTCTACTTTCTTTTTTTACCTTTACCTTTACAAGCCATTGAAAACACCTCACAAATAATTAATTAAGCTGCTGGTTTTGAATGAATATAAATTCCATCGACTTTATTATCAGGTACAAATAAATCATGATAAAGTCTATAAGCAAAAAACCAAGCATCCGCTGTTTGATTTAAAGCAGGTGGTATTATTTTTTCTGGCATATGTCTTATAACAGCTATAACTATACTCATAGGAACAATTATAAAATTTAACTCAACCGCTCCACTTGCCGGTGTAAATCCGCCGGCGGTTTCTCCACCACTAGTACCATCAAGAAAATCGAAATCATTATAAAACCTTGCTTTCGGTACTTTAATTAAAGGCATGTTATCAAAAGTTTCAATTGTTCTATCTAATTTGGTATTATTAGTTTGACCAAATCTTACATTTATAAAATCACCAGCTTGTTTAAGATTTTTATAAGTAGTATTAGATACAAATAAAACTCTACCATCTTTTGTTACTTCGGCATCATCTAAAGTTTGAACACCTGTATCAATAGCATCTACTACGGTATCATATGTTAAAAGTTCTTGTTCATCAATTGAACTAGCTAAAGTACATATTTTTTCATATCTATAAGCATCAATTTCTGGTACAATATTGGTTCTCATATTTTCAGCCATTAATTCCATTGCGCTTGTCATTGCTTCTTGAGCATCCATTACATCTAAATTATAACTACGACCTCTATCCATACCAAAAGTATGAGCTTCCCACTCAATAGTAGCTGTACCAGCCACATAACCACCACTACGACTATAATCGCCCAAAGCTTGTGTTGATATCTTTTTTAAATATATAGTTTTTGCACTCTCAGGTGCAAATTTATATTGAGATTCGGCCGCCTCTAAAATAGAAGTAGTAGCATCCTGTTTATAAATTCTATCTAACATATTTCTATATGCTAAAGAATAATTTACAGTATTAGGCACATTTAACACCTCACATTATAATTTTTTCCCTACAGTATCCCAGTCAATAGACGTATCACTTCCAAGTTTGCCTAATCCTAAGATACTTTCAAAATCATTTTCCTTTTTCGTTTTATTTTTATCATTAGTATTTGTTTGTTTTTCAACAAATAATTCTTTATAATTAGTTTTTAAATCTTTTACAATATCTGACAAACCAAGTATATTTGATCCTTCAATAGTTAATTTTTCAAAATCAATTTTTCCTAGCAATAAATCAGTATATTTAGCACCTTCTTTATTTAAGGCACTTTCAACTAAATATTTTTTACTATTATTTAATATTATTTTGTCTTTTATCATTATTTCATTTTTATATTTAGAATCTAACTCTAAATATTTAGTTTTTAATTCTTCATTACCACTTACTAATTTTGACATCTCACCTATTTTAGTTTCTAATGTTGTAACTTTTTCTTTTTCAATCTTAATATTATCATTTAATTCATTAAATCTAGACCGTGGTATATATGAACCATCATTAATTAAATCAAACTCTTCGGCTTTTATACCTTTTGCTAATATTTGATTGTAAAGTTCATCACCAATTTTATTTTTTATTCTATCTGACATGTTATTAACCTCCATTTTTTACATGTATGACATGGCATTAATCATTTTTGCGTGTTTAGTCACGTAATATAAATTATAACGTTATAATTTATAATGTTAGTGTTATTTAATAATAGTATACATTTAATCGAATATTTTGTCTAGTTTTATTTTTCGTTATGTATATCTAAATTAGGATTAGTATTTAAACGAGGGTCATTTTTAAATTTTTCAACTTCGGCCTGTTCATCTTGTTTAATTTTTGCCTTTTCTTCCTCAATATTTGTTACCCATGGATGATTTTTTAAAATGGTGTCTAATGATACCATATTCATACTTTTAACACATGAATCTATTTTTTCGACTTCATTAACAAGTCTATCCCTATTACATGTCAAAGTTTTATCATATTTTGTTTTATAAAATTGCTCATAACAAGTCATAAAATTAATATAAAATAATTGTAATTGCTTTTCAGTTTCATTGGACTTATTTTCAATACCTGCGTATCTTGACGTTATAACTACATTAGTGATATTACCGTCACCTATTTTATCAGGATCAAAACCTTGACCTAATTTAAATATATTAGCTATTAACAAATCAAGTATAAATTTTCTTGCTTCAACTGGTATTTCTATAGATATATATTCCATATCACCATCCGAAGGTATTCCAGCGGCTTTATATCTTTTTAAATTTGCCATTGTAGTTTTCAAAGTATTATCATCACCACTAAAACCTTTTAATTTCATTAAAGCTTCCTGAAATTTATCAATATTATCAATCAAACCTGAATTAATTTGATTATACATGTCTAACAAATCTTGAATTCCTTCTAAATCACTTTCTTTTTCTTTATTATTAAACATAGGTATAAAAGGTAAAAACGGTAAATTATATTCTTTTTCATCAACTAATTCACTATTGAAAAAATCTTCAACTTTGTAATGTAAGGTCTTAATTTCTTCAACTATAATATTATTTTCAATTGTTAAATAAGTTACACCTGTTAATTCCCATAGTTCAACATTTAAAACTTTTTCTTTACTAGAATTATAATAATATCTAATGATAGATACAATTTTTTTATTATACCTATCATATAATGGTATAACTTCACTATCATGTACAAATACATACTGTAAATCATTATTTTCAACATATAAATATAACCACGTTCTACTATCCAAACTAGAATTTAAAATCGCATCATCAAGTAAATCTGTAAGAACTGGTAATTCAAATAATGTATTTTTAACTGTAGGTCCTTTACTCAATAAATAATTTCTTTTTTGTTTTACTAATAATTTAAAATAATTTGTAAATAATTTATTTTTATTTTCTAATTTAATACTTTTAATATTTCCTGATTGGTCAACAATATCAACACTTGTAATTTTGTTGCTATCAGGTTTATATTTATAATATGCTCTTCCTAAATATCTATCTTTTTTCTTTTTAGTATCTTCTTGTATAAGTTTTAATAATTCTTTCAAATCCATTTGTTTAACCTCCTTACGCCCATCTAATTTTATTTGACAAAATATGCTCTTCTTGACCATATCTAACACTTGCACATCCATCAGGTTCTTTTGGGTAATCTCCATAAATTATTTTATCAGTTTTTGGGTCTTTTTTATACTCATATAATTGAAAATCAGATGCTATATTAGGACACCTTTTTTTGTCAATTATAATTTCCGCTCTATCTTGCATCCATTTTATACCGTGTGGTTTTGAATCTTTTCCTTTTTTGCAATGTCTTACATTCAAACTTTTTAAATTCATTTCATTTATTGTTCGTGGGTCTTCACTATCACCATATATTAGCAAAGAACCCGCTTTTGGTTTTATATGTACTGCTAACATTTCATTATTGGCTCTAGTCAAATATACTTCGTCAAATACAAACAATTGCATTGTATTTTCGTTATAAAAACTTTCACTATAACATGTTGCAGCACTATAACCAAAGTCAAGACCTCTATCAACTTTATAAAATCTTGAAATTTCATCATCTGTAATTGTTCTGAGTACTAATACACCATCTGTATTATCAATTGTTTTTTCAGGATAAATTTCTAAACCTTCGCCAACAACTTCACCTAAAAACATATGTCTATATTTTCGAGGATTTATTATTTTTAATTCTTCGGCTTCATTTACAAAAATGTCACCTAACCATTCACGAGGTGCATCCAAATAAGTACTAGAATGTATATATCTACTAGGTACAATTATTCTAGATTCATCGTTTACCCATGCGTTTTTACTAGCAGGTGGGTTATACATATAAAAGGCTGCTGCTTCATCACCACCACGTAATAATGAATGATTTATAACCCTTATTTCATCCATACCGATAAATTCTGTCAATTCTTCATATATTACAAATTTGCAAAAACCTTTTTTAAATTTAATTGATTTAATTTTTTCATGATCCCTTTTATTAGCAGCCCCTCTAAATAATATTGTATTATCTTTAAACCATATTTTCATTGGATTAGTTGTATATTGCCATAGGTCAGTTAAACCTAATAAATCAATAGCCCATAAAAAATTTTGAAAGATACTATCTCTAATTGTATCTTTAACTTTTCTTAATGCGACTCCATGTCTAACTCTCCCTTCAATAGCATCTACAGTCAACCTCCATATCACATAAATAAAAACAAAAGATGATTTTAAAGAACCTCTACCACCTTTTAACCAATAATGTAAGTGTTTTTGTTCTTCCAAATCCCAAAATAAATCATAATACGCCGGACCGATGCATTTTGTCAATTCAATGTTAATCATCATTAACAACCTTTTTAGGAATATTATTTACTAAATTTATACCAATACCGTGTACTCTTTCACCAAGTTTTAATTTATGATAATCAAGTAACATTTTTCCGGCTGCTAATCTATCTTTATGTTTAACTGGTATTTTGGTCGTTTCGATTAGTTCATCAAAACCGTTTTTGTTACCACTTTTTAAGGCAAAAGCTATAGTTTCAGTTTCATTTCCTCTTACAGTGTTAGTTAAAAAAGAAACTAATTCTTCTAATTTCATTAATTTTTCATTATCAACTTTGTCAATTCTATTTTCTATATACAATTTTATTTCAGGATCATTCAATAAAGCCGATGATTTTCTTTGTAAATATGCTCTAGTTGTACCAATATAACCGACTGTTTTAGCTGCTTCCGTTCCATTAAAACCATTAATTAAATATTCATCTGCAAAAGCTTTTTTCTTTCTTGTTAACATTTATATACACCTCCTATACCATTATATCATAGTTTATTGCTAATATAAAGAACCTGCTATTTAACAGGTTCTAAACTACATTCTTTCATAGCTTCCAAAAGTTCTTCTTTTGGGATTGCTCTATTTTCTGTTGTATACTCCGAACCGGAATAACTTCTATTTTTAACTAATATAGGTTTATATTTAACCAACCAAATATAATCATATTTTTTCCAAGCTAATTTAATTAAATACATGTCTAGCATTAAAAATATTTTAGTATCAGCAAACATTATACATAAATAATCAGCTTGTGAATATTTAACCCAACCCGGCTTTTTATCTTCAACATTTGACCATATTTCAAGTAAAATATCATTGTTATATTTATCATAATAATATTTACGTCTTTTCTTT
>Ga0256806_1000002_pt1 | contig 14656 bp, 12 predicted proteins | sample 1016PR4metaG_FD_186021 | JGI IMG/M metagenome (GOLD analysis project Ga0256806, IMG submission 186021) | Sediment microbial communities from tidal freshwater marsh on Altamaha River, Georgia, United States - 10-16 PR4 | ecosystem: Environmental > Aquatic > Freshwater > Wetlands > Sediment...
ACAGATGGTGCCCGCCTGGACCGACACCGTGCTGCGCTAATGCCCAATCAGGGATGCAGCCCTGCGCACCGGCCGCCGCAGGGGCAGCATCTTTACGGCTGAATCCGTCAGCCAGTGCGCCCTTGAGTCGCGTAACAATCCTTTCGAAGAGCCTTTGATAGGAGGGAAGGTCCCGTTGAGCCGGACGCGTCGCCTCGAAAACCTGCTCTACATCATCCCCCTGGGCTTCCTGGGCCTCTTCTTTTTCTACCCGCTGGCGGCCGTCGTATGGGAGGCCTTTGCGCCAGCGGGCCGCCTCGATCTTTCCCCGCTCTTTTCTCTCTGGCGCGAGCCATACTTTCGCCAGGCGCTCTGGTTCACCCTGTGGCAGGCCACCCTCTCCACCGTGCTGACGCTGGCTGTGGGAATGCCGGCCGCCTACGTGGTAGCGCGCTACCGATTTCCGGGCAAGAGCCTTTTGCTCGCCCTTACGACCATCCCATTTGTCATGCCGGCCATAGTGGTTGCCGCAGCCTTTACCGCGTTGCTCGGCCCGCGCGGCTGGATCAACAGCCGGCTTATGAGCCTCTTCGGGCTTGACGCGGCGCCGATCCGGCTGCAACACACTATCTGGCTGATCCTGCTCGTCCATGTCTTCTATAACACCGCCGTGGTCGTGCGGCTGGTCGGGAGTTTCTGGGCCAATCTGGACCCGAGCCTGCCAGAAGCGGCGCGGGTGCTGGGCGGTTCAAGGTTTCGCGCCTTTCGCGAGGTCACGTGGCCGCTGCTGCGCCCGGCTGTGGTCTCGGCAGGACTGCTCATCTTCCTCTTCTGCTTCACCAGCTTCGCCATCATCATGATCCTGGGCGGTCCGCGCTTCGCGACCCTTGAAGTTGAGATCTACCGGCAAGCCGTGATCCTGTTCCGGCTTCCCCAGGCCGCGGCGATCAGCCTGGCGCAAATGGCGATCACCTTCGTTTTCATGGTGCTCTACACGCGCGTTCAGGCGCGAGCAGCCGTCACGCTCAACCTGCGTTCCTCGAAGGAGACGGAGCAGAGGCCATCGGGCGCGTTGCAGAAGGCGCTCGTGATTGCGACCATTGCCGGGCTGGTCCTCTTTCTGGCGACGCCGTTGCTCGCGCTGCTGTCGCGCTCGCTGGCTCCCGGCGATCCGCTGCGCTATTACCGCGAACTGTTCGTCAACCGCACCGGCTCGATCTTCTATGTGCCGCCGGCGGCGGCCATCCGCAACAGCCTCTTCTTCGCCTCTGTGACGGTCGTTCTGGCATCGTTCATCGGCGCCACCACGGCCTATCTGCTGGCGCGGCGCGAAGACCGCTGGTCGCGCCTGCTCGATCCGCTCGTGTTGCTCCCGTTGGGAACCTCGGCGGTGACATTGGGCTTCGGATATATCCTGGCGTTGGGGCTGCCCGGCTTCGATCTGCGCCGGTCGTGGCTGCTGGTGCCCATCGCCCACACGCTGGTAGCGTTTCCCTTTGTCGTTCGGGCAGTCTTGCCCGGGCTGCGCGGCCTGAACCCCGAGTGGCGCGAGGCGGCTGCTGTCCTCGGCGCCTCGCCCTGGGAGGTCTGGCGCGAGGTGGAAATGCCGATCGTCTGGCGCGCCCTGCTGGTGGGCGCCGTGTTTGCCTTCACAACCAGTATGGGCGAATTCGGCGCCACGCTCTTCGTCGCCAGGCCCGAACTGCCCACCATGCCCATCGTGATTTTCCGTCTGTTGGGGCAGCCGGGTCCGCTCAACTACGGCCAGGCGCTGGCCATGAGTACTCTGTTGATGCTGGTCTGCGCCGCCGGCTTCCTGCTCATCGAGCGTTTCCGCGTCGGCTCGCTCGGTGAATTTTGAGCCGGCGCGCAGCCGGTCTCACGTCCGTGCATGAGGATTCCATGCTGCTCGAAGTCTCGCACATCTTCAAATCGTACCCCGACCTGCCAGTACTCCATGACGTCAGTCTGGAGGCCGGACCGGGCGAGATACTTTGTCTGCTCGGCCCGAGCGGGTGCGGTAAGTCCACCTTGCTGCGCATTATCGCCGGACTCGAAACCCCGGATAGTGGAACGGTAGCTTTCGCCGGCCAGGACCTGGCCAGTGTGCCCGCTCATCTGCGTAACTTCGGCCTGATGTTTCAGGACTACGCGCTCTTCCCTCACCGCAACGTGGCCGAGAACGTGGCTTTCGGCCCACGGATGCGCGACTGGAGCCGGGCAGAGACGGATGCGCGTGTGCGTGAGATGCTGGCCCTCGTCGGCCTGAGTGGTTATGAGACTCGCAGCGTGACGGAGCTGTCCGGCGGCGAGCAGCAACGCGTGGCGCTGGCGCGCAGCCTTGCGCCCGACCCGCGCCTGTTGATGCTGGACGAACCCCTCGGCGCGCTCGACCGGTCGCTGCGCGAGCAGTTGATGAACGACCTCCGTGACATTTTGAAGGGTGTTGGCGTGACGACGCTGTACGTGACGCACGACCAGGAAGAGGCCTTTGCGTTGGCAGACCGCGTGCTCATCATGCAGGCCCGGCTCGATCAAGGCGAGGGCGGGCGCGTGGTGCAGGAGGGTCCACCGGAAGCAGTCTATCGTCACCCGGCGACTGCCTACGTGGCGCGCTTTCTCGGCTTCCGCAACCTTTTCGACGGCGCCGTCGTCGAAGTCAACCCCGGCCCGCCGCCGCGCTATGTGGTAGACACTCCGCTCGGCCGGCTCGACGTTTACGACGCTGTTGGTGCGTATGCGGTTGGCCAGCGGGCTGCCGTGCTCATCCGCCCCGAGGCGGCAGACGCCCTGCCCGCCGGCAGCGCCGGCCAGAACAACACCCTTGCTGGGCGACTGTTGAGCAGCTCCTTCCGCGGCAGCTACTTCTTGGTGCAGACCGAACACATAGGCGGCGTACTCACCTGCGAGGTGCCCGTCACAGAGGCCGATCTGCCTTCGCCCGGGCAGCCGCTGGTGCTGCACCTGAACCCGGATGCAATCACGCTACTGGAAGGGTAGCGCCGGCGAACTTATGTTCTGCAAACTTGACAGCCGGGGCATCCGCGTGTATCCTGACACCCGACCGGCGGAAGCGACGCCGGCGCAAGTTCGTCGTGTCCTTCAAAGAGGGAGAGCCAAGCCATGTATCAGAATGTCATCGTCGTCGGCCACCTGGGCGCTGACCCCGAGATGCGTTATACTCCGAGCGGCGTCCCCGTCACATCATTTCGCATTGCTACCTCGCGGCGCTGGACGAATCAGAGCGGTGAGCAGCAGGAGAAAACCACCTGGTTCCGGGTCACGTGCTGGCGCAAGACAGCTGAGTTGGCGGCGCAATACCTGAAGAAGGGCCGGCTCGTGCTTGTCGAAGGGGAGATTGACACCTCCGCCTGGACTGACCGTGACGGCAACCCACGCGCCAGCCTGGAACTCACCGCAAACGTCGTGCGCTTCCTCGGTGGCCGTGGCGAGGCCGGTCCGGATATCGAAGGCTTCGAAGGGGATCTCTCCAGCGGCGAGAATGAACAGGCGACACAGCGTCGCAGTGCCCGCCGCCAGGCCGCTGACGATGAGTTTCCCGTGAACGAGGATGATATCCCGTTCTAGATCCAGCGATAGCTGGACCTTGCGAGACTTCGGAAGGCGAGGGCGAGACTGCCCTCGCCTTCTTCATTGACGCTCCCGCAGCGATGCGGTACACTGGGCCGGCGAGATGAAAGCCACTGCAGGAGAGCGGCCCGTGACCGAGCCTACGAAGCATCCGCAACCTACCCCCGCGATTGATTACAACCCGACCATTAAAGAGCTGCCCAGCGACGAGCGCCCGCGCGAGCGGTTGGCGCACTATGGGCCTTCGGCGCTCAATACGGCGGAATTGCTGGCAATCATCCTGCGCGTCGGCACCAAAGATGAGAACGTCATCCGATTGGCGCAGCGTCTGCTGGCGCACTACAACGGGTTGCCGGGGCTGGCAGGCGCACCCTATGAGGAGCTGCTAACAATAAAGGGATTGGGGCCGGCGAAGGCGGTTGAGCTCAAGGCTGCTTTCGAGTTGGGGCGCCGCTGGAGCGCGGCTTCGCCGCAGGAGCGATTGCAGGTGAGGTCGCCGGCCGAGGCTGCCAACCTGTTGATGCTTGAGATGAGCCTGCTCGAACAGGAGCAACTGCGTACGGTCCTGCTCAACAGCAAGAACCACGTGCTCAAGGTACACACGGTCTATGTCGGCTCGGTCAATACCGCTGTCATGCGCATCAGCGAGCTGTTTCGCGAAGCGGTGCGGCTGAACAGCGTCGCGATGATTGTGGCGCACAATCATCCCAGCGGCGATCCTACTCCCTCACCCGAGGACGTTTCCATCACGCGCCGGATCGTGGATGCCGGCCAGTTGCTCAATATCGAGGTGCTGGATCACCTGATCATCGGTCAGCAGCGCTGGGTAAGTCTCAAGGAGCGGGGACTGGGCTTCTAGCGCCCGGTTGGCCGCGATGTTGCACTTCTTTCGCCCTGCGGATGGGCGCAACTGACCGTGGTGATTCCCGGCGAACAGGCGATATCACGCGCTGCGACCGCCCCAGCCTGGGGCGGTCGCAGCGCGTCAGGTTGCCCTTATTGGGGTGATTCTTCCGGTGTGGCCACGTTGCTGCTCTTGACCCCCGCGGCCCGCGCATCGAACAGCCCTTCTAGTTGCCGATACACATCCGCCTTGATCGTGGATCCCTTCCCCGGCCCGCGCAGCCACTTCTTCAGGCCCTTGGTATCCACCACCGGCACGGTTGGGTCGGAAACGGTGAGCTTCGCCCGCTCGTCGATGAAGACGACCACCGGCTGCACAGGCGCCTCGAGATTCGGCAGCTCCTTCGCAATCCACTCGCGCAGCTTTTCGGCTTGCTCGAGCGCGTCACGCGTCGGATTGCCTAGCCCTTCCTGTCCCAGCAGCAGGCGGCCCGGGTTGAACTTCGTGTGCCACTGCGATCCGGTGACCGAGATCTCGCCCGTCTGGTCGCGGACGGTGAAGGCGTATATCCCCTGGGGACTCAGCAGCACGTAGGGCGTCGGTAACGCCCAGGCATAGTAATGGTTGCGGTCGTCGAATCCCTTCAGCGCCGTTTCGATGATCTCATCGGGACGCGGCGAGCGTCCCCACCGCCGCAGGCTGTAGGTACCGATACGCGTCAACGCAAAACCGATGACCAGCGCGACCAGCGAAATCCACATTGTAGCTGGCTGTGTTGGCCGCAATGTGGCCAGCAACCCGACGAGGAGGATTCCGAGCCCGGCGAAATTGGCATAGTTGCCATAACGCCGCCGGTTGGCGATCAACTTCGAGTTGGCTGTCACACGCATCGCTGAAGAAACCCTTTCATGCCATCTTCCTCACAACGATGCACGCGTTCTGCCCGCCCAGCCCAAACGAATTCGAGAGGGCAACTTGGAGCTGCCGTTTGCGCGACACATTGGGCACATTGTCCAGATCGCACGTCGGATCCGACTTCTCCTGGTTGACGGTGGGGTGCAGAGTGTCCGTGAAGACGGACATGATCGTCGCGATCCCTTCGACCGCCCCGGCGGCGCCAAACAGGTGGCCGATCATGCTCTTGGTGCTGTTGATAGCCAGGTCGTAGGCGTGCTCTCCGAAGACGCGCTTGATGGCGTTTGTCTCGGCGGAGTCGTTTTGTTGCGTTGAACTACCATGCGTGTTGATGTAGTCCACATCTTCCGGCTCTATCCCGGCGTCCTGAAGCGCCCAGCGCATGCATCGAGCCGGGCCCACGCCGTTGGCATCGGGCTGAGCGACGTGGAAAGCATCCGCTGAGGCGGCGTGCCCCAGCACCTCGGCGTAGATGCGCGCCCCGCGCTTCAGCGCGTGCTGCAGCTCTTCGAGCACCAGCACACCGGCGCCTTCGCCGATGACGAAGCCATCGCGAAGGGCGTCGAAGGGGCGGCTGGCGCGCTCAGGGTCGTCATTACGAGCGGAAAGCACGCGCATCGCCGTGAACCCGATGAAAAACAGCGGATTCACTTGGGCCTCGCTGCCGCCGGTCAGCACAATATCGGCAACGTTGCGGCGTATCATCTCCACCGCGTCACCGATGGATTGAGTCCCGGCCGCGCAGGCGGTAGTCATCGTGTTGAGCGGGCCAAGACAACCGTGCTCCAGCCCCACGTGGAACGCCGGCATATTGCACAGCGCCTCGATGGCGGTGAAGGGCGTGATGCGGATGCTGCCCTCGCTCGCAAACTTCACGATCGGTTCCACGAGCAGGTCAACGCCGCCGATGCCGGTGCCCAGTACGACCCCTACCCGTTCCATGTTCTCGTCCGTCCACTCAAGCCCCGCATCGGCGACGGCCTCGCGGGCCGCTACGATGGCAAACTGCGAACAGCGCGCCATTCTGCGCGCCTCCTTGGGCCCGATGAACGCGGTCGGATCGAATTCCTTCACCTCGGCAGCAATGTGCACCGGGAAGGGGCTGGGGTCGAACTGCGTGGCAACCGCGACGCCCGAGCGCCCGGCCACCAGCGAGTCCCACGTCTGCTGCAAGGTGTTGCCGACGGGGCTCAAGGCGCCCATGCCTGTTACCACAACCCGTCGTCGTTCAAGTTGTTCTGTCATACGTCCTCTGCTAGCTCATATCGTTCAAGGCCCGCTTCGATGGCCGGAATCAATTCCTGCTCGACGCTGGCTTCCGCTTTGCGAATCATGTAGTAGATAGCCTTGGCGTCGCTGCGGCCGTGACCGATGACCACGACGCCGTTGACCCCCAGCAACGGTGCGCCGCCGATCTCTCGCCAGTCCATGCGCGCTTGCAGCGCCCGCAGCGACGGCGAGAGCATGAGTAACCCCGGCAACGCCAGGACTAATGAAGGGACGAGCAAGATCAACCCGATCTTGTTCCGCACTCCCTCGCTGAAGTCACTCTTCAGCGTCCTGCCCACGAAGGAGATGATCCCCTCGGTGAGCTTCACGATCACATTGCCGGTCAGGCCGTCCGTCACCACGACGGTGGCAAGCCCACGCCCCAGGTCCTTACCCTCCAGATTGCCGATGAAGTTCAGCCCGGACGCCTGCAGAAGCGGATACGCCTCCCGGATCGCCATGCTGCCCTTGTCGGCCTCCTCGCCGTTCGAGACGATGCCCACAGTGGGATTGCTGATGCCGAACATGCGCTCCGCATAGGCGACGCCCATGATCGCGAACTGGACAAGATACTCCGGCTTGCAGTCTGTGTTCGCGCCGATGTCCACGATCAAGCACGGGGCGGGTGATGCCGGATAGATGCTGCCGATTGCAGGCCGCTCGACTCCTCGGATCCGCCCCAACCCGAACAGGGCTGCGGCCATAACCGCCCCCGAATTGCCTGCCGAGGCAAACGCGTCGGCTTTCCCCTCTTTCACCAGCCGCATCCCGACTGCCAGGGACGAATCCTTCTTGGTCCGTACGGCGGCCGTATGCTCATCCATCTGAATCACTTCGGACGCGTGAATGACCTCTATGGGGAGACGGTCTGCATCGCGATACCTTGTGAGTTCGCGGCGCACCTGGTCTTCCAAGCCCACCAGCACAATAGTGTTGCCTGATGTGCGCGCTGCCTGGACCGCGCCTTCAACTACCACTTGCGGGGCATGGTCGCCGCCCATCGCATCCACGACAATCTTCATATCGGGTTTCGCGCTCACTCGGGCTTTGTGGGTCGGGTGCAATGTCAGGTCTTGACGAACGCCCGAGCCAAAAGTATACGGCAAAACGCGGCCTTTGACAAGCAACGATAGCCTGTTGCGCTAGCGTTCGGCGATCGCGTCAGTAGATAAGTGATAGATGAAAATGTCAGTTGTGCGAGAGAGACCGCCATTGACTGCCAAGAAACCGATGCGGCCCTGCGCGTAGATCGCCAGATGAGTTGACAACGGCAACGATCGCGCTATAATGAAACGCAGATGCCCCCGTGGTGGAATTGGTATACACGGCAGGTTGAGGGCCTGTGCCCGTATGGGCGTGCCCGTTCGAGTCGGGCCGGGGGCACTCACAGTCATATAGAAGCAACTCATAGCCGGCCTTTTCCGCGGTGCGAAATCGGGAGGCCGGTTTTTGTGCCTTTGCTCCCGGCAGTGTCGGAGTGCCTCTGGATGAAAGATCAACTTCTCAGTAAAATTGCGCAGCACGATGCGGTCATTGCCGTCGTGGGTCTCGGCTACGTCGGACTGCCGCTTGCCGTCGCTTTCGCTGAGCGCGGGTTTCCGGTAGTGGGCATTGACGTCAACGCCGAGAAGGTGGCCGCGCTGAATCGCGGCGAGTCCTATGTTCAGGACATTCCCGCCGCGCGGGTCGCCCCTCTCATTGCGCCACCTGTCCCCGACGGGATCGTGCCGGCGCGCGGCCGGCTGGCAGCCACAACCGACTACGCCATTCTGGAGCGCTGTGACGCGGCGATTGTCTGCGTTCCCACGCCGCTCAACAAGACGCGCGACCCCGATGTGCGGTTCTTGATCGAATCGGGCGAAGCCATCGCTGCCCACGTTCACCCCGGAATGCTGGTGATCCTCGAATCTACCACCTATCCGGGCACGACGGAGGAGCTCCTGCTGCCGATGCTGGTGAAGGACCGGGATTTGCGCGTCGGACAGGACTTTTTCCTGGCCTTCTCACCCGAGCGCATCGACCCGGGACGGGTTGACTTCACGCTGGAAACCACCCCCAAGGTTGTCGGGGGCCTGACGGCGGCCTCCGGCGAGGTTGCCAACGCGCTTTACGCCCAGATCATCGAGCGTATGGTGCCTGTCTCGTCCACCCGGACGGCAGAGATGGTGAAGCTGCTGGAGAATACCTTTCGCGCCGTCAATATCGCCCTGGTCAATGAAATTGCCATCATGTGCGATAAGCTGGATATCGATGTCTGGGAGGTGATTGGCGCCGCATCAACCAAGCCCTACGGCTTCATGCGGTTCACGCCCGGGCCGGGCGTCGGCGGTCACTGCATCCCGCTCGATCCGCACTACCTGTCGTGGAAGCTCAAGACGCTGAACTACAACGCGCGCTTCATCCAGTTGGCTGGCGAGATCAACAGCGAGATGCCCGTCTACTGGGTAGAGAAGGTGCAGGACGCCCTGAACAATGCCGGCAAGCCCATGCGAGGCAGCAATATCCTGGTGCTTGGCGTGGCCTACAAGAAGGATGTGGATGACGTCCGCGAATCTCCGGCGCTCGATGTGATCGAGCTGTTGCGCAGCAAGGGCGCAGACGTTCGCTACCATGACCCCTATGTTGCCAACCTCTCGCACAACGGGCGCGGTTTTGCATCGGAACCGGAGCTTAACGCCGCACTGGATGCGGCCGATTGCGTCATCGTTGTGACCGATCACTCGGTCTATGATTGGCCGGAGATCGTGCGTCGCGCCAGGCTGATTGTGGACACGCGCAATGCGACAGCCGGTGCATGGAGTGCTCCCCTATGAGCGCGGCCGGCAGAGCCATTCTGGTCACCGGCTGCGCCGGATTCATCGGCTCACGGGTGTGCGAGCGCCTGCTGGCCGCCGGCCACGCTGTTGTCGGGGTTGACGACCTGAATGATGCTTACGATGTCTCGCTCAAGCGCTGGCGCCTGGCCCAGCTCGAACAGCATCCGGGCTTCCGCTTTCATCATGCCGACATCACGCAGCGCGGAGAGCTGGAGCCGATCTTCGGCCTGGCTGCCGGGGGCGTTCCCCTGACCGCTGTGATTAACCTTGCCGCACGTGCCGGCGTCCGCTACTCGGTTGAGAACCCGTGGATCTACTTCGAAACCAACGTCACGGGGACGCTGAACCTGTTGGAGCTGTGCCGCCACTACGGCATCGGCAAGTTCGTGCAGGCTTCCAGTTCTAGCGTCTACGGGGCTGGCGAGGAGCTACCTTATCGCGAGGATATGCGTACCGATTGGCCATTGTCGCCCTATGCAGCGTCGAAGAAGGCCGCAGAGTCGCTGTGCCATTCCTATCACCATCTGTATGGCCTGGACGTGACGATCTTCCGATACTTCACCGTCTACGGACCAGCCGGCCGGCCCGACATGCTGCCGTTTCGGCTCGTGCAGTGGATCAGCGAAGGGCGCCCCGTGTGCGTTTACGGCGATGGCAGCCAATCGCGCGATTTCACCTATGTGGATGACATCGCCCGCGGCACCATCGCCGGCCTGCAGCCTCTCGGCTACGAGATTATCAACCTGGGCTCAGACCGGCCGGTTACTGTGATGGAACTCCTGACCATGGTGGAGCAGGAGCTGGGCCTTCGCGCCGCCATCCGCTATGAGCCATCCCACCCGGCCGACGTCGCGGCCACCTGGGCCGATATTGGCGCGGCACGGCGGCTGCTGGACTGGCAGCCCACGACCAGCATCAGGGAAGGGGTGGCAAACACAGTAGCATGGTACGTGCGTGAACGCGACTGGGCTTGCAAGATCCCTGCCGGCTGAGCGAAGACCCGACCAGGCATGGAACAAGACGTCATTCAGTTCATTGTCGTGGGCTTTCTCGCGCAACTCATCGACGGTTCGCTGGGTATGGCCTACGGCGTGAGTTCGAACTCTTTCCTGTTGAGCCTGGGAGTGCCGCCTGCGGTCGCGAGCGCCAGCGTGCACGCGGCTGAGGTCTTCACAACCGGTGTGTCGGGCTTTTCACACTGGCGGCTCGGTAACGTTGACAGCCGCCTGCTGAAGCGGCTTCTGCTCCCCGGCGTTCTCGGCGGGGTGGTCGGTGCTTATTTCCTCACCCGGATGCCAACGCACGTCATCAAGCCGGTGGTCGTCGTGTATCTGGCGCTGATGGGCATCGTTATCATCCACCGAGCGTTTCGCGGTGTCCCTCAGCGTGAAGTGCAAAGCGCCGTGGTGCCGCTCGGCCTGATCGGTGGGTTCTTCGACGCCATTGGCGGCGGTGGCTGGGGGCCAATCGTCACATCCACCTTGATGGCGCGCGGCAACAGCCCGCGCTTTGCTATCGGTTCGGTCAATCTGACCGAGTTCTTCGTCACCCTGGCGCAGTCTATCGTCTTCATGCTGACGTTCACACTGCACAGAGATAGCCTCCCGATCATCGTCGGTTTGCTGATCGGGGGGGTCGTCGCCGCTCCGTTGGCTGCCTATGCGGCGAAACATGTCCCGGCTCGCCCTTTGATGATGGCGGTGGGCGTGCTCATCATTATCCTGAGTATCCGGACACTGATACTCGCTCTTGGTTGAGGAATATGTCAAAACAAAACGGTTCTCTCAATAGCTTGATCGCCCCATACGGGGGATCGCTTGTCAATCTGCTCGTCTCCTCCGAAGAAATGGCCGAGGTTAAGGCGCATGCCTCTACCTTGCCTTCGCTCCAGGTGTCTGAGCGCGTCGTCTGCGACCTCGAGCTCATGGCTTCGGGCGCTTTCTCTCCGCTCGACCGTTTCATGGGTGTCGAGGACTATCAGAGTGTGCTCGATACCATGCGGTTGCGCAGCGGCTATCTCTTCCCGATCCCGGTCGTCCTTCCCGTTGAGCCGGGCCCCGATATCCAGCTTGGCAAAGATATCGCCCTGCGCAACTCCAAGAACGAGCTGCTGGCTGTCATGACGATCGAAGAGCTCTATCCCTGGGATCGCTCGGAGACGGCGATGAAGGTCTTCGGCAGCACTGACCTGCGTCACCCTCTGGTGGCCGAGATGCACCGCTGGGGGCCGGTCAACCTGTCCGGTCGCCTCCGCGTGCTACAAATGCCCTCTCACCACGATTTCACCGAGCTGCGCCTGACGCCGGCGGAGACACGCAAGCGGCTGGAACTTTTCGGACACGACAATGTAGTTGCCTTTCAGACTCGGAATCCGTTGCACCGCGTCCACGAAGAGCTGACGAAGCGCGCCGCGCAAGCGATAGACGGCGTGCTCCTGCTGCATCCCGTTGTCGGCCTGACCAAGCCCGGCGATGTGGACCACTTCACGCGCGTGCGCACCTACCGCGCCCTGGCCGACCGCTACTATGACAGCGATCGCATCTTGCTGGCGTTGCTGCCGCTCGCCATGCGCCTGGCCGGCCCGCGCGAGGCACTGTGGCATGCCCTGATCCGGCGCAACTACGGCGCCAATCACTTCATCGTCGGACGCGATCATGCCGGACCCGGTAACGACTCCGATGGCAGACCGTTCTACGGTCCCTACGATGCCCAGGAACTCGTGAAGCAATATGAGGAAGAATTGGGCGTCACCATGATCCCCTTCCAGCAGTTCGTGTACCTGCCGGATGAAGACCGCTATGAAGAGGTCTCGCGCATTTCTGCCGACACCCGGACGGCCGACATCTCAGGCACTCAGGTGCGCGAAGAATACCTGAATAACGGGCGTCCTCTGCCGCATTGGTTCACCCGCCCTGAAGTGGCCGAAATCCTGGCCGAAAGCTACCCGCCGCGCCACAAGCAAGGCGTGTGCATCTGGTTCACCGGGCTCAGCGGCGCGGGCAAGTCCACCACGGCCGAAGTGCTGACTCAACTCCTGCTGGAACAGGGCAGGCAGGTCACCGTGCTGGACGGCGACGTAGTGCGCACCCATCTTTCCAAAGGTCTGGGCTTCAGCAAGGATGACCGCGACACCAACATCCGGCGCATCGGTTTTGTCGCCGCTGAAATCGTGCGCCATGGCGGCACCGCCGTATGCGCGGCGGTCAGCCCCTATCGCGCCACCCGCAATGATGTGCGCAGCCTGGTAGGAGGTGACCACTTTGTCGAGGTCTTCGTTGACACTCCTTTGGATGTGTGCGAGGAACGCGACTTCAAAGGTCTGTATGCCAAGGCGCGCCGCGGCGAACTGACCGGCTTCACCGGCATTGATGACCCGTACGAGCCGCCGGTGAGCCCGGAGATCACGCTCGACACAGTGACAAGCACGCCGGAGGAAAACGCTCGCCGCATCGTCGAGTACTTGCGGGCCAAAGGCCTCCTGCGATCGTCCGTCGTCGAGTCATAAGCGAACGGGAGGCAAGCATGAAAGGCATTATCCTGGCGGGCGGGCACGGCACGCGGCTTTTCCCGCTGACGGTCAGCATCAGCAAACAGATGCTCCCCGTTTACGACAAGCCGATGGTTTACTACCCACTCTCGATGCTGATGCTTGCCGGGATTCGTGAAAGCCTGGTCATCAGCACGCCCGATGCCTTGCCCGGCTTCCGGCGTCTGTTGGGCGATGGCAGTCAATGGGGACTGCAGTTCAGCTATGCCGAGCAGCCGCACCCGCGCGGGTTGGCCGACGCCTTCCTCGTCGGCCGCGAATTCATCAACGGCGAAGCGGTGTGCTTGATCCTCGGCGACAACATCTTCTACGGCCATGGCCTGCCAGACCAACTCCGTCAGGCTGCTCGGCTGCAGCGCGGCGCCCTGGTGTTCGCCTATCCGGTGCGCGACCCTGAGCGCTACGGCGTGGTCGAATTCGACGAGGAGGGCAAGGCGATCAGCATCGAAGAGAAGCCGGCCCGGCCACGCTCGCACTACGCTGTGCCGGGTCTCTACTTCTACGATGACCGGGTGGTGGATATCGCCTCGTCGCTCCGGCCTTCGGCGCGTGGCGAACTGGAAATCACCGATCTTAACCGGGTGTACCTTGAGCAGGGCCTTCTCGGCGTCCAGCCGATGGGACGCGGCGTTGCCTGGCTGGATGCCGGCACACATGAGTCGTTGTTGCAGGCAGCCAACTTCGTCCAGGCCGTTCAGGACCGCCAGGGTATGATGATCTCCTGTCCCGAAGAGATCGCGTTCCGCATGGGCTACATCACGCGTGATCAACTACGCAGGCTGGCCAGTGCGCTGAAGAACAACCAGTACGGCGACTACCTGATGCAACTGGCGGAGGCCGAGACGCCCTGATCTAGCGGCGTGCTTTCGTCGCACCGGCTCGTGACACCACCGGGTACGCAGCAAGAGAGGACGGCAATGCAGCAGCCTCTGTCGGGCGCAGCAGCTTTTCTGGAGCAGGCCCACCGCAACAACTGGCAGCGATACTTGGCCTCGTTGCCGTCCGGAGCCGCGGCGGCGCCGGCCTGGGACCTGTGTCTGCTGACGGTGGCCGACGAGCAGCACGCCGCTCTCTATAGTCGTCAACTGCAATCGCGCCGAGAGAGCGGCCTTCTGCCTGCGGCCACCGAGTTCGTCATCCTGCCCGACCCTCCGGGCCAGCGCCCTGGTTCTGGCGGCGCCACGCTGCACGCGCTGGCGCACGCCGCCGACCGGCCGGGCAGCCGTATTCTGGTGTTGCACTCCGGAAGCCGCTCTCGGCGACTGCCCCACGCCATCCTCAGTGGGCGCCTGTTTGCCCGTGTGCCGCGTACCCTCCCCGATGGCCGGGCATCCACGATCTTTGATGAGCTGCTCCTGGCCCTCATCGGACTGGTTGAGGCGGCCCCCCCGGGCGCCTTGATTGCCGCCGGCGATGTGCTGCCGGTCTTCGATCCCTTGCAGATCTCGCTCCAGCGCGCAGGCGTGACCGGCATGTCGCTCTCGGCCTCTCCGCAGCTCGCGCGAAACCACGGTGTATACGTGACCGAGCCCGGCCGTCCGCGCGTCATCTCCTACCTGCTCCGTGCATCCGCCACTCAGCTTCGGTCATGGGACGCGATCGGCCCCGACGGGACCATCCAGATTGACAGCGGCCTTGTCTGGCTGGACGCAAACGCCGCGGCCGCGTGGACTGATCTCGCCTCCGAACCCGCCA
>Ga0256806_1000003_pt1 | contig 14226 bp, 17 predicted proteins | sample 1016PR4metaG_FD_186021 | JGI IMG/M metagenome (GOLD analysis project Ga0256806, IMG submission 186021) | Sediment microbial communities from tidal freshwater marsh on Altamaha River, Georgia, United States - 10-16 PR4 | ecosystem: Environmental > Aquatic > Freshwater > Wetlands > Sediment...
GATAAATACTATAGATATAGTTAATATGTTATCTCGTTTTAGTGGCTCTATGGATAACGCAGTATGGATGGCTAATCAGACCGTAATACCATATCTATATACATTGCAGGACGCAGGTGGAAATTACATCCTATTTCCGGGTATGTCTGGAAATATAGCCGGAAGGTCACCGGGTTCTATATTCGGTATACCACTAGTTATAAGCGAAAAGGCTCAGGCGCTTGGTACGAGTGGCGACTTAATTCTTGGCGATTGGTCAAATTACTTGATTGGAGACTTAAAAGGTTTAAGAATAGAAGAATCAAAAGATTTTAAATTTGGTACGGATAAACGATGCTGGAAAATAGTAAAAAGAGTGGACGGTAAACCATGGCTAAGCGCACAAATCACGCCTAGAAATGGTGGGGTTAACCTGAGTCCATTCGTGCTAATATCTTAAGGGGGGTGCTAGAATATGAATAAATTTACTGAAATGATTACAGCGAGTCTACAGATAGCTAAGACCGTAACAACTGGAATATCTAGCACAGCGCTACTGGATATGATGCCATATAAAAAAGCTATGGTATTAGTTACAGCGAATAAGCCTTTGGACGCTACAGGCTCAGCTGGATGTATAACAGCAACAGTCTATGAGTCAAGTGCGGCTACATGGAACGGTGCCGTCGCTACAGCAATGACAAGTTTTGTGGGTACAGTGGCTTGTAATAGTACTACAGCAGGGTTTATAAAGCTTGAAGTTAATGATTATGATATGAGCATTAATGAAACTAAAAGATATATCGGCGTAAGGGTCGCGGCCCATACTGCTACTGATATAGTTTGTATCGTACAACAGTATAGAGGGGATAACGAACCCCTAGAATAAAATACTAATGATGAAAAGGTCCTCATGTGAGGGCCTTTTTAAATGTCAAGTATTGTGAAAAGTATTTTTACATGATATAATAATACAAAAAGGAGGTTTACCATGGACATATTGACACCAAAGGCTCTAAAGCCTGATAAGAAGACTATAATAATCGCTTTGCCAAATACGGGGCAATTTTATTTTGAAACTGTGGCACGGCTATTGTCTTTTCATGTACCAGAAGGATACCAATTAATGTTTAATCTTATATCCAATTGCCTTATATACGATGCGCGTGAAAAGTTAGTCGAATTTGCACTAGAACAGCCCAATGCAACACACATATTTTTCCTAGATAGCGACATGGTGCCAGAGCCACAAACGCTAACCCAATTAATGAGTTGGGATGTACCAATAGTCACGGCAAAAATTTTTCAAAGAAAATTCCCATTTCAGCCTTGTTTTTACACTAAAGTCCGAATAAATCGCGACTTTACGACTGAACTTGAGGGACCCATGGAGCCGGAAAAATGGCCGACTGAGGGACTTTACGACATAGAGGGGTGCGGTATGGCCTGTTGTATGATTAATCTAAAGATATTCGATGGCCTTAAAAAGCCTTGGTTTTTTCCTATGCCGAATGTAGGGGAAGACTTAGCGTTTTGCGTTAAAGCCCGAAGTGCTGGCCATAAAATATACGCCGATTTCGGCCTTGACTGTGCGCATATGGGTTATTTTCCAGTGGTTACCGCGTCTTTTCAAAACGCTTATACTGCGTGGATGTCGAATCCTGAAAATCAGGGCAAATTAATATATGGGGGTGACGAATAGTGAAGATATGGGGCGGGGCGCTTGTGCGCAATGAACACGGGCGATACTTACAAAGATTTTGCGAACAGATGAGAGCCATATGCGACCATGTCATTATAATAGATGACGCTTCGACGGATAATACGCCTGATTTTTGTGCGTCCTACGGTTTTAATGTTTTATATTCTAAAAAAAGGTTATGGGATACTGATGAAGTGAGGCAGAGGAAAAGACTATTTAATATTTTAACCTCACACGCGACACCGGGTGACTGGATCATAATATTGGATGCTGATGAAATATTTCATGCACCGTATGACTTAGTAAGAAAGGAATTATTAAATGCCCAAATTTATAAATCTTTTATGGCGTATAGGCTTTACGATATATGGCAGGTGTATAAAAGTAGCTTTCCTAATACTAAACTTACGACGCCGTATTGTGATGATTTGGGGCTAATTACAACTGATGAGGAGGGTTGTGCTTACTTATACCGTGATGACGAATACTGGAAAGCGCATGAGTATTATTGGCCTATGGCTTATAGGTATGAGGGTATTCAAGAATGGAAATGGAATGAGCAGGTCCTTCATTGTGGACGATTTCCTTTTAACATTTATAAAAATATTAGCCCTTCAAAATATAAATTATTGCATCTTGGCTGGGCTACTTTAGAAGACCGAAAAATTAAATATAAGCGATATTTGGAGGCCGATCCCGAAGGTAGATTTGGGATTATGGGTCAATATCAATCAATTCTGGACCCAAGTCCAGTACTAGGAGTGGTAGATTATGAATATTAAGGATATGACTAATACTTTTATTATTTCTTTAGTTCATGATATAGAAGAATTAAGTGAATTACAAAAAGAGCTTTGTAAGTACCTTAGAGGTCACGAAAATAGGGATAAAATTATTGAGGAACTTGCGGATGTCGAAATAGCTTTGAATGATATTAAGGCTAAGTTTGATATAAGAGAGGCTAATATAAAAAAAGCGAAGCTTAGAAAGGTTGGGCTGTAATATGGCTTGTATAGATCCTAGTATGCCGATAATGAATTACTCAGACCGGAGAGAAGTGCTATTTTTTAAAGACCACTATTTATATTTAACGGGTAAAGTGTTAGATATAGGTTGTGGCACAGGCAATGCCGCAGATTTTTATAACGATTATACCGGTATAACCTTGAATAGACAAGAAATTGATACAGGTGTGACCCGTGGTAGGAATATTAAATATATGGATGCTGAAAATTTAAGCCTTGATACTTCAACTTTTGATGGCTTTATAATGTGGGATTCTCTAGAGCATTTTCTAAGTCCTTATAGGGCGCTATGCGAGGCGCGAAGGGTGTTAAAACCAAATGGCAGAGGTCTAATATTTATGCCAGGCCAAAATTGGGTAAATTGTCATGAGCATTTACATGTTATGACTGTGCCTCAGATGGAACAACTTTTAAAACGCACATTTTTTAGAATTGCGAGCGTTTATGAAAAGACCTATCCAAATGACCCTGATAAGTTTTGTGAGGGCATGGCTGTTTATGAAATAATAAACGATATTGAATACATACCGATGTACGAAACATGATATAATAAGGGCATGGGCAAGCCGGACGCGGTTATGGGGTCGACGCCCAGCCCCAGCCCTATATAAGGGCTATTTTTATTTTAAGGAGAAAGAATTATGAAATTAATACTTTGTTATCCGCCACATGTGGCGCCTGATGAGTTACACGGTCAAGGGCGTGAATGGTATCCCGTAGGCATTGCAAGTTTAGCGGCTTATATATCTACTAAACACGATATCGATATTGTGTGTTTAGACTTATTCGATTTATCTTATGATACAGCGCTAAATACCATAATAAATGAAATGACTGAAAATGATATAAACTTAGTTGGTTTTACTCTTATGACTGAGCAAAGGGCAACAGTTTTTAACCTTTGCGCTGACTTAAAACAGCGCGTCGATGACTATAACGCAATCGCTAATACTACAACCCAAGTTAAAACCATTGTGGGAGGTCCACACGCGTCGATAATGTATCAGCAGATATGGGATAATTATAGCCAGATAGATTTTATCGTTGTGGGTGAGGGTGAAAAAGGTTTAGATTGGGTTGTAAATAACCCGGATAAGAAAGGTATAGTCAAAGAGGGACAAGTCGAAAATTTAGACGAATTACCCTTAGCCATTGAGGGTTTAAAGTTCTTCAAACCTGAGCTTAAATTTAAAGAGTATCCTATTGTATCGAGTAGAGGGTGTACCGATAGATGTACTTTTTGTACCACCTATAAGACTTGGCACGGTTATCGAATAAGAAGCGCCCATAATATATTTTTAGAGATAAATAAGGCCAAGGCTTTGGGATATAATTATTTTAAATTTCATGATGATAGCGCGACGGCTGATATTCAAAACTTTACGGCATTATGTTATATGTTATGTGATTCCCGAATTAATTTCGAAATAACGATTAGAGCGGATCAATTAAATAGTGATTTAGTAAAAGCTTTAAAGATGGCCGGATGCGTAAAAGTCGCTCTTGGTCTAGAATCTGGGAGCGAAAAACTTAGAAAGTCAATGGGTAAAAAGCTCGATATGGCTTTGGCTTATCAAAATGTTAGGTTATTAAAAACTTATGGGATACACGTCCATGGCTTATTTATTGTAGGCTGGCCGGGGGAGACCGAGGAGACTATCGAAGAGACTCGCGATATGATAAAGGATTTAGCCTTAGATTCATTCTCGAATTTACCAGGTCTAATGGTATTACCAGGAACACCTATTTATAATAAATTCGTGCATGATGGCTGGATTGATGATAATTTCTGGCTAACTTCTAAGGCGCCACCGTACTACACGGGTGAGCATAATTTCGATACTCTTAATTATTTTGGTTTAAGGCTTAGAGCCAAAGACGCACGTGTGCTTATTGCGGCTGTGGTTAATCAAGAAGAACGCGTTTTCGAAGAATATTTATTTAATTTAACTAATATGTATATCCCAAAAGATGTTGAAGTTTCTAAGTGCTTTATTTTACATAATAGTCCAGATTTGAAAAAATACTTAAAACCTGATGAGTATATCGAAGTAAATAATAATTTGGTTCATGATATGAGTCATACATGGACTATAGATAAATTTGCGTTTTTGGCTGATATGAAAAATAAAATAGTTGAAATAGCTAAAAGTGCACACGCGACCCACATTTTATGGGTTGATAGTGATTTATTAGTACATCCAAATACATTAAAGCATTTACTAAATATCAACACGGACATAGTCGGGGAAATGTTTTTGACGCAATGGTCAGGCGCCGATAAGCCCATGCCTAACGCTTGGCACGTTGACCAATATTCTTTTTATGCGGATCCAAAATTATTTGATACGCCGGGCCTCTTTCAAGTGGGAGGCACAGGTGCTTTAATATTAGTGAATACTAATGTGTATAGTGAATATGTTAATTATAACGTTATTCCTAATATATCATTTAGCATCTGGGAGGATCGGGCATTTTGTATAAGGGCCGCGGTCATGGGATATAATATTTATTTTGATACGAAATACCCGGCTAAGCATCTATATACTAAAGATATAGCCGATAAGTATTTTAATGGTATAATAAAGGGGGGAGGTGCTAGTGATGGAAAATAGATTTTTAGCTTGGAATGACGAAAAAATGACAATGGTAGATACTTTTAACATACCTTCGACGTGGTGGTCTAGGCCTTACGAATATGCATTTGCGTCTAAATATTGTGACAAGAAAAAGGTTGTAATTGATGCGGGCTGTGGTATTGAGCATCCATTTAAGTACTATTTAGCCGCAAACTCAAAACATGTAACTTGTATAGACATAGACGATAGACTCGAGACTTTACCAAGACCCGATAACATGAATATGATAATTAGGGATATGTCGATGGGCTGTAATGACGATGAAATAATAGCAGACACCATTTTTTGTCTAAGTGTTTTAGAGCATATGAGCCCAGAACAGCAGGAAAAAACTATAGAAAATTTCGCTAAATGGTTAAAGCCTAATGGCAAATTAGTTTTAACCGTGGATTACCCAACGATAAAGCCTGAAATTTTATGCGCCATGGTTGAACCCTATTTTACAATAGGAAAATGTGACTATGACCCTGATAATAAGGCTAATATCGTGATGCCTTATTATAATTTAAAGGTATTCACTCTAGTGGGTGTCAAAAAGAAGGTGGTCAAATGCGATTAACCTTATTAACGGCATCCACTCAAAGTATTTTAGGTATAACAGCCACAAAAAATTATATTAAAGTTGTGGATACGACAGACGATACACTCATAAATACATTAATGACCGCGGCCGTGTCCATAGTCGAAAATTACACCGGCCTTGTCACCCATGAGCAGACATGGCGACAGGATGAAGAGGGCGACAGTGAGTACTTAGAACTCATAAAAGCACCAATTAAAAGTATCTTAGAGGTTAAATATTATGACGATTTTGACAGCACCGGGAGCCTTTTGACCGAGTCAACGGATTTTCGCGTAGCTGGTCAATGTCTTGTACATGATGACGGGTATTGGGATAAACAAAGAGCCTTAGACGGTTATCAAATTAAGTATACAGTTGGGATGTATACAACAGACCCACGTATGTCTAGTATGGAAGTAGCCGCTATGGCGCTTGTAGGCTTTATGTATGAGAATAGAGAGGCCTATGTCGTACAAGTCAATGAAACGTTTAGCGTAGTATATGATTTTTCAAAAACGCCGACCCATATAATACAATTATTACGTCCCATTTGTGAAGGTCGGGGGGTGGGCTTTTAGTGTTAAACTATAAACATAGAATAGTTTTACAGTCAAATAGCCCTACCGAATTTAGGGCCGGATGCTATACTGAGAGTTGGGCTACAGTTACGACCCTCTGGGCTAATGTAGCTACTATGGCCATGGCTGAAAACTACCAATTTAAAAAAGGTCAACAAATAAGTAATATATTAATCGTTATGAGATATACAACTAGTATCGATAAAGCTACATGCCGTTTTTTGTATGAGGGTCAAACCGTACATATTATGAATGTGCGGGACAAACATGGCAAAAAGAAAGAAATAGTTATAGAGGGGCGTGTTGAGGATGGAACTTAGTGCAGGAACTTATAACCTAAACGCGTTTAGGCGCAGACTTAATACGTATCCTGATAGATTAAAACAGGAATTAAAAGAAATAGGCTTAGAAACGGCTTTGGTAGATATTGAAACCGAAGCTAAGCTAAAACTTACACGTGATAAGCACATAGACACTGGCCGGCTAAGAGCCTCAATACATACTGAGTATGAGGGGTCTCCATTACATATTCTAGGTGGTATTAGTGGTCCTTTAGATTGGGTCGTTGGTACTAATGTCGGCTATGCGTGGAAAATTGAAAAAATAGATTCTTATGTGATTTGGGCCTTTAAGCGAGCTAAGCCTAAATATTTAACTCGCTGTAAACAGGCTATAAGGAGGGCGTTTAATGGACTCTAGATTTGAAGCTAAAATTGCAATAGTTGATGCTTTACAGGCTAATACCTATTTAATGTCATTAGTGGGTATATATGATACGCCTGTCGATAATAAACCCTATCCTTATGTAGCCATAGAGGCTTCTAATACAGTGCCTGACAACCGCCATGGCAAAAAGGGCTATCGTGTATACCTGACATTAGGGGTATATACCAAACCCGGCTTGTTGGGCAGTTATCAACGTGATACAATAGTATCATTGATAGATTCAATATTAAATCTTAAAAAATTTGATATTGAATCCGGTAATTATTACATGGGCGGATGTACTCAAACATCAGTAAATGACTGGGTACAAGGCGAAATAATAGGCTCTAATATGACATACACAGTATATATGTATGGCGAGTCCGTTAACGCTTTAGATTTATCGGGATGTGTAATGGCGTTAAGTCTATATAAAGTTAACGAAAATTATACGGGACCTGCATTACGTTTAAGGCGTAGTGTTGATAGCGATGAAATGGAGATACCATATTCAGGTAATTATATTAATGTGAGCCTTGCGGAGGCCTTTTGTGGCAATTCAAATGGCTATGTCAGTGTATTTTACAATCAGATAAGTGGTGGGGAGAATGCGACACAAGTTAATATTACAACTCAGCCGTTATTAGTATCTTCAGGAACATTAAATAGTACTGGTCTATATTTCAATGGCACAAGTAGTTGTATGAGTGTAACCTCATATTCTGCTATAAATATAACTAATAGGCCTTTGACTATATATTCATCGGCTAAAGCCTTTACAGGCGCTACAAACGGATTTGTATATGCTTATAATAATTCGGCGTATACAAATACTAAATATGCGTTACGTATATCCGATGTTTATGTTTATGGGTATTTAGGAAATTCATCACGTATACAAGGTTCTTTAGTTACGGGGGAAAGGCAATTATACATATGGAAAAGCGATGGGACGATAAAACTTAAAAGTGATGCCGGAATATTAACAGGGACTTATACAACAACGTTAACGTCTCAGGATTATTTCCATATCGGTACCTGGCTTGATCCGACACCAAAAAATTTTTTTAAAGGTAATTTAAAAAGTCTTATGATATTTAATACCGATGAAGAGGCTAATTATAATATTTTAAGTAGTTATTAAAAAGGAGGGTTTTTATGGCAAGTTTAGGAGCAGGTGCGACATTAAAATTTGGTACTACGAATACGATATCAGAGATAACAAATGTGACAGGTCCTGGGTATGAGGCCGATGATTTAGATACTACGGTTCATACTACGACTACCCGTTTTAGGGATTATGTGAAGGGATTAATTGATGCTGGCGTTTTTGATATTGAGGGCTATGTTAATAGCACGGACCTTGGTGTTTTGGAAACAATAGCAGCAACAACATCTATATACAGCGTGACAGTGACAATGCCAACGCTACCGAGTACATCACAGTTTGCATGTAACGGTTATGTTAAAAGTTATAAAATTGAAGACCCCGTAGATGACTTAATCGCATACGCCTTAAGTATAAAGATAGCGGGTAAACCAACATTTAGTAAAGTGTAAGAGGTATAAAAATGTTTATAAAATTGGGCGAAAAAGGTTATAATATTGAGTTTACATATAATTCAATATGTTTAATTGAAACTTTAGTAGGTATGGGCATTGGCGAAATGCTTTTAAGAGGTGAGCGATTACAGTCTTTAAAAATGATTAGGGCCTTTTTAACCGCTGGACTGTATGAGCATAACCCAGAAATTGACGAAATTGAGGCGGGAAATCTAATACAGGCTTATATTAAAAAGGGCGGTACGATAGACAGTTTGTCAAATAGACTGGTTGAGGCTATGAAATCAAGCGGTCTATTGACAGACGCAAAAGGGCCTCAAAACACCGAAAAAAAAAGTCATGGGCCGAGACAATAGATGAAATTTATAGTATAGCGGCTCGGTGGTTAACATGGAATGAGTTTATACATTTTACGCCGGCCGCTTTTACCATATTCGTGAATACTAAATTAGAACTTGAAAAAAGAGAAATCGAATTAAATAATAATTATTACGGCACAGTATGCGCGGTAATAGCTTCAATTTTCAGTAAAAAGAAATTTAAAGCTAAAGACTTTTTTAGTCTTAAAAGCGAAAAAAGACATCAGACTGTTGACGAAATGGCCATGTTTTTCGAGTCTATGACTAGAGCATTGGGGGGTGAAATAGTTGGCTGATGAGGAATTGAAAGTTAGGATATCAACGGATACGGAGGATAGTAAAAAATCTGTTGAAGATTTAGATGGGGTGTTTGGAGGCCTTGGTAATACCATAAAAGGCTTTGCCTTGGGCGCGGCCGCATCTTTAGCGGCTTTTGCTATAGCCATGGGCGTTAAAGGCGTTGGCGCGGCTGAGGATTTACAAAGAGCCGTAAATGATGTTACAACCCAAACAGGAGCCGCACAAGGCGAAATGGGGTCTTTTGAAAACATTTTAAAGAATTTATATTCTCAAAATTTCGGCGAGTCCTTTGAGGACTTAGGGAAAAGCTTAGCTGAGGTTAAAAAACAGACTCAATTAAGCGGTAAAGAGCTTGAAAATATGACTAAAAATGCATTGATATTGCGCGATACCTTTGATTTTGATGTTACCGAATCAACTAGAGCCGCAAAAATGATGATGGACCAATTTGGTTTATCTGGTGATGAGGCTTTTAACCTTATTGCGCAAGGCGCACAAAAAGGATTAAATAAAAACGATGACCTATTGGATTCTATAAATGAATATAGCGTGCAATTTAAAAGTTTAGGCCTTGACGCTGATGATATGTTTGAAATATTCGCGAATGGCGCAAAATCCGGGGCGTTTTCTATAGATAAAGTGGGTGACGCGGTTAAGGAATTTAATATAAGGTCAAAGGATATGTCTACTACTAGTGCAGACGGCTTTAAAACTTTAGGCCTTGACGCTGATGTCATGTTTAAAAAGTTTGCCAGTGGTGGTGCCACAGCACAAAAAGCCTTTTTTCAAGTGATACAAAGGCTCGGTTCTATTAAAGACAAGGCTAAACAAAACGCAGCTGGAGTGGCCCTTTTCGGCACTCAGTTTGAAGACTTAGGAGCACAGGGTATATTAGCTCTAGGTAATTTAGGTAATAGTTTTGACCAAACTAAAAAGACCATGGACTCTATTAACCAAATACGCTATAACACATTCGGTGAGGCTATGGCGGGAATAGGCCGACAGCTTGAAGTTGGGCTGTTAATACCATTTGGACAATTATTATTACCAATACTTAATAAATTTAGTGGCTGGATATCAACTGCTTTACCTAGTGCTATTACATGGTTTAAGCAAATGGCTTCTTTTATTATGTCGATATTCGGTCCAGTTTTTATGGAATCATTTAATAATATAAAAATTGCCTTAGGCGATTTTATTAAAGGTGTTCAAGGTTCAGGCGCAAATGCTACGCCAATATTTACAGCACTTAAAGACCTATTTCGAACACTCGCTAATACCTGGAAAATTTATAGCGATGTAGTTACAAAGCAAGTATTACCGGCCTTTTTATCGATAGTACAACAGCTATTACCCGTATTAGGTGTTGTATTTTTTGGGCTTATTAAAGCTTTACAAATGATGTACACCATTTGGGGTGTAATATGGGGTGCTGTTGGCGGTTTAGTGGGCCAAATATTTAAGCAGATGGCTACAACAATTACAGCAAGTATGAATATAATTAAGGCTATTATTAGCGTTGTAGGCGGCCTTATTAAAGGCGATTGGTCACAGGTATGGAATGGCGTTAAAATCATAATTAAAAATGTTTTTAGCGTAATTAAGGGTTTAATTAAGACGGGTTTAACTATGTGGAAATCTATATTTACTTTGATGTTAGGCCTTATTAAAATCGCGGTCCAAAATGGTTTTATGATTATGAAAAATCTAATTAAACTGCAATTACAATTATCAGTAGCGATTATTCGTAATGCTTTAACGCTTATGGTTAACACTTTTAAGAGTAAAGGCGCCAATATTAAAAGTGCTATGAGCTCAGTAGTAAGTTATATTAAAAACGCCCTAGCCAATTTAGGCAAACAAGCCTATAATTGGGGCGTAAATTTCCTAAAGTCCTTTACAAATGGTATAAAATCAAAAATAGCAAGTCTTAGAAATATGGTTAAAAATGCAGCTAATGAACTTAAAAAAATGTTAGGTTTTAGTTCGCCAACTAAAGAGGGACCAGGACGTACGGCCGATAAATGGGGACCTAATTTTATGAAAATGTTTACGGCTGGGATAGCATTAAATCTTCCAAAGCTTAAAGCTGTGGCAGGCACTGCGGCCAACACTTTACAGCCTATGCGTGTACCCGCAAAGTTAGGCACTGGCGGTGGCGGGGGTGCTGTCATAAATATAACAGGTAATAGTATTATGGATGACACTATGATTGAGAGTTTATTTAATAGGGCTGTTAGACTTATGGCTAATAGGGGGCGTTAATATGGATTATAGATATACGGCCTCTATTGAGGTATTAAAATTTGATAGTGTAAGAGTAATGGAATCAGGCACAACTAATAGTGTTGTAGTTATAACCGACCATGGATGTCAAAATACTGATTTTATGTATAATTTCACAAGAGCCACTAACCCGCCAAACTATCTAAATGGTGAGACCGGACGCCGTAAGGTTATAAATGCAACAACGTCCCAATTTGAAGTCTCAACATCGATATCGGGTCAAACGGCTGGTGATATATGCTTTTTATATAAATTTACAGATGTCACGCAATATTTATTAGACAGTACTTTAAAATTATCTATACAGGCACAGGGTGAAAGTAATGCGTCGTTTTCGCTAAAAGCTAAATATACACCAGGAAATGCGTTTTATGTTTGCAATGGCTATAACAATCTTTACGTATTTGATGAAATGGAACGTCTCGCTATGCCAGTGCAGACATGGTCTTTGAAATTAGGCGATGGATTATTTCGGTACCGTCATAATGTTGAAGGTGATAAGTCTCAAGGTAAATTATGGACGTTATTAGGCGAGACTGGCACAACGTCTTCTATTACTACGGCCACATTTGAATACAATCAAAATACAGATGCTTGGATTGATAAAACTATGTTTATAGATAGTTTTAGAACGGCGGCGCATAGTGCTTTCATAAATGATAACATATATGTTAATGGCGGTGTTACCCCGTTAACGGCAAATTATTTTGCAGATACTTATAAATTTGACCCAACTGGTGATAGCTGGACTTCGTTAACGGATTCAATAGATGCAGGGTCTTCCGGTGAAGGTATTAATTTATGCGACTGTTTAGTAGTAGCCTACTATAAAAGAGATGACGGCGGTGGAGGCTCTGAGTTTGCACCCGACGATTGTTTTTATATGCCCCTAGTCGATACGTGGGCCACTATACCCGTAACACATAGCAGTCCTGATAGATGTTTTGGACGTTCAAGCTTTACAATAGATAATTTTAAGGGCTCTATAATAGGGGGTTCCACTAATATAACGGGTTCAGACGCTGACGTTATAGACTATCACACCATGTTAAATTTACCAGCTAAAAGTTATAGCGAAGCTGGGCCGACGCCATTTCCTGGCATGGAATACGGTAGTAGCCAATATGAAAATTACGCAATTATTTGTGGCGGCGTATGGAATGGCACTTTTTGGGATACCGGATATATCTGGAATAGCGCACGTGATAATTGGGTTGTTATATCTGATACTTTATCAATGACTAAATGCGGTTTTCAGGGGGCGAGTTTATGATTGATTTTACAATTAAATCGGGTCAGCTTGTGCGTATAAAGCTAGGTGGTGAGACTTATTTAACTGGGCCCTGTGTAGGCAATAGGCGAAAAACTACGGGTAATTTGGATTATATTAGTTATACTTATGACATAGCAGATCCAAAAACCCTATTAACCAAAAGAAATATAAATAAAACTTTTGCGGCATCCGTTAGCTACTCATCAATCGTGGTTGATCCTTTAGTCAAATTAGCGGATTTGGGTATAACTTCGGGCTATATCGCTAGTAGCGGATATACTCAAGAAGCTATTGTTTGTGAGGGCCAAATGATATCGGAATTACTTGATAATTTAGCGGGCATCGATGGGTGTCAGTGGTATCTAACTAATGATTTAGAACTTGTTTTCGCTGAAAATCCGGATGATTATAGCGCTGAGGCGAATATTATTAAAGCGCCATACTGCTTAGATAATGAAAATATTTTTGATGATACCGATTTAGTGGCTTTAGATGATTACCAAAATATAGAAATTGAAGAGGATTACACTAATTATGCTAATCAAATACAGGTTATAGGCGCAGAGTATGCAGGTAAGACTATTAAATGTCAATATTATAACAAAGTAGATTTAAATGAATTTGTAAATGTGTGCGGTTATGGAGCCGGATCGGTTTACGTAGTGAGCGATACCAATATAGTGTTAAACCCAGATGTTAGAGTTTCCGATACCGGGACTAATACCGGTTATATTTATGATTGGTGGTCAGTGGGTTCCACTGCTACTGTTGTGCGTTCTGGGGATATGATTTATAATAAAACACGCGGACAATACAGTTTCATAACTACTGTTACAGTGCTTAGTAGCACTAATACCGCTTTTTATATACATCCAGCAATTACAGCCCAAACGTCAGGCGATTATTTACATTATAATTACCAGTTAAACGAATTGGCTAGAAGAATGATTAAGGTTAAGAGCGAATATCCACCACTACTAATAACTTTTGAGACTTTTAGAGCTGGGTTCTTCCCTAGACAGCGTTTATTTGTTAATCTTCCAGAACTTGACACGATTGCCTATTTTAATATAAACAGTGTATCGGTATCTGATTTATCGGCCGGGAAATTTAAATTTACTATAATGGGCGAAAAGAAAAATTATAGTGATAACTTTAGCACGATAACGCATAGAAGTTTTACTAAATGGTTTAAGAATTTTTAGGGGGCGTATAAATGATAACTTGGGAATGGCGGCATAGCCGCTATCAAATC
>Ga0256806_1000004_pt1 | contig 12514 bp, 12 predicted proteins | sample 1016PR4metaG_FD_186021 | JGI IMG/M metagenome (GOLD analysis project Ga0256806, IMG submission 186021) | Sediment microbial communities from tidal freshwater marsh on Altamaha River, Georgia, United States - 10-16 PR4 | ecosystem: Environmental > Aquatic > Freshwater > Wetlands > Sediment...
CTGGTCGGGCGACATGTGCAATGCCTTGCGCAGCGCGCTGTAGCCGCCGCGCTGTAGATAGGTTGCGATCTTCTCGGAGTTTGGGCTATTCACGTTTGCCAGCAGGACCGGTTGCCATTCGGTCATTTCACACCTCTCCCATCAGCCGTTCCAGCACCGCATCAATGGTCTGCGGCGTCAGGTTTTCGTAAAGCTGATCGTTCACACGCATCGCCGGGGCCGTGCCACACGAGGCCAGGCACTGCACTTTCTCCAATGAGAAGACACCGTCAGGCGTTGTTTCGCCGGCTCCAATGCCCAGCTTGGCGCTGATGTAGTCGGCCACCGAATCGGCGCCGCCCATCAGATAGCATGAAAGCCCGTCGCAAACCTGGATGACGTAGTGACCCACCGGTTCGGTGCGGAAGAGTGTGTAGAAACTGGCAGCGCTTTGGACACTGCCGGGGTACAGGCCGAGCCTATGCGCAGTCTGTTCGATTGCCTCCGGCGTCAGGTAGCCGTGCTGCTGTTGTGCAATGTACAGCGCAGACAACAGTAGGGCTTGCTCGGCCGGATCTGTTAGCGCCGATCCCACGGTTGCATCCTGTGTAACTCGCGAATCCATGCTAGCTCCTTTGCCTGCCCCTAGTGATATACGACGGCCGAAGTTGCTGCGACACGTGTCAACTGGGTGAGGTCGTCGCGTTGGTTGCTGCGAGTGCAGCCGTGACTTCGGCCAATAACTGATCAGGGCTGACCGGCTTCGATAGAAACCGTTGCACCATTGCCTTCTCATCGGCCGGCAGAAAACGATCTTCGTCCTCGCTCAAAACCGCCGAAATCAGGATCAGCGGCGTGTGCGCCAGGCGCGGGTCCTCGCGCAGTGTTCGGATGATGCCTACACCCGCCAACTCATAGGACATCATGGCATCGAGCAGCACCAGCGCCGGCGACTCGCTCCGCGCAGCGGCGAGCCCGGTCGCCTCATTTTCTGCCTCCACGACTTGGTAGCCGTGACTTTCCAATACTATGCGGACGAACTCGCGGAAATCCGGATCATCGTCAATCAGCAGGACCTTGGTCGGCGGTGACACGAGATCGCCCTCCTGGAAGCTGCACTGAGTCCATCCGCGGACCGCGCGGAAACGGTCGAGAAGCTCTGGATGAGCTCAACCCGGCATCGGTTGCAGCAGTTTCTCTACCTTCTTGAGTAGGGTTTTCGGATCTACCGGCTTGGAGAGCCAGGCATCCATGTGCGGCTGTGCGTCCATCGGGAACATTTCAGCGTAGGGGGTTTCGGCGATGGATGAAACCATAATGACAGGGATGCTGCTCGCTTTCGGGTCGCGCGCCAGTTGCTCGCTGACGTATAAACCGTCTAGCACCGTTGACATCATGATATCCAACAACATCAGATCGGGGCGGTGCGCCTTAACCTGGGCGAGCGCCTGGTCACCGTTGGCGGCTGTCAGGACCCGGTAATCGTTTGCTTCCAGGACGGTGCGCATGATCTCGACGAAGTCTGGGTCATCGTCTACCACGAGGATCGTGGCGGCAGACATGGGCAGTTGCCTCCTTGCCGTTCAGGTTGGATAACAAAAGCTGCTGGACCGTTTGCTGGGTCCATCTTGCCCATTATAGGGCTCTCCGCAACAAGGTTGCTATGACCGCCGTCACATCGCGAGAAACGACACGGCGCGGACTCCCAATCATCTTGGGGGTCCGCGCCGTGTGATGAACGTTTCGACGTAAATTCAGCGCGCCGGAGGTCAAACCGGTGACGCCACGCCCGCCATCACGCCGTTATCATTTCCACTGGTAACTCCATGGTGTGTTGCACCGGCTCGTGGCCCTGGGCTACGACGCCCTTCCAATTGAGTGGGCCGAGCGCGCGTACTTGTTCTGTCATCTCGTCCACCAGGCGAGCCCACTTTGCGCCTTCTGCTGCCGATACCCACTCCCATCGAAAGCGCTGCGGCTCGATGCCGAACTGGTCCAACAACACCTCCATCAGAGGCATTCTCCGCATGGTCTTGTAGTTGCCCGATGTGTAGTGACAGTCACCGGGATGGCAGCCGGCGACCAACACCCCGTCTGCCCCATCGGCGAATGCCTTCAGAATGAAGGATGGATCTATGCGCCCCGAGCAGTTCACGCGCACGATCTGAACGTTCGGCGCGTAGTGGGCACGCGCTGTGCCCGCCATATCCGCTCCCTGATAACTGCACCAGTTGCACAGGAACCCGATGATGCGAGGCTCAAAGGTTCCGTCTCTCATGCTCGCCTCCCTGGCTAACCGCTGACTGCCATTTCCCACTGGCTGTCGGCCAGCAGACCTTCGATTTCGGCGAATATCTGCTCGTCGCTGAAGTGCCACGCGTACGCAGCACCCGATGGACAGGCGGCCACGCAGGTGCCGCAGCCCTTGCACAACGCCGGATTAACTTCACTCACGTTGGTGAGAGGGTTGTAGCTGATCGCCGAATAGGCACATAGGCTGTTGCAGATTCGGCAACCACTGCACGTCGCCGGGTCTATTTCGGCAACGGTCGGTTCGATTATCACTTTGCCGCGACCCATTAGGGACATGGCTTCAGCGGCTGCTGCGTTCGCGTGTGCTACCGTATCGGGGATGTCGCGCGGGGCCTGGCACGTGCCGGCCAGGAAGATGCCATCGGTGTTGGTGTTGAACGGTCGGAGCTTGGGGTGCGCTTCCAGAAAGAAGCCATCTTTGTCGCGGGTGATGTGGAATGTCTTGGCAACTTGATCGGAGCTACTATGCGCCTCCATTCCGGTCACCAATACAACCATGTCGACCGGCAAGATGATTGGCCGCCCCAGGCCAGTGTCCTCGGCCTTGACCACGAGTTTGCCGTTCATGGGAATGACTTCGGCCCCACGGCCGCGAATGAAGATGACTCCCTCGCGCTGTACGCGCTCGTAGAACTCCTCATAGCCCTTGCCGGCCGCCCGAATGTCAATGTACAGCTCATACACGTCGGCCCCTGTGCGCTCTTTGGCCAGGTGGGCCTGCTTCATAGCGTGCATACAGCAGAGGCGAGAGCAGTAAGTGTTAGCGTGGTTGTCGCGAGAGCCAACGCAATGGATGAATACCATGCTCTCAGGGGTTCGCCCATCGGCCGTCAGGATTTCGCCCCCTGTCGGGCCCGACGCGTTGCACATCCGCTCGAACTCCATGCTGTCGAGTATGTTCGGGAAGCGGCCATAATGGTACTGCGGCGAGCGGGTTGGGTCATAGAACTTGTGCCCGGTTGCCAGGATGATCGTCCCCACATCGAGATCGAGAAGCGAGTCCGCCATCGCGTGGTCTATGGCGCCCGGGCTGCACACTTTGATGCACTCCAGACATTCGGAGCAAGCGGCGCAGTCGAGACAGCGCGAAGCCTCGTGCCGGGCGGTGGATTCATCGTAGCCCAATTCGACCTCATCAAAGCCCGATTTCCGCAGATTCGGCGCCATCATAGGCATCTCGCTGCGCGGGAAGATGGGGATGTCCGGGGTGAGTTCTTTCTGCGCAATGTGCTCCGGCTTTGTCCCGAAGAACCGTTCGCCTCGCAGTTCCTGGCCGCGCAGGTAGCGGTCAATGGACTCGGCGGCGCGGTTTCCCGCGGCAACAGCGTTCACCACCGTCGCCGGATCACCGGCCGCGTCGCCGCCGGCGAAAACGCCTGCTCGGCTTGTTTCCCCGGTGTCAGGGTCTGCCCAGATCAGCCCGGCCGATGTGACCTCCAGGCCATCAACACCCGAAAGGTTGGGCGTCTGGCCAATGGCCAGGATGACGACATCCGCCGGGAGCGTGAAGTCGCTGCCGGGAATTGGCACCGGCCGGCGCCGCCCACTGGCATCAGGCTCTCCCAGTTTCATCCGTTCGCACTCAACCGCGGCCACGCGACCCTCGCCCAGGATGCGCGTCGGCGCCGCCAGCAACTCGATGCGCACCCCCTCTTCCTCGGCCGCCTCGATCTCCCAAGGGCTGACGGGCATCTCGACGCGGCTTCGCCTATAGATGATGGTAACGCTTTCCGCGCCCAGGCGCAGCGCCGTTCGGGCGGCGTCCACCGCGGTGTTCCCGCCGCCGATGACCAGCACCTTGTCGCCTCGGATCTTGGGTGGAGAACCCGGCTCGCTGGTTGAACCGGGGGGCTCGCCAAAGTTGAGATTGACGCGCCTGAGGAAACTGAGACCATCATAGACGCCGGCCAATTCCCCGCCCGGGATCTTCAAGCGCTGACTGCGATGAGCACCGATGGCCAGGAAGACTGCACCGAAGTCACGCGCGAACAGGTCATCGAGTGTGAACTCCCTGCCCAACGCGCTGTTGGTTACGATTTCCACCCCGGACTCTCGGATGCGGTCAATGTCGTATTGCAGCACGTCGCGTGGGAGGCGATATTCGGGGATGCCGACTGTCATCATTCCGCCTGCCACGGGCAGCGCTTCGAATACGGTGACGGCATGGCCGGTGTGCGCCAGTTGGTACGCGCACGCTAGGCCTGCCGGGCCACTGCCTACCACGGCTACCTTCGGACCGTCCGGCTTCCGCGCAGGGCCGCTCGGCTCCTCCGCGTCGTCCGAGCCAAGCATCTGCTGTTCGCGCTCCCAGTCGGCCACGAAACGCTTGAGAGCCATGATGCTGATTCCGCCCTCAAGGCCGTCGCGCGTGCAAGCTGCCTCGCACGGGTGCGGGCAAACGCGTCCGCACACGCTGGGGAAGGGCAATTCACGGCGGATCAAAGCCAGCGCCTCGGCATACTTGCCGGCGCGGATTAACGCAACGTAGCCTTGGACGTTCACGCCGGCGGGACAGGCGGCCCGGCATGGTGCAACGCCTTTCTTATCTATCGCGAATGCGGCCGGAATCGCCTGCGGGAACAGCCGATATACTGCCTTGCGCTCTGACAACTTCTGGTCGAATTGCTGCGGAACGGAGACGGGGCAGACGGCCGTGCACTCTCCGCACCCCGAGCACTTCTGAATATCCACGAAACGGGCGTGCTGCCTGACCCGCACCTGGAAGTTTCCCACGTATCCGCTCACGTCCTCTACTTCACTGTTGGTGAGCAGCGTGATGTTGGGGTGACGCGCGACCTGCACCATCTTCGGTGTCAGAATGCAGGCCGAGCAGTCAAGGGTAGGAAAGGTCTTGTCCAGTTGGGCCATGCGTCCGCCGATCGAGGTCTCCTTTTCGACCAGGAAGACCTGATAGCCCGCATCGGCGATGGCGAGGGCGGCCTGGATACCGGCGATACCACCGCCAACGATGAGCGTCGTCGGCATGACCGGCGCCTCGCGCACGGTAAGGGGCTGCTGCCAGATCACGCGGCCGACAGCTCCCGACACAAGACGACGGGCCTTGTCGGTGCCCACGGCTTTATCCCGCGTGATCCATGAGCAGTGCTCGCGAATGTTTGCCATATTGAGCAGGTAGGCGTTCAGACCCGCCTCGGACAGGACCGAGCGGAAAGTAGGCTCGTGCATGCGCGGCGAGCACGCCGCGACAACCACGCGGTTCACACCCAGCTGCTCGATATCCCGCTTGATCATCTCCTGCCCTGTGGAGGAGCACATGTACTTGTACTCGCGGGCCACCGTGACTTGCGGCAGAGATGAAGCGAACTTGGCAACCTCGAAGACGTCTACCGTTCCGCCGATATTGGATCCGCAATGGCACACGTACACACCGACGCGCGCTTCAGGAATCGTTTTCATGGGCCACACCCCGTTTGATCGCTTGTACTACGCCCAGACGCTCATGCGCCCGACCTGTGCCGTCAGGCGGTCTGAGCCCACCAGGTTGGCGTTCAGTTCGAGTTGAGCTTCGGGAAGGGCGAATGCCATTCCCATCAACTGGGTGAAATAGACAATCGGAACGTGCACCGGCGCGCCAATTTGTGCACTGACGGCGCGCTGGTACGCTTCCAGGTTGAGCTGGCATAGCGGACACACCGTCACGACGCAGTCGGCATCGCGCACCGGTTCGAGTAGGTCTGCCACGAGCTTGAGCGCAACTCGGCGCTGGCTCGTCATCAACACGCCGCCGCAACAGCGGGTCTTCATAGGATAGGGAATAACGCTGGCGCCTAGCGCGGTCAACAGCCGATCCATGGACGTGGGCAGGTCAGGGCCGTCGAACTCGGCATATGGCCTGACCACAAGACATCCATAGTATGGGGCAACGCGCAGCCCACTCAGCCGACGCTGGACCCGTTGCGCAATGGCCTTCAGTCCGACATCTGTGACCAGAAGCTCCAGGAGGTGGCGTACCCGCACGCCCCCGGCGTAGTGCAGACCGATCTCACCGAGCACGGCATCCAATTTGGGCTGGAGCGGCGGGTCGGCAGCAAGATGTGCGTTCACGCGATAGAGGTTGAGATAGCACGCGCTGCAGGTGGTTACGATCTGGTCGTCCAGGGACTGCGCTTTGGCGAGGTTGCGCGCCGGCAAAGCAATGGACAGAAGATGGCTGACGACATCGGCGCCGGTTGCGCCACAGCAGTTCCAGTCAGGTAGATCTTTCAGGTCGAATTCCAGCGCCTGCATCACTGCACGGGCCGAGTGGTCGTAATTTGAAGCCGTGCTCTCCAGCGAGCATCCGGGGAAATAGGTGTAGCTTTTCATGCTGCCCCCTCGGCGGCGTCCATCGCGATGGATGTGCGGAAAATCGCCTCGATTTCATCACTGGCCTCAACCTTCCCCGGAGTCAGTGGGATGCGCCCCTTTACCAGCATGGACAGCGCCAGCGGGGCCTGGCCAATGAGCCCCAGCGGGTCCGATATGTAGTACCGGATCAGGTTTTCCGGCTCGAAGTTGCGCCCGTGGTGGCGCACCGTAGCCATGAACGACCGGTAGAAGCGGGAGACGCTCTCCTTCTCTTCATGCTCGACGTTTTCGGCGATGGCCAGCCTTTTCATGGCGGCCATGGTTTCGGTGAGGGCGATGCCACGGGGACAGCGGATGGTGCAGGAGTAGCAGTTGGTGCACAGCCAGAAGGTGCGGCTATGCAGTGCTTCATCGCGGAGCCCAACCTGCACCAAACGGCATAGTTGCCGTGGGGTGTAGTCCATGGCATAGGCTGTAGGGCACGAGGCAGTGCAGGTGCCGCACTGGATGCACGTGAGCAGCTTCTCCCTGTCCGGAGCAACGCTCTCGGCGAAGGAGTGATCCAGCATTTCGCGGGTGAGGTTGAATGCCTTTTCTGGCACGGCGCACCTCCTAGGGTCGCTACAAGTCCAGGAAACCCGCCAGTTCTTCGAGATCGAGTGTTACATCAACAACTGCGTTGCGTACCACATATGCCGTCGGATAATGTGCCATGCCGTGCGCAAGGTAGTGCACCGCGCGGTCGCTTAGTGTTCGGCGGCCACGCGAACAGTGCGTGATTTCGATCACCGTTCCGGTGAACAGATATCCACAGACTGTGCAGGCCCCGGGGTCGCATGCGGCGCAGCCGCCTCGGCGCCGTATCGTAAACCGTTCGCCGATAGGCCAGCTGGCGGTGGCGGCGCCGGCGCAGACTGCCTCTGTCTCCGCTCGGGGATCCAGGTGTAGGGCGATGGTTTCGGCGATCTGTTTTGCGCGCAGTTCTGATTCCACTGAGTGTCACTCTTCAGACGGCACGATTATGGCGCCGGGGATTACGTCACCGCTCCATGTGGGCGTGGCCATAACGCCCTCAGGCAGGCCCCATTCGCAGGCTTGCTTCACGGTCTTGAGGACGTGCATGGTCTCGGTGCGCTTCACACCCGGAATGACCGCTACCTTGTCCACAAGGAATGGCAACAACTGGTCGTTGGATGACAGCACAGCCTCGACGAGCAGGTCGTACGCCCCTGTCACCAGTTTCACCGAGCACACTTCCGGCAGCTCTCCAAGGCGATCGGCGATCTGCTGGGAGGCGGCCAGGTCAGCCTCGATGCCGATGACAATGGGCATGGTCAGGTTGACCTTGGCCGGGTCTAGCAGGGCTGTGACTCGAATAATACCGCCCGCCAGCAGGCGCTCAAGGCGCTTGCGGATGGTCGCCTCGGAGTAACCCGACTGGCGGGCGATCTCCACGTTGGAGGCGCGCCCGTTCTCCTGCAAGATGGCGACGATACTGCGGTCAAGCTCATCGAGGACCTGGCCCATGATGTCCCCCTCTATTGTGAATCCTCGCGCCAATTGCGAGTCATGTCAATAGACGCGAGGAAACCGGCTCTTTTTCGAGGGCATGTAGCCATTATGAAACGATTTTCGAGGAGCTAAGGGGTCAGGAAGGGTGCATCAGGCGTACATCAAACCTACGAGCTGCATGCGTGTATCGCGCAACTGGTTGGAGACGATGGTTGCCAGGCGCTCCATAATAGTGTAGCAGGTGCCGCAGTTGAGTTGGCACAGTTGGCGGAGCTCATCAGCGGGGATCAAGATGAGGCGCGTTTTTTCCATGGCGGTGGCGGTGCCGGTGAGTATGAAGGGAGGCACCAGCGCAGACCAGCCGAACGAGCCGTTTGCGGTGATCGTATCAACAACCGTCTGCTTGTTGCGCCCGATGTCAATGAGAATGGCCACACGACCCTCGCGCACAATATAGAGGTGAGTTGCCGTGTCGTTCTCGGTGAAAATGCGCGTACCACCAGGGTATGTCTCTTCTCGGGCAATTCGAGCGATGGCGGCCAGCTCATCATCGCTCAGTCCTTCAAAGATCTCGCCTTTGCGTAAGGCCTCTAGCCCGATCATCTTGCCTCCCTGACCGCACCGTTACAGGGACACTATTCCGATCAGTGCAATTATACCACCACCTGTGGATTTTTGCGCAATACTCATCCGTCGCTGGGGCCCTGGGTTGTCTCGGGTCTAGCTGCCGGCAACCTCCGGGAGCTTCTCGACCCTGACTGCACAGGCCTTATACTCCGGAATCTTTGCCACCGGGTCCAAGGCTGAGTTTGTCAGTAGGTTAGCCGCGCTTTCTGCGAAGTGGAACGTCATGAACACGACCCCCGGCTGGATCTTCTCCGTGACGTTTGCCTTGACGTTCACCTGGCCGCGCCGACTGCTCACCTTCACGATCTCGCCGGCGCTCACGCTCAGACGTGCGGCGTCCTCGGGGTGTATCTCCATCAACCCTTCCGGGTGAATGGCCGAGAGCCCGCTCGATCGCCGGGTCAGGCTGCCAGTATGATAGTGATAGAGCACCCGGCCCGTGGTCAGTAGCAGTGGATAGGCTTCGTCAGGTAGCTCGCTGGGCGGCAGGAAATCCACAGGTGAGAGCTTCCCCAGCCCCCGCGTGAAGGTCCCGACGTGCAATATCGGCGTGCCGGGATGGTCGTCGCTGGGGCACGGCCACTGCAGTGCAGTGCTCTCGAGGCGATGATGGCGAATGCCGCCATAGCTCGGGGTCAGCGCCGCAAGTTCGTCCATGATTTCGGCCGGGTTCACGTACTCCCAAGAGCCATATGGCGCGGCTTCGATGCCCTCGGCGATCCCCTCAGAGGCGCCGGCTGCGAGCGTGCGCTGGCCAATCTCCAGCAGGATCTCCCAGTCGGGGCGAGCCTCGCCGAGCGGATTGAGGGCCGGTCGTACAAGCTGGACGCGCCGCTCGCTGTTGGTGAAGGTGCCCTCTTTCTCAGCGAACGAAGTGCCGGGAAGCACCACATCGGCGAGTTGCGCAGTCTCGGTCATAAACAGGTCCTGCACCACCAGGAAGTCCACCTGTTCAAGACAGTGGCGCACATGATTCAGGTCGGGATCAGAGAGCATCGGGTTTTCGCCGAGCACGTAGAGGGCCTTGACCTCGCCCCTGCCGGCAGCGCTGATCATCTCTGTTACAGTGAGCCCGGGCCGGTCCTGCGGTGGCACGGCGCCCCAGGCGCCCTCGAACTTCATGTGTACCTGCTCTGCTGCGACGTTTTGATAGCCAGAATACACGTTGGGCAGGCCGCCGACGTCGCATGCACCCTGGACGTTGTTCTGTCCGCGGAGCGGGTTCACGCCGCCGCCCGGCACGCCCACGTTCCCCAGCAGCATCTGCAGGTCTGCACAGGCCAACACGTTGCCGTGGCCGCTGGTGTGCTGTGTGATACCCATGGCGTACATCAGCGCTCCGGGTCGGTTCGCCGCCATCAGGCGGGCGGCTCTGCGGATTTCTTCGACGGGAACCGCGCAGATCTCTGCTACGCGCTCCGGCGGGTATGCCGCCAGATGCGCCTTCAGATCCTCGAACCCCTCGGTGCGGTTCGCGACATACTCGCGATCGTAGAGATTCTCGCTGATGAGCACGCTCATCAGGCCGTTGAGTAAGGCCGTATCGGTGCCCGGCTTATGGCGCAGGTGGATGGCGGCGAACTTCGTGATGGGAATGCGCCGCGGGTCTGCCACGATGAGCGGCACGCCTCGCTGCTTCACCGCCTGGCGAAGCTGCATGCCGAAGACGGGATGCTGTTCTGTAGTGTTCGAGCCGATGATGAATAGGCATTGCGCCTGCTGCGCGATGTCGGCGAAGGTGTTCGTCATGGCGCCAGAGCCGAACGATGTCCCCAGACCGGAGACCGTTGGGCTGTGTCACAACCGGGCACAGTGGTCTATGTTGTGCGTTTGCATGACCTGCCGGGTCAGCTTGGCCATGAGGAAGTTTTCTTCATTGGTGCAGCGGGCCGAGCAAAGGGCGGCAAATGCATCACCGCCGTGCTGTTTCTTCACTTCGGCGAACTTGCGCGCCGTGATGTCGAGCGCCGAGTCCCAGGTGGTCTCCACCAACTCCATGCCCGTATCGGTGTGATGCCCGTTTCCGCCCGCTTTGGGCTTGGTCTTGCCTTCCAGCAAATAGCGCCGCACGAGCGGCCTCGAGAGCCGGTCTTCGTGGTTGACGAAGTCGTAGCCGAAACGACCCTTGACGCAGGTGTACCCGTGATTCGCCGGACCATCCCCCCCCGTAACCTTCACGATCGCGTTGTCCCTGGTGTGAAGGACAAGCTGGCATCCCACGCCGCAGTAGGAGCAGGTTGTCGGCGTTTGCTTGAACTGCCAGGGACGGCCCTTGCCGATACTCATCTTCGGCCAAAGTGCGGCGGTGGGGCACACTTCTACGCATGAGCCGCAGAACTCGCACGGGCTGTCCTGCATGGTGGAGTCCATGCCGAAGGCGATGCGCGCCGAAAAACCGCGGTGAACGATGCTGATGGCCTCGACGCCATTGATCGAGTCGCAGGCTCGTACGCAGCGACTGCACACGATGCACTTGTTGCGGTCGATTAAGATGAATGGGTTCGGATCGGGGTCAATGGGATAGGCGTGCCGCTTGCCGTCATGGTCCGGCCATGCGACTTCGTACTCGTACACCAAATCCTGCAACTCGCAGTTGCCGTTGACCTCGCACGTCATGCACTCGTTCGGATGATCTGTCAGCAGCATCTCTAGCACGAAGCGGCGCGTGGCGCGGGCGTCCGGACTCTCCGAATCAACCACCATGCCATCGAATACCGGCGTGGTGCAGGCCGTCTGCAGCCCCCTGGACCTCTCGACCGATACGACACACATCCGGCACGCGCCGACGTCGCTCAGGTCGGGATGGTGGCAGAGAGTGGGTATACGGATGCCGGCGGCGCGCGCCGCCTCCAGGATGGTCGCACCATCGGCTGCGACGACGCGCCGGTTGTTAATGGTAAGGGTTACTGACATTGCGTCTCCCGAATCTCGCAAACTTACGGCAACGGCTCCCCGATCCGCTCTAGCCACTCCAGATCGCAGCGCAGACAGCGCCTGCACTCCTCCTGGATCGTGACTTCATCCAGGACCATTTCGACCTCCTCGAAGCGTTGGCCCCGCGCGTGGCGCTCTTCCGGGGTGAGCATAACGGGCTGGGGCCGGCGAGCATCGGCATAGTCCTCCAGATCGAAAAGCTGAGGGATGTCGTGCCGCTTCGGTTTGACGTAGACCTCGGATAACTCGTTGGTGGTCAGGTAGGCATCCACCGCCTGAGCCACCAGGTTACCGTGGCCGACTGACTGCACCACCGTGCCCGGACCGCTCACCGAGTCGCCGGCGGCGAAGACGCCGGGTACATTGAGCTCGAACGCCTTCCCCACATCGAAAGTCGCCTTGCGGTGCATGCCAAGGCTCTCATCCTCAACCCAGGTTATCTGGCCGATTGCCGGGACCAGGAGATCGCATGGCATGTCGAACTCGCTGCCCGGCACAGGGACCGGCCGCCGGCGCCCGCTGCTGTCGTAGTCACCCAGGTGCTGCCGTTGGAGGCGAACTCCCGAGACGCGCTGACCGCCGAGGACGGCCACCGGCGTCACGAGGAAGTGGAACTGCACCCCCTCTTCTTCTGCGCCTGCGATCTCGTCAACGGTAGCCGGCATCTCGGCCCGCTCGCGACGGTAGACGACATGCACCTCGCTGGCGCCTAGCCGCCACGCCGAGCGTGCAGCATCCATAGCCGTATCGCCGCCGCCCACCACAACGACGCGCTTATTCTTCAGAACAGGCGGCTGCCCGCCGGCGATCTCGCGAAGCATCTGCACCGCATGGTATACGC
>Ga0256806_1000005_pt1 | contig 12079 bp, 6 predicted proteins | sample 1016PR4metaG_FD_186021 | JGI IMG/M metagenome (GOLD analysis project Ga0256806, IMG submission 186021) | Sediment microbial communities from tidal freshwater marsh on Altamaha River, Georgia, United States - 10-16 PR4 | ecosystem: Environmental > Aquatic > Freshwater > Wetlands > Sediment...
CGGCCTCGACCGTGGCCAGGCGCGCAAAGGAGCCCTTACGCTTCTCCTGCTCAATGCCGACGCGGCCGCTGACCACGATGTAGAGCACGCCTCCGGCGTCGCCTTCGTTGTACAGGCGACTTTCGGCGGAGAAGAACTCCTCATCGCACGCGCCTGCCAGCACCCGCAACTGCTCGACGGTCATCTCCTGGAAGAAGGGCACTTCTTTCAGAAAGATGACTTTCTCAATGGCCGAAAGCACCGTATCTGCCTCCAGATGTGCGCTGATTATCAAACCGTCGTTGAGGTCAACCTCCCTGATCCGATTACGATACCTGGACGCGGTAGCGCAAGGTTCGTGCTACATCCTCGTATGCGGCGGCGGCAATATCGATGTTCGCCTCCGCGCCATCCAGCTCACCCGACCTGCCCTTTTCCTCCAGTTGCTTGCACTGTGCAGCAAGCGCCAGCGCGCCCATGCTGGCGCTTCCAGTCTTAAGGGTGTGTGCGGCGCGTTGGAGCCCAGCCCCGTCGCCGGTTGTCACGGCTTGCCGCATCGCAGCAAACAGCCCTGGAGTCGAGTCTAGGTAAGAACCCACCAACTCTCTCAGGAAGTCGGCGTCTCCGCCTAGGCTCTCGAGCAGCCCGTCAAGGGTTCTCTGGTCGATGATTTCCGCTTCCGTCATATGATCGCTCCCCCACCGATTCAGGTCGGCTCACTCAGGCGCAGGGCGTCGGGCCAACGGAGAGCAGCGACTGAGCGCCCGAACAAGTTCGTCAACGCGAATCGGCTTGCTGACGTAGTCGTCCATGCCGGCCTCCAGGCATATCTCCCTGTCCCCCTGCATAGCATTCGCCGTCATTGCAATGATGCGCGGCTGCTCAGCGGCCGGCCAGCGTGCGCGTATCTCTCGCGTCGCCTCGAGACCGTCCATCTCCGGCATCTGGACGTCCATCAGCACCACATCGTACGGCTGGCGGTCCAGCGCCTGGATCGTCTCGAGGCCGTTGGCCGCAACGTCCGCCCGGTAGCCCATCTGCGCTAGCAGCCGCAACGCCAGTTTCTGATTCACGACGTAGTCTTCGGCCAGCAGGATACGCAGAGGCAACCGGCGTGCCATTTCTGCATCCGGCCGGCCCGACACGCTCTCCGGCACATGATCAGGCGCTCGCCGACCGGCAAAGAGGCCCGTCAAGGAATTGAACAACGCAGAGGCCTTGAGCGGTTTGGTCAGACTCACGGAAAAGAGGCCCGGCGGGATCTCTCTGCCATAGCCGCCCAGCGAGGATAGCAGGATCAGTGGTGTCGGGGCAGGACTTTTGCCTGCCTGCGTGTTATCAGCAGGTACAGCGCTCATGCCCGAAGCACGCAAGGCCTCGGCGAGCTCAACGCCGTCCATCTCAGGCATGTACAAATCCAGGACGGCCATGTCAAAGTTGGCGCCCTGCCGCACCCATTCCAGCGCCTCATGTGGCGATCCGGTAGCGCGCGGGAGCATCCCCCAGCTCTGCATCTGCAGCGTAAGAATTCGCCGGTTCGTGTCGCTGTCGTCCACTATCAGCGCACTTCGGCCGCGCAGTGCGGGTGACTCGCCCTGCAGGTGCGACCGCCCCGGCAACTCAGTGGCCTCCGGTGCCTGAATCGTGAAGTGGAAGGCCGATCCTTTGCCCGGCACCCCTTCGCTTTCGACCCACATGATGCCGCCCATCAGCTCACTCAGCCGCCTGCTGACCGCCAGCCCAAGCCCTGTACCCCCGTACTTGCGTGTGGTCGATGCATCTACCTGGCTGAAGGCCTGAAACAACCGGTCAAGCCTATCAGCCGGAATGCCGATGCCGGTGTCGCGGACGATGAAATGCAGAGCCACGGGGACGGGGTGTGAGGGTGACGTGGTGACCGTCTTCGTGTCTATCGTCACACTGACTACCACCTCGCCTTGATCGGTGAACTTGACCGCATTGTTCAGCAGGTTGACCAGGATCTGGCGCAAACGGGTCACGTCGCCGACGATGGCAAGCGGGACGGCTTCTGCAATCTCACAGGCTAGCTCCAAACCCTTCTCGGAGGCCCTGAGCTTAACGAGGTCGAGCGCCGACTCTAGGCATTCGCGCAAATCGAAAGGCTGTTGCTCCAGTTCCATCCTGCCGGCTTCGATCTTGGAGAAGTCCAGGATGTCGTTGATGATCGTGAGGAGGGCATCGCCCGAGTTGCGAATGGTCTCGGCAAACTCGCGCTGATCCTCCGTCAGCTCAGTGTCGAGCAGCAGGCCACTCATGCCGATGATGGCGTTCATCGGCGTGCGGATCTCGTGGCTCATCGTGGCCAGGAAGGCGCTCTTGGCCTGTGTCGCTGCTTCAGCCGCGTCCTTTGCCTGTTGCAGTTCGACTTCCGCTTGTTTGCGCTCCGTAAGGTCACGGATTGTTTCAATTGCGCCGGCGAAATCGCCTTTCGAATCACGAAGCGCCGATGCCGTGGCATACAGGTAGCCACTGGTCCCCCGCAGGCGGGGCACGAACGTCTCGCCTGCCAACACCGAACCCTGCCTAGAGATGTGGGCGTACTTGTGTGCGAACTCCTCCTCGGGCAGACGGACCAGGTCAATGAGGATCGGCCGCCGCTCGCCGTAGAAGGGGATGGCGTACTCGTAGTCGCCCTTGCCCAACATATCTTGCGCAGCGACGCCCGTCAACTGCTCCATGGCCCGGTTCCAGGCAATCACGCGGCTTTCCTCATCCATGACCATCGTTGGATCAGGCAGGAAGTCAATGATATCGGTCAACCGGCGTTGCGTTTCCTGGGCGGCCGAGTAGAGCCGCGCGTTGTCGAGACCGACCGCAGCCAGCTGAGCGAACCGGCATAACAGCGCAGTCTCCTCCTCACCGAAGGCCCGGCCGGCCGAAGGATCACGAGCCAGGCCGATGACGCCCACGGCCTGCCCGTCAGACTTGAGCGCAACGCACACAATTGCACCCACGAGGCCAGGCTGGAGCTGCTCCACGCGGCCGGGCCAGTGATCGTAGTCATCTATGATGAGCGGCTCGCCCGTCTGCCAGACCTTGCCCGCCACCCCTTCGCCCGGTTTCCGGCTAGAACCGACAAGGCGAGTGAGGGCCCCGAGGCCGATTTCGCAATCCATTTCGCTCGCGCCAGGTTCAAGGAGATAGACGAAGCCGTGAGGGGCATCCAGAAGCTGCGCGGCGCGCGTGATGATCGCTTCGAGCAGTTCTCGGTGGTCCAGGCGGGTGATCAAGCCGAGCGTCACGTCATGCAGTGCAGCTAAGTATTCGTTCTGGCGCACCATCTGATCCAGAAGCGCGTCGTGCTCGCGATCGGCGAGCGCAACTTCGCTGGCAGCGGCCTCAGCTTGTTCGGGAGTGCCTTGCTGCACCCTTTCGTCTTCGGAAGTATCTGTTAGGCTCATGAAGACTCTCCTGCCGGCGCGCAGCACGCCATTACGGGGTAGTCAGCATCTTTCCTACACGTCTAGGCGCTCCAGCGCCTGCCGGTAGAGAGCGGTCAGCGGGTGTTGCGGGTTACGCGCCACAAACACCCCGCCGCTGCCCAGCACCATCATCTCCTCACTGTGCGGTAGCACTGCGGCTACGTCACAGCCGTACGCTTCCTCAACTCGCGCCCGCACCTCTCCCTCTTCGAAAGCGGCGGGCACCTTGTTGACGATCAGCCTTAGGCAGGGGACCTCCAGCTTGCGAGCGACTTCCACCGTCACCGCGGTGCCCTGGTAGTCCTGCTGGTCGGGGCGCAGGACGATGACCAGCACGTCCGAGATGGCCATCGACAGCAGGGTCTCTTCGTTCAGGCCAGGGTGCGTATCCACGAGCAGAGCATCCAGGCGCAGTGCACCGATCAATTCGCGGAACCCGTCGTTGAGCAGGCCGACATCGTAGCCCTCGCGCAGGATACGGGCGATCTCGCCGACCTTGATGCTAGAAGGGATCAACAACACCTTGCCGCGCAGACCCGATCCGACGCTGGCCGTGACATCGTGCGCCGTATCTTCGATGGGACAACGCCCCCAAAGGTAGTCGTTGAGGGAGCGGCCCGCGCCGGTATCGCCCATGCCAAAGAGGACATGGATACCCGGCGAGGCGATGTCGGTATCGACCACGCCCACGCGCTGCCCGCGTGATGCCATCAACGCTGCCAGGTTGGCTGTGGTGTTGGATTTGCCGGTGCCGCCGCGAAACGAATGGATGGAGATGATCTTGGACATGGTGACAACTTCTCCGGGGGATGAGGCAGATACGACGCGTCGACCACATGGAACATGATCAGCCCAGTGCTTTCGACCAGACGAGAGCTCTTCCTCGCGCTGCTTGCCAATTTGTGCCGCGTTTCGCGTGGATGCATCCCCAATATAGAGGTTTCTGCTCTCCCTGTCAACGTTCCGGCGGACCCGGCGGACTCGACGGCCCACGAGCAGTTGGCATCGGCTGGACCAGGGCAAAGGACGCGATCCCAGGTCCGCATCGTCTGTCGTTGCACCTCATTGGCACCAGCAGCCCGGAGGGACACGCTCTAGCGCGCGTCTCACGTTCCTCACTTGAGCGCCGCAATTGTGCGAAGCCATTGTATTGTCGCACCGGAATCGGATCTTGCCGCAGCGAGTGCTGTCAGTTGCGTGCGAATGCATGCAAGACGTCTGCACCTCTGGGCGAGTGCGGGATATTGTGAATTGCAGATGCAACTCAGGCGTCAGACTTGACCTCCAGCCCAATACCGCTAGATTACGACATGTTGACTGGCGAAAGCAGTCTCGAATCAGTGTTTCGTAAGAAGCGGATTTGCGCCAATAGTGCTCATTTCACAAATTAGAGCCTCTGGATCAGAAAGTTGGGGTTCGAATCCCTGTCCCCGAGCCACCCTCAGGAGCCGACGCTCTGACAGAAGATCAGGATGTCGGCTCTGTCATTTTCGAATCGTTCATTCTTCCATCACCCGACATACTCACGCGAGAAATCCAGACCTTCCCTGCTTTCCCCATATCGTGGTCCTGACAGCTGCCATTCACTCTGCCGGGCAGGTCGGCACTCTTTCTCCGATGTGGTACTGCTCTCTCTCTGCATCGGTGAAGTCACGCAGCAGGCCAGAACAAAGATAGCTCAGCGTATCGCGGTAATCCACACTCCAAATCCGAGCTGTGCCATCATCGCTGGCTGTGACGAAAGTCTTCGCGTCAGGCGAGAACGCAGCCCATTCCACCGGTCCCTTGTGACCGATGAAACGACGCAGCTCCCGTCCAGTCTGGAGGTCCCAGAGGCGTGCGGTGTTATCCGCGCTGCTCGTCAGCGCGAGCCTTCCATCCGGCGAAAAGGCGACTGCATACAAGTAGGCCGTGTGACCGGTCAGCCGCTGCAACACCTGACCCGTTTGCAGATCCCACAGGCGAGCGATCGTATCCTTGCTGCCGCTGAGAGCCAGGCGACCGTCCGGAGAAAAAGCCACGCCATAGATACTGCCCATATCATTCTCGGTATACTCGCGCACCTCCCTCCCGCTTTGGGCATCATACAGGCGCATCACGCCATCCCACCCGGCGGTAAGCACAGACTGCCCGTCCGGCGAGTAGACGACGCCATACAAGGAGTCGGGCCCGCCAGGATTGTCCGTACCTGCACCGTAGGTAGTGAGCAGATCTCCGGTTTGCACGTCCCATTGCCTTGCATGAGCATCTTGACCGCTGGTCAGAGCGCGTTTCCCGTCGGGTGAGAAGGCCACCCCCATGATCATCGCCTGACCAACGGGGTCATGGACGAAAGTCCGCACCTTCACTTTGGTCTGGACATCCCACAGCGACGCTGTGCTGTCGCCTGCGCCAGCTAGAAGGTGGCGCCCGTCGGGCGAGAAAGCAATCGAGTTGACGTCATTGGGATCGAAAGTATGCAGCTCCTGCCCGGTCTTGGCGTCCCAAAGCCGCATGCTCTGACCTGCGCCTCCCGTTGCGAGCAACGCGCCATCCGGCGAGATGGCGGCGCCCCACATCGAATCCGTATGGCCAACGAATTGGGGGTGCTCTCCGTACACTTGTTGTAAGTCCCACAGCCAGGCGGTTTTGTCGTGACTGCCGGTCAAGAGATATCGCCCATCATCAGAGAAGGCCACCGTCCAGATCTGGTCGTTGTGCCCGCTGAACGTATACAACTCCAGACCCGTCTGAACGTCCCACAGCTTCGCCGTCTTGTCGCAGTTTCCGGTGAGCAAGCGCTTTCCGTCCGGGGAGAAGCGCACCGCTTTTACGAGATAACAGGTGTGGCCGATGAACTGGCGCAGCTCTTGTCCGGTTTCCACGTCCCACAGTCGTGCGGTCTTGTCCCAGCTTCCGGTGGCAAGAGTCTTGCCATCTGGCGAGAAGTCCACGCTCGCCACACCGTCAGTATGGCCTCTATAGGTGCGCACCAATTCACAGTTCTCAGTCTTCCACAGCCGGGCTGTTTTATCTACGCTGCCCGTGACAACGGTCGCGGAATCCGGTGAGAAGTCGAGCCCCCATACAGGGGCAGTGTGGCCGCGCAACTCGCAAATCGTCGCGCCGGTCTGCGCATCCAGCAGCCGCGGAGTTCCCGCGACACTCCCAATAACCAAGCGCTTGCCATCCGGCGAGATCTCGATATCAATCGGTGCGTCGTCCTGGCTCAGATGAAGCCCCACCTCTCCTGTTTCTGTGTCCCAGCTCCAGACCGTTCCATCGTTGCTGGCGGCATAAATGGTCTGTCCGTTCGGAGAGAGGGTGGCCTTCACTCCCCTCTCGGTTTCATTCGCCGTGAACTGGCGTATTTTCTGCCCCGTTTGCGCGTCGAAAAGCCGCACCATCCCATCGTAGCTGCCTGTGACCACCTGCTTGCCATCCGACGAGAAGTCCACGGAATAGACGCCTTTGCCATGCTCAGCGAATATCTTCCTTGGGATTGGCAACGCGGCCGCGCCAGTAAGGGCGGCATCACCTTCGGCGGTGAATTGGGTGTTGATCGACCGCAGGCCCAGCAGGGCGATCAACTCCGGATCGGACGCCGACTGCATGAGGCTCCTCGCCTCTGCTGCCAGGCGTTGGGCCTCGGAACGGGTGAAGTCGGCGACGGCTTGCGTGCTCGCCGCCTGGGCAACCTGGGCGATCGATGCATTCTCCTTGGCCAGGGTGGCATTGCGATTGGCAAAGATGCCCGCAGAGAGTGCAGCGATCAAGGCAAACCCCAGCACGCCGAGAAGGACGACCGCCCGGCGGCGCAGTTGTTGCGCAGTGCGTCTCTGGGCCTCGGCCAGCTCCTGCGCCGCTTCGAGCTCACGCTGCTGTTGTTTTTCGCGCTCTCGGGCGTCATGTTCTGCCTGTTCGATCGATGCCGTCAGAAAGGCCCGTTCGGGCGCATTCAACCTATCTTCGTTGGATACGACCCACTCTCGCGCCTGCGCCAGGCGCGCCCCGCGATACAGCTCAGCGGAGTCGCGCCCGCGCGCTTCCCATTCATGGGCGGACTCGGTCAGGTGGCGGTGCAGGAGCAGACTGTCGCGGTCCTGGGTCAGCCACTCATGCAGTCTCTGCCATTCACGGATCAACGCTTCATGGGCTACTTCGGCGTTGTCCTCGTTTAGCGTGATCAAGCGCGCCTCTGCCAGGGTATTCAGTACAGTCCTCAGCTGTGTCGCTTCTTCGGAACGACGGACCAGCTCGTTCAGTGAGGCGCGACGGCGTGTATCCTCCGTACCTTCGCCCAGTTCGGTGAGGCGCAGGAAGACATCGCGAGCGATCTCCTGCTGCGATCGATTCAGCTGGTCGGTGAAGACATCCTCGGCGGTTTCCGCAATCGCGCCGCGCACGCCGCCCGAGGCGTGATAGCCCTCCAGCGTCATCGTGCGCCCACAACGGCGTTCCCAGGTTGCCAGCAGCGCGTGCGACAGCAAGGGCAACGCCCCCGGTTCCGGCTCGCCTGCCCCGCGCGTGGAAAGATCCTGGAGCAAGACCTGGACGAGTCCCGGCTCGAACTCCCAGCCACCGCGCCTGGCAGGTTCTTCAATGGCGCGACGCAACTCTGCTGCCGTCATCTGCCCGATGTATTCCTGCTCGGCGGCGACCGCCTCTCGCAATAGCGGGTACTGAGCGCAGTGCGAATAGAAGTCGGCGCGCAGTGCGATCACCACGGCAATCTTGTTCGCCCGGTCCTGTGCCGCGCCGATGAGCCGGTCAATGAAGGCGCTGCGTTCATCCTCATCGCGAGACAGCGTGAACACCTCTTCGAATTGATCCACCAGCAAGAGGGCTCGCCCCGGGCCGTTTGAACGAATTGCGTCGAGATTATCCTCCAGCATCCGGAGGGGGTTGGCAGTCGGCGTGAAGACGCGCACGTGCCAACCAGCTCGTCTCAGGGCAACAGCCAGCCCGGCGCGCACCAGCGAGGATTTGCCGCTGCCTGAGGCGCCCACTACGGCCAGGAAGCGGCTGGTTGCATCCATCGCCAGGTCCTCTACGTGCTGCGCCAGGCGCGCGGTCAGTGGTTCGCGCCCGAAGAACAGATCAGCATCGGCCTCGTCGAAGAACAACAAGCCCTTGTATGGGGGGATGCCCGGCGCTGGCGCATCCTGCTGCCTTGCCGTCTGAGCTAGCTCCAAGAAACGGGCGGCCAGCTGAGGTTCATCCTGTAACTGCAGTGCGGGAATGAACAGCGCCTTGAGCGCGGCGATGTCTGGCAATCGCTGATTCTTTTCAAGCCGGCTGATCTGGGCTTCGCTGTAGCCAACGGCAATCGAGAGCTCCAACTGCGTGAGGCGTTCGCGGCGGCGCAGGTACTTGAGCATATCGCCGAAAGTGCCAAACTCGTCGAGAGAAGTGGAATCGGGTGATCGGTCCATTTTTTCCTGTCTGTGTTGCCTCAGGAGCATCCTGCTGACCGTCATTATAATCCTCATCCCGGTGTATTCAAGGCGTTTGTCGGCCACCTTGATCGTTTGGCAAGAAATGTCATATCTGAGGCGGAGAGACTGATTATGATTGGGGCGTTCAGTTCAATTGCCCTGTCAGGAGAATAGTCGTGAAGAAGAAGTCCTCCCTTGTTCCTGTCGTTGCCCTGCTAATCGCAGTGGTTGCGCTCAGCGCCTGTTCGCCGCAGGCTGCGCCGCCGCCGACCGCCCCCTCTGCGCCTGTGGTCGAGTCAGCTCGAATCGAACCCATCACCTTGCGCCTCGCAATTCCTGACGGCGATGACGTCCTCTATGCGCCTTATGTAATGGAGTTCATTCAGCAGGCCAAGACCCTTTCCAATGGTAAGGTAACGATTGAGCCCACGTGGCAAGCCGGCGATAGCACAGATGCCGGTTACGAGATCGGTGTCATCCAACTGGTGAAGGAAGGAAATTTCGATCTCGGCCTTGCCGCTTCCCGCTCTTTTGGTGGCGAGAGTATCGCCAGCTTCGAGGCTCTACAGGCGCCTTTTCTGATCGACAATGACGCTTTGGCGAAAGCCGTCGCGACGAGTGATGCCGCATCACGGATGCTGGAGAACCTGTCGTCGTCCGGGTTGGCAGGTCTCACGCTTTGGCCCGAAGACCTGCGCCATCCGTTTTCTGTGGATCCTGCCAAACCGCTGCTTACCCCTGATGCCTTTGCGGGACTGACGATCAGGTCAACCGACACGGGCGTGGGCGAAATGTTGATCAAAACCCTGGGTGGAAACCCGATCTTCGAAGCCTCCGATTATCAGGGTGCGGAGTCAGGGTTGCGTCAGGGTGCTCACTTGACGGGAAGGCCAGCCGCCACCGGCAATGTGACCTTCTTTGCCAAATATCAAGCCTTGTTCGCCAACGGCGCGGTATTCGAGAAACTCAGCGACGCACAGCGCACGGTTTTGCAGGAAGCTGCCGCAGCGGCGCAAAAGAAAGCCCTCGCCGAGCGCCCAAGTGATGTGGAGGCTGGTGCAACTTGGTGCGCGGAGGGCGGAACGATTGTGCTCGCCAGCGACGAGCAGGTGGCGGCTTTTCAGAAGGCAGCGCAGCCGGTCTTTGACAAACTGCAACAAGACACCTTCAACGCTGAATCCATCGCCGCAATCACCGAACTCAAGGCGAAGACTCCTCCTTCTCCAGGAGCACAAGCCTGTGAGTCGGAACTTGCACTCCTCCCCACACCCGATGCCAGTGCGCAGACCTGGTCGGCAGGGCTGCCGCCGAACGGCGTCTGGCAGGCTGAGATCACCGGCGACGACCTGATTCGGATGGGTACGTCGAAAGCGAATGTACCGGATTGGGCAGGAGTGTATACCCAGACTTTCCAAGATGGTGTCTTCACCACATCCTGGAGGCAGACCGAAGGGCCGGATGCTGGGACAATAGGCTCTTGCACCGGGCCCTATGCACTCGTCGAGGATTTTGTGCGCATCACGTATGACAAGGGAGGCAATTGTTTCGGAGGTGAAGTCGATGACATTCAGTGGCGCATCGACGAGCAGGGGCTAATGCACTTCCACCTAGTTGCCAATCAGAACGGCCCGTTCACCGAAGTCAAGGCAACTTACGAGGCGAAGCCGTATCAGAAGGTTGAGGAATGGTCACAGGGTTTGTTGCCCAACGGTATCTGGCAAGCCACGCTCACTCCCGATGATCTTTTCGCTGTTGGAGGTGTTCTGAAATCTGCAGTGCAGGATAATGCCGGTGTGCATACCTTTACATTTCGGGATGGCAAATTCACATGGACCCTCCAGGGTGATAGTCCGGGATCTTGTGAAGGGACGTATTCACTCGTTGGCGATATCAACCGCCTTACTCTTGCCGGCGACTGCACCCCAGAAGTTGATGACATCCAATGGCGGCTCGATAATGAAGGACTGCATCTCCATCTAGTCGCGATCCAGAATGCTCCATTCGAAGTTATCAGAGCAAGTCTTGAAGCCAAGCCGTACCAGAAAGTTGGAGAATAGCTGTGCTCTTGGGCATCGTGCGGAGCAGTGACCGGGGCCGAAACCGGGCCGATAACCTCTGGATCAGAAAGTTGGGGTTCGAATCCCTGTCCCCGAGTCTGCCTGCTGGGACCGGACCAGCCAGGGAAGCCCCGGTTGCCCTGAATTGGCCATGCAACCCCTTCTCAACCGCCATCTTCGGCCGGCTTCTCTTCAGCACGATATGCACTTCTCGGCAGTGAGATTCCCAGCGGAGTGGCTGGGGCGACCCGCAAGTTTACCGTCTCCCGATGGCGCTCGCGATATTGGGGATTCGGCGCTGGGTTCTGAACGACAGCGACGATTGGCAACGCTGCTTGACACGCACGCGTGCTTGTGTTACATTAGTTTTGCTGTACACAGACACCAACCGGCCTCTGAACTTGGGCTGGAGTTACAGCGTGCAGTAAGGAGGTGTGAACGGCCCCAGCCCATTGATTCTCTCTCCGTTGCAGGACATCATCCGCCTTCTTTGGCTCTCTACCCACATGGAGGAGATCACGTGAAACGCCTTTCCCTGGTCATCCCCTTCGCGCTCTGCCTGTTAACGTTGGCAATGCCCGCCGCCGGCGCCGGTGGACCCGTCCCCAAGATCACCGGCGGAGTGTCGTTCAACGTCTTTGGCTGTGATCCCACGACGCATGATTGCAGCGCAACGGCCAGCTTCAACGGCCAGGACCTCAGTCCCATTGCGGGCTATGATAAGGGCGAGTTGAACTATCAGGATGCCGAGGGCTCGTTCAAGGTCAAGATTGACACGGTCATCATTGACTGTGATAATCCGAACGCCGGCGCCCTGACCGGCCCGGTGATCATGAGCTCTCATCCCGGGTTCGAGATCGGCAAGCGGCCGTACTTCTGGGTGTGGGACAGGGCTACTCCGGGCAACGCTGGACCCCGACCCGACCTGATCGCCGCTGATAAGGCCGACGTTTCCGTTACGAGTGGCGACCTCAAGGTGCACAGCTACGAGCTTGCCTGCCCCTGACCGCGCAGCCGGCTCGTGTATGGTGTAGCAAGCCCGCGCCAGCACCAGCGGCGCGGGCTTTCGTCTGTTACCGCGCTCGACTACTTGCGATAATCACAGAACACGTTTAGACTGTCATGGCTATGCTGTTTAGTACCTAGAGGCGCGCTCGCGTCTCTATACCTACCTTGCCATTTT
>Ga0256806_1000006_pt1 | contig 11499 bp, 17 predicted proteins | sample 1016PR4metaG_FD_186021 | JGI IMG/M metagenome (GOLD analysis project Ga0256806, IMG submission 186021) | Sediment microbial communities from tidal freshwater marsh on Altamaha River, Georgia, United States - 10-16 PR4 | ecosystem: Environmental > Aquatic > Freshwater > Wetlands > Sediment...
CAGCGATATTTCCAGACATACCCGGAAATAAAATATAATTTCCACCTGCGTCCTGCAATGTATATAGATATGGTATTACGGTCTGATTAGCCATCCATACTGCGTTATCCATAGAGCCACTAAAACGAGATAACATATTAACTATATCTATAGTATTTATCTGTGATGCTGTTGCTCTAGATACCGTAACCCTACAAGGCGCATTAATTACACCTAAAGGTTTACCTACGCCATTACCATTAATAAAAGCGTAATCTTCCTCAAATGCAATAGCGTCACCAAATAGCTGTTGAAGCAATGGGCCTATTGCCACAATTGCGTCCTGCGCTAAATCCTCTGAACTTTCAGCGTATCCATAAAGTTTACCAGCGTCCAAATTAACCTGCCCAAATGTGGGCTGGGTAATTCCGGCTTCTAAATCTGTAGTTTCTGAACCCCAATATGTCATAATACCACCGTAAAAATTGCTGCTGTTTGAAGTACTTGTAATAGTCGGTACTTCAAATTTTGGCGTTGGTAAATCAATTAAACTTGGGCCGAATTTCCTAACTAACCCTTTTTCGATAGCTCTTTTTAGTATAGACCTTGACCAGGTTGTAGGCACTAAATACCCACCAGCCGAACCCGTGTTCTCCCCAAGTACCTTTAAAGCCTCAGGCGTATATTTTACCTTTGTTAAAAACTCGCCAAAGGATTTCCCGTATATTTTTTCATCAGGCTGCTCTTCTCCGGCTTCACCTGTAACCGTAAAAGTTTTACCCATTTCAACCATAGCGCTTCTTAATTTTTCCGCGAACTCTTCGGATGCTATTTTCATAGCTGTTTCATAATGGCTTTTAAGCTCAACTTTAACATCCTCATTACGCTTTTCGACCATGGTTTTAAGCTCATCAAGTGAAGTCTTAAAAACGTCAGAGCTTACGCGTTGACTCGCTAAAGTATCAATTTTTGATACTAATTCCTCAATAGTTGGCATATATTGCCCCCCTTTATAGTTTAATTCTATCAATTAAACTGGCAATTACATCCGGGTTTAATTCGTCAGCTTTTACGCGGCTTTGGGGAGTGGTTAAACCGGCTCCGCTTATAAGTGCTTCAAGCCTTTTAATCTCTGACTTCATTGTATCATATTCTTTCGACATTTCAAACATTGATTTTATACCCGCTAAAGAATTCATTCCCCATGTGACGGGCGAAATTTCCCACAACCTTACTTCTTGTAAGGTCCTTACGCTCATTTCCTCATCCCATGCCCATTTTATCGGGTTATAACCGATTGACATATCAGTTATAACTTTATCATGTATTAGGGTCATTACGTCTTTACCTAAAGTTGTTTTTGAAACCACGGCATCAAAATAAAGACCTTTAGAATCTTCAAATAACTTATTAGGTAAACCTATTACACTCATGACATTATGCATGAATAGCACTTTAATACGCTTTGCGTTCTCGCTTATAGTTTTTGAAAACGCCCCAACCTGCATAATGTCGCCACCGTCATCAACATTACCAAATATTGACGCATAGCCTTCAAACTCAAAATCGCTTTTGGCTTTAACCTCAGTCTTTACAAATTTATAATCCATCTCATACCCTCCTATACCCTACCGCACAGCGGCAATTTATCACTTCCTCAGGCGGCCCACTAGGGTCACCCGGATATTTTAATTTTCCCTTACCTACTTCGAATACTTCATCAAGTCCGATAGGCCGCGCTTGATATTTTTGACCTGCCCGCTTATGTGTTTTTCGAGTTCTACTATCTTTAGTAGATATCCATATCTTTTTCAATATTAGGCCTGTTTGTTTAGCCCCAGCCCAAGAACCATAATTCGATGCACTGTTTACCTCAGTTCGGGCTATACGCTTAGAGCGCTTAACGCTAAAACGCTCTAAATATACAACTCTTATAGTTTTAGCTATATCATTTACACTTTTGCCTTCTTCGATACCTCTTTTGACTATATTCTTAATAGTCAAAAGAGTATAGAAATTTAGCTTTTTACCCTGTGCCTGAGCCATAGACGTTATCCAAGTATAAATACCCAAAGCGAATAAAGAAAATATCTTTTTACCCACCAGCTCATTATAAACGGCTGTCCCAAAAGCCGTAACAATCCCTGTATACAGCCCAACATACAGGCGATTTAACTTCGGCGTGTCTTGCTCTACCTGCTTTAAGGCTTGTCTCTCAAATTGCTTTATATCGGTTATTCGACTTAGTTTATAAATTGCCTTTCCTTGGGCTGTAAAGAATTTTTTAAGCTCACGCTCAAATTTCCTATCCCAATAGGCACGCTTGATTTCAATTTCATCAATTGTCATCTTCCGCACCGTCCTCCTCATCGGCTGGGGATTCTTCATCTAACATTGTATCGGCTAAACTAGCGGCTAATTGATAATTAAATACATCCCCTTCAGGTCTAGCAGTTAAACCCACAGCCTCACGGGCTTCATTTTGGGTCATAACGTTATCCATAAAGAGCCCCCGGACTCTATCGGTTTTAGAGGTCTCGTCTTCTTGTAGCACCGCTATATCTGATAAATCGGGCTTAATTATAAAAGCTTTATCATATAGACGCACAACATCTTTATTAAGTTTTGCGGCTATACGATTTAAGTATCGAGGTATAACCGTCTGAGACCAAAAAGCCTTTAAGGCCTCGCCAAAATTCGCGTAAGTCTGACCCTCTGGATCGCCTACGACTTGACCAGGGACACCAAAGGCGCTACAAATTTCAATACGATTAACTTTCTTTTGCATTATAAAATCCATGTCTACTTGACTTAGGCCAAAATTAATATAATTAATCTTTTCAGAATCAAATATAAACGGCATGCGTGCTTTCTTTGGCCCGCTATAGTCAGCTAACCAACGCTTTTTAGCTTCCTCTATTTGAGTTGGCGACACATTATACAAGGCTAAAGCGCCGGGTGGTATACCGATATTATCGAATACGTTTTTATTCCAATCGACCGCCTGATTTTCTGTCGCCATCGTGCGCGCACCCGCACGTATAGGACTAAGCCCCTGGTAAAAATCCAAAGGGTCTATAAACCTATCCCATAAAATTAAATTTGGGCTGTACTTAGTATTATTAAGCTCATAATCAAAACCGCTTAACGTTTGAGGCCCTGTTCCCGGTATAGGCTTAACCTGATGCGCGTACATAGGTCTTAATTCGCTTGGCAATATGGGATTATCCTTAATCGCAAAGAATTTTCCCTGTGTGGCTAAAAACACAGCCCACAACTCGAAAAATTCGGCCGCCGTAAAGTCGGGATTAACTTGACCGTTAAACATGTCTAAAAGATAGTGACTTTTAATCTCTTTAAGGTCTGCGCCTGTGCGTTTATACAATCGCCAAGGTATCGACCCCACGGCACTGGCTATGGCAATTATACAACTATAACACCATATAATTTTTTCGAAAGCCTCCTCCACATAAGCCATATCATCTTGAATTGACCATACTGGTGCACCAGCCCGATAGTCATCTGTATAATATGATTTTTTCGAAAAATTTCGCCAAAATTTCAATCGTTCAAACATTTTACACCTCCTAATAGATGGTTTTCCTATCTAATATCAGTAATTCACAAGCATAGCGCGTAGCGTCAATAGTATCATTTTCGTTATCTTCCAATCTCGCTAACATATTACCTTGTGCGTCTACCGCGTAATCAATATCCTCAAATTGCTTAGACGTACGCGGTGTTCGTGTATCATCTATAACAATAGCCTTTAAAGAATCTAACCACCGTTCGCCTGAGTCTATCGACCCTGGTCCTTTCTTAGCGCCAACCATGTTTATACCTCTATCCTTAAAATACTGAACATCTTTGGGGCTCGCGCTATCTGCTGTTATTCTTTCATTATAACCTTTATCGAGTAACCATTCTATCACATAATCATTATGCAATTTAACATTAACTAATTCATCTATAAAATATAAAATCCTATTCGCTTTATCATAATGGCATCTGACATAAGCAAATGGGTTATTGGCATAGCCCCAGTCTACGCCGCACCATATATTATCAAATGTTGATATCTCTTCATCTGTAATATGTCTAAACTCTAAATTGCTAAAAGGTACAACGCCGTAACCTATAGCTTCACCCATATAACGCCAGCGCCATTTTACATTATTACTAAGCTTAAGTTCGTCAGCTCTTTCAATCATTTGCTTAGCCGCGTATGGGTTATTGTATACAGTCGAATGATGCACAAACGTATCTGGGATATTCATATGCGTGTTATAACGCTTGTTTAGCCAATGCGTTTTACGTTTTGGCGGATTATAGCTTAATAGAAATAAGTACCTATCGCCTATCTCAGCTCTTAAAATAGTGTCAATAACTACATCAAGGTCATCTTCTTGGCGGTAATCTGCAACCTCATCAAATAAACAGTCCTTGATAGGAAATGAATCTTTGAGGCCCTTAATTCTATCCTCTGGCCCCTCTGTGCCTTTAAATAATATCTTAGTACCCGTGGGCTTATAAGTTACTACCAATGGCGATTTTTTGAAATCCCATAAATGATATACGCCAAATTTTTTAGTCGCCCAAATGATATCTTGATAAACACTACCATATAGGGTATTACCAAACCGCCTTATACAAGCCCCGCTTGTCATAGTTGACATCCGGTTATAAACCATACGCAAAGCATGTTTACTCGATTTCCCTGAGTCACGGCCGCCCTTTTCAACGCAATACGTATGATTATAATCAGCACGCCAAGACTCGATAAAATTAGGAGCTATTATTTCACTTAATTTTATTTCCATCTTGGCCCCCTAGGTCATCGATTATTGTTATAGGCTCTACAACGTGTATATCAACTTTATCCAATTTTTGATATTTTTCAGGTTTTAAGTTAGTAAGTAAAAATTGCTGAGCCGCGACTGAGCCCTCAACGCGTTTTTTAACAAGCCTTTTCTTTTGTAGCATTATAGGCGTGCCATCTATATTATATTTACCAGACGGCCACACTTCGAAGGATTCCTCATCATACTCATAACCCATAGCCCGTTTAAATAACGCACCTTCAACCTGTTTAACTATATACTCATCACCTTTGTCCATAAGGTCTTTTAAGGTTTTATTTTCTGACAATACCTTGTTAAATTGACGGATTGTGATACCTAAATTACGCGCTATTTCGCTATTAGTGAGATAATCGCGTTGTTTCCATTCGAGTATCTCACGTACGCGCGGGCGCACATACGTCTCCCATATCACACCTAATCACCTCCAACCCTTGAGCTGTAGCTCGATTTAATATAATATTAACGTTTTGCGGATCTAGTTCCATATTATATGATACACGTTTTAAGCCGTGAGCGGCTATTAATGCACTGCCACTTCCGGCAAAAGGATCGTAAATGTTATCGTTTTCCTTTGATCCATCACTTAATAACTGGGCCAATAGTTCAACAGGCTTTTGATGTGGATGTAAGGGGTTTTTAGCTGGGTGTTTAAAATCTATTAACGCACAAGCGTTAACAGCCCCATAGAATTTATGTTTACCATACCAGCCATAAAAAATAAACTCATGTTTTGGATGATAATCTTTTCTACTCATAATTAATTGATTTTTATGCCAAATAAGGTAATCGCCCCAAGTACCACCCACATCAATAAAAGCATTATGTAAAACAGCCAATTCTTTACCAGACATAAAAATATAAGCTGTATTGTAATCGGCCCAAGGTACATAGGTTAAAAACGTTTTAAAAAAATCGTAATAATTTGAAAGGCCATCATTTAATATCTCGCCTTCCGAATGCTTACGGCCCCTTTTTCGAAATACCTGTAAAGCTTGTGATTTATCACCGTAATTTACACCAAAAGGCGGGTCAGTCATTAACTGATTTATCTTAGCTTCACCAAGTAAAGCTTTAACATGCTCAGGGTTTAAACTATCACCGCACATGACTTTATGCTTATCAACTAAAAACAAATCCCCCTGCTTTACAGCCCAATCGAAAAGCTGGGCGGGCTTTTCGGGTTGTACATTTAAGGTTAGATATTTTTTAATTTCATTATCCGTGAATCCCGTTACGCTCATGTCATAATCTATAGCCTTAAAACCTTCAAAAATACTCTTTAAAGCTTCATCATCCCACGACCCCATAATTTTATTAAGCGCTATGTTAAGCGCCCTCTCATCATCTTTATTTTGAATGTTAACCCTATAAGCGGGTATCTCTTCGATACCCATATCGCGTGCGACATTCACCCTTTGATGCCCGCCAATTAATGTATTATCGTAATTAATTACAACTGGATCAACAAACCCAAACTTTTGTATCGACCTTTTTAAATCTTCATATTTCCGACTACTCGGTTTAAGCTCAACCCTTGGATTGTAATCAGCTGGTTCTAATTCGTCAATTCTAACCATTTCCATATTATCGCCCCTTTCTAATTAAATTATAGCATAAAAATAGAGCGCTTACCGCGCTCTATCTCTTAAAACAATCATTTACATGCTTTGACCTGAAAAAGTCATTTTCATTTTTCTCATTATTAAGATACTCACTATCTTTGAAATATTCATCGCCCCCATTGATGTTTTCTTTAGAGTAATCAACCTTTTCAGTCTTACGCTCTTCAAATTTTCTTGTCATATTGTCGCCTCCTAATAGTATTATATCAAGTATTTAATCAATTGTCAATAACTGATTAACGTTTATGCCGTATACATTAGCTATTTTCATTAATACCTTATATGGTATTTCATATAGCCCTTGTTCGTATTTAGAATACATAGTTAAAGAAATTTTAAGCTTTTTACACAATTCCGACTGTGTATAACCCATAAACACACGCCATTTTTGAAGATTATTCATTTTTACCACCCCATTTCATTAATTTAGAATACTCTGTAAACAATATCTTGGTAACCCAAGAACTAAAACCCTGCGGATGTATAGGGATATTCGAGTTATTACTCCCATATTTTAGTCCAATGTATACGCTATACGGATACACAAATTTTACTTTTTTCATTTTTACCACCCTTTCAATTTTAGGGGCCTTGGGCCCCTAGTTATTACTTTTTTTGCGATAATCTATAGCCTACGTATAGGCCGACTAGCAAAATCAAAACGCTTAGTAATGTCATGTTGTCACCCCCTTACCTGCTGATACCTTTATTATATCAAGTATTTATACTTGTGTCAATAGTTTTTCTCAATTTTTGCAAATTTATTTCTGGTAAATTAAAATCTTTATAGCCCTTTATACACACATCTAAATAAGTTAAAGTCGGATTCTCACCTTCCAAATTGGACCTATTACCCATTATGTAAGTTAATGCCGACACCTCATAGCCTTTAAATTCTATAATAATTTGTTTTTTATAGTATAGCCCTTTATTAACACCCTCATACCTATCAAGTTTAGCCTCATGTATTTTATTGATATACCATAGTCCACCACGTACAACACGTCTATTATCATTAGTGTTTTCTATTGAAGCGTAATAGTTAAAAATTAATTTATAACCTTTTAGCGTAGCCGACCCTATAGGCACAGCCCCAGGACACCTTTTAGCCATTTGTTCTAAGTTTAAATTACTTCCATAAGCGAAATACATTTTCATAATTTTAACCCCTTTCTATGGGGGCCGCTTATATTGCGGCCCTTAATATTGAATTTCCCACTGTGTTACCCGGTAAATGCTTTAACATGTGTAGCCTACAGGTTTCAAACTCTGTGCCTTTAAGTTGTAGTCTGAGTAGCCAAGTCCTAAAAGTGTATTTATAGTTTACGTGATTTATTTTCTTTGTTGTTTTTTCGCGCCTTGCGCTTCTTTGTGTAAGCGCTTGATTGTTAATAGCTAAGACTAATTGAATATAACTTTTGAGTTCACCGGCGTGTAGTGTAGCGTTAAACATTCTAAATTCTACTGTGCCTATTCTTTCATAACTGTGAAGGTTTAACCCGTGATACCTACTGTCATTATAGTGTATCTGTCTATCTCTAGTGCTTAATGTTAAATACCATGTATCTATAATATCTTTAACAGTTGGCTTTTTTAACTCGTTTACTCTGTCAAGTAGTGTGTCGTTAAGCTCTTTGCAAAAAAAAGCCCTTCTTTGTTTAACGTCTAATGCTCTATACAAAATGTCATTTTTACTATAAAATATATTTAACAGGTTTTTTAATGTTTGGCCGGTGTGCTTTTTAGCTCCTATATGTATATGGCATCCGCAACTGTCATTTACCTTAGCGCTGGCTTTTCTTAATTTTCTAATTAATTCTTGGTAATCTTCGATATCACTATAATTTAATATTGGTGATACTAATTCACACTGCATGGCTCTATTAGATGTGTTAAGATTCATGTCTCTTATACTTGAATCTGTCATTAATTGCCATTTACGTCCCAATCTATCGGTTATTTGGTATGTGCTGTAGCTGCCACCAATATAGACGGCTATACTATTAAAGTGACCTGCTACTACCTGTGCCATTTTTGCCCTATCGGCAAACATTTCTAATTCGATCCCAAAAGTTTGATTTTTCATTTTGTGTGCCCCCTTCAATTTATCTTATGATATAATTATAACGCACATCAAGTATAAAGTCAAGTATAAAATCAAGTATTTTATAAAATTATTTATAAAAAATAAGGAATCTATTTAGATTCCTTATATAACACATATATTAAAGTTATTAGACAAACTAATACTATTACCCATACCCACATCAGAATACATCCTCCTCTTCATCAATTTCAACATCTAGGGCTAAACATTTACTAGGTCCCTCCTCTATTACGTCCCAATAACAATTGTTAAATTTATTACAGTAACCCGGCTATCATTTTTACTCATCACCCTTTACCGCCTCAATAATGAGCTTATTACCTTTACGGCTTAAGATTACACCGTTTTTTAATAACCCTAATTCATCTACAATAACACGCGGTAATGCTATGACATAACTAGTTCCAGCAGTTCTTATTTGTCTTTTAACCTTAAATTCCTTAACACTTTTGGAACCTCTCACACCATTATAATTTTTTCGCTTAAATTCCATTTATCTAAACCTCCTAATACAATTATTATATCAAGTATTTATACTTGTGTCAATAGCTTTATAATAAACCTTCCTTAATCCATATGCGCCCTAGATAAACCGCAGGCCCAAAAGTATAAATTAATACCAAAAAAGTTATCAGTTTTCTATCCATTAACCACATATGAGCCGCTATATCCGTGCCGATACGCATAATAACCCATATTAATAAAAATGTTGCTATTCTTTTAAAATTAATCACCGCCTAACCCCCTTCAATAGTGCCTTTAAATTCATTTCTTTTTTATTTAAACATTTAATAATATCTTCATCAATCGTATCTTTAGCTATCAAGTGATTAATTATAATCGTCTTACGCTGGCCCTGTCGAGCCAATCGCGCATTAGCCTGCAGGTATGATTCTAAACTATATGTAAGGCTATACCATATAATTATACGACCACCACCCTGCATATTTAGCCCGTGACCACAGCTTTTAGGGTGTGCCACAGCGATATTTATTTCACCTTTATTCCACATCTGAAAATGTATTTCTTTAGTTAAATGGGTGGCCCCAGTTAATAACCTGATACTTTCAATTTCATGCCTATAATTGGCAAAAATTAAAACGTTCTCGCCATTTGCCGCTTGAATCGCGTCTTCCAGAGCGCCTAATTTCCTAGTATGCGTAACACGCGTGGCCCCTTGCGCGTCATATACGTGACCACCTGTCCACTGCGATAGTTTACCCACCAACACGGCCGCATTGGCCGCGTCTATATCGCTATCGTCGATATTAGCATAACAGTCATTCTCAAAATCTTCATAAGCCTTTTGCTCCTGAGCGTTAAGATAAACCGGGATATCATTATAAATTATCTCTGGTTTTATGATGTTTTCCATACTCATACAAATATCACTAATAAGCCTGTAAATCCTTTGTTCGTCCTTTATGCCCCACTTATAAACAATATGCCCATCACCCATAAGCGGGTAACAGTGTTTTCCCCTAAAACAATTTATATTACGTCCCAATCGTAAGCCGTGGTCTAAAAGATATATTTGGGGCCATATCTCGGTTAAGTTATTAGGGGCTGGCGTTCCTGATAATAAGACCATACGCTTATAGGTTAATTTCTTAAAGGCCTTAAACCTATTCGATTGGTGATTCTTAAACATTGACGACTCATCGATTACAACATATTTAAAATTCCATCTATCAGCCAGCCAGACAACACTATCAATATTAGTGATATAGATATCAGCCTCTTTGGTCAAGGCCGTCTCACGTTGGCTGGGTGAACCGATAACCTTGGAATAGGATAAATCAAAACCCCATTTGTCGATTTCGTTTGACCAGGTCATCTGGGCCACGCGTAAAGGCGCTATAATCAGCGTTTTTTCAAGTTCGCCTATCTGCTTTAAAACGTTGAGCGCCATTAAGACGCTCAACGTTTTACCCATACCCATGTCAAGAAATAAGGCACAGTATTTATTATCTAAAATATATTTAACGGCCTGTTTTTGGTAGTCATGTAGCTGCATTACAGTACTCCTTTAAAGCTGGAATTAACACATTAAATTTAAAAGTTTTAGTAATCTTTTGATTTAATATATCTAGCCCAATGGTATAGGCCATTAACTCTTCAATCCCATAATCAAATGTCTTTTTAGTTTCTGAGTCATAAAAGCAGATCCTCTTATAGTCTATAGGTCTATCCCTATGACTATATAGTTTTAAAACTTGGCCATTATGTGATGTAACCTTTAAGTCAATTACACCGTTTAACTTCTTGACTAACTTAAAATCATAATCCTTGCTAAATTCTTTTAACTTATCTAATCTTATTTGATTCATTTCACGAACTCCTCTCCACAGTTTAAACACCAATATATTTTGTATTTACGCATATTTTTTATGGGCTGTGTGGTACGTTTTTTAATTACTCTTCTACTCTTACAAATAGGACATTTTACAAAAAATATCATATATCAGGCCTCCTTTACTGTTATTATATCAAGTATTTTTACTCTTGTCAATTACTTATCTAATTGAACAAAATAATCATTTTGTTCAATTAGAAGTCTAAACCTTTGTCCCGGACAAAGGTTCAAGGCTTTAACCCTGTAGCTTTGTCCGGGACAAAGAAATCTCTAAAACATGCATAGGGACAAAGTTTTAAACCTTTGTCCCTATCGTTATTCCTCAACACATCCCATCCAATATACTCTTAATATTATTTCTTCTTTTAAAAAATCAAAAGTTCGACTTGACACACAATATTCATCATGATAAATAATAAAATAATCTTCTTTATTAGGTACTATCGGCCATTCGTAAACTCCAATTTCCTTATTAGGCTCATCTTCCCTAAGCTCCATTACTTTAACCCTCATCGCGCACCTCGCTAACCCAATTTTTACATATCGTAAAACCGTTTTCTACAAAATAATATC
>Ga0256806_1000007_pt1 | contig 11057 bp, 9 predicted proteins | sample 1016PR4metaG_FD_186021 | JGI IMG/M metagenome (GOLD analysis project Ga0256806, IMG submission 186021) | Sediment microbial communities from tidal freshwater marsh on Altamaha River, Georgia, United States - 10-16 PR4 | ecosystem: Environmental > Aquatic > Freshwater > Wetlands > Sediment...
ATCCACTCGTGGCGGCAGCCGGCTATCAGCTTGTCTATATCTGGGCCCTGTGCGGCGTCGACCGAGTCTACGGTGCGTGGAGCGATGATCCTGCCCATGTCTGGATTCGCGGCGCTGAGACGATTATCAACTCCTGAGGAGCTCGGCATTTCGACAGACACCGCAAGGCGGAATTTTGATCGTCGAACAAGCAACCGGCCGCTACGCAACCACCCTGATCAATGGCCAGATCGTCCTTTGTGACCGCGTTGTCACCGGTCAGGCGCCGGTGGGCATAACGAGGAAAGCGGATGAAGATCGCGTGCTGCTGGATGTATGCCATCGGGAAGTACGGATTCCCACCGAGCCTACCTGACATGTTCAGGGCCATCCCCGAGATGGCCGCGCTTGGATTCGATTATGTCGAGCTTGAAGGGGTCGGATTCGCAAACTTACAGTCGCTCGTCGAGAACCGCGAGCAGTTTCGGGATGTATTGCAGGGAGCCGGTGTCAAGCTGTCGAATTTCGCCATCATCCTGCCCCAGGTCATCAACGAGAACCCGGCCATCGCGGAACCGGCAGTGGCAGCGTTTACTGAAGGTGTGCGAACCGCAGCATTCCTGGGATCGCCCAATGTCTGGGTCGACAGCTACTTCCCGCCGGTTGAGGTGGTCAGCGGCACGCTGATGACGGACCAGATCGTCTTCGGCCAGCAGCCGCGAATTCGGATCTCGGCGGGGTTCGATTGGCCCAGTTTCTGGGAGCACTACGTGATGATCATGAAGCGCTGCACGCAAATCGCCTGTGAGCATGGCCTGCAACTCCTGGTGGAACCACGGGTCGGTGAGCTGACCTCAAACAGCGAGGCGCTCTTGCGCCTGCTCGATGCCGTCGACGACGATAACCTTGGCGTGATCCTGGATACTGCGCACCAGCATGCCCAGAAGGAGTTGCTTCCGCTCAGCGTCGAAAAGCTCGGGAAGCGCATCCGCTACGTGCACGTTGCAGACAACGACGGGCTCGTGAATCGTCATTTGCCACCGGGCACTGGGACGATCGACTGGGAGGAAGTCTTCCTCGCGCTTAAGCGTCATGGGTTCGATGGCTACTATGCCGTCGACCTGGAGCAAATGCCAGACCTCGAACCGAGTTTTGTCCAGGGTAAGCGGTTCCTGGAAGCCTATGCGGAGAAACTGGGCTTATAGCCCGTTCGATGCCGGCCAAACGCAGCAACAGAAGGGGGTGATTGCACAGCTTCAAGTATGCTAGAGGCAACGTCGTCGTTCGTCCACAGCGAATCGCCGGACTATCTCACCGAGGAGAAAGGGACAATGAATCGCAAAACGATCATCACACTTCTGAGCATGATCCTGATCCTGTCCTTCATGCTCACAGCCTGCTCACAGCCCGCGCCGACCCCGGCGCCAGAACCGCCCGCGCCAGCCGCGGCCGAACCTACTGCGGCGCCTGCACCTACAACTGCGCCTGCAGCTACAACTGCGCCTGAACCTACCGCCGCCCCGGCGCCAACCTCCAAGTACAATGAGGCTCCGATGCTGGCCGAGCTCGTCAAGGCCGGCGACCTGCCCCCTGTTGACGAGCGCCTACCCATGAATCCGTACGTCATCAATGCCCCCGAAGTCGGCCAATACGGCGGCGTGTGGCACCGCGGCTTCCTCGGCCCGTCCGACCGCAATGGCCTGATCCGTGTTGTCAACGACAGCCTGGTGCGCTTCGCCATCGATGGCGCCAGCGTCGAGATGAAGTATGCGGAGAGCGTCACCCCGAACGACGACTTCACCCAATGGACCATCAAGCTGCGCGAAGGCAGCAAGTGGTCTGATGGAGAGCCGTTCACGGCGGACGACATCATGTTCTGGTTCGATGACGTGGTGAACAACAAGGACCTCTCACCCTCGATCCCATCCTGGCTGGTGAACAAGGATGGCAGCGAGGTCATGGTGGAGAAGGTGGACGATCTCTCCGTGAAGTTTACCTTCGCGGCTCCGCAGACACTGTTCCTGCCCGAGATCGCACAGAAGGATGCCGGTGACAAGAACTATCCGATGTTCCTGCCCGCCCACTACATGAAGCAGTTCCATGCCTCTTATGCCAGCCAAGCTGACCTGGACAAGATGGTCGCCGACGCTGGTCTGAAGACCTGGGGCGAGTTGTTCTATCTCCGCCAGGATCAATTCGACAATCCCGATCGCCCGGTGATGTCCGCGTGGGTGGCAGACAATCGCTTCAGCGAACAGATCTTCATCATGAAGCGCAATCCCTACTACGTGGGTGTGGATCAGGCGGGCAACCAGCTTCCCTACATCGACGAAGTCCAGTTCAAGTTCTTCGCCGACAAGTCCGCCTTGAACCTGGCAGCCATCGCCGGCGAGCTTGACGAGCAGGAACGTCACATCGATCTAGCCAACTATCCGGTCCTGAAGGAAGAGGAGCAGAAGTCCGGCAAGTACCACATCTACCTCTGGTCGAGCACTGGCGGTGAGGAAGCCGGCGTGATCTTCAACCTGACCTACCAGGACGATCCGGAACTGACCGAGATGTGGTCGCAGTTGGACTTCCGTAAGGCGGTCTCCTACGCCATCAACCGGCCGGAGATCCAGGAATCTATCTTCCTGGGTACGGGCGAGCCGCGCCAGGGGATCATCAAGAAGGGCTCTCCCTGGTATCCCGGCGACGAGTGGGCCTACAAGTTCACCGAATACAACCCGGATGAGGCCAACGCCCTGCTCGATGGGCTCGGATACACAGAGCGGGACTCCGAAGGCTACCGCCTGTTGCCCAGCGGCAAGCGGGTCGGCTTCGAGCTGTCAGCGGTCACCGCGTTGGGCGCCTATGTCCCCGTGGCCGAACTGGTGGTTGCCGACCTGAAGAAGGTCGGTATCTGGGTCGATCTTCAGGTCCGCGAGCGCGACCTGCACTTCCAGATGCGTGAGGCCAACCAGCTACAGGCCGAGGTGTGGAACCAGGACTCGGCAGGCACCATGTTCAGCGGCTCGACCAAGTTCGACATCCGGCTGCCCATCTACGGCAACCTGACCTATGGCCCGCTGTGGAAGACTTGGTACGACACCAACGGCGAGGACGGTGTGGAGCCGCCGCAGCCATGGAAGGACATCGTCGCATTGCAGGATGAGGCCAAGAGCGCCAACCCGGAGCGGCAGGCCCAGATCGCCCAGGAGATCTTCAAGATCTGGGTGGACAACCTGTATGACATCGGTACGGTCGGCCTGACTGCCGCCGATCAGGGCGTCGCGGTAGTCAACGCCAACCTGCGGAACGTCCCCGAGAACCTGACCAAGGACTGGGCCTTGCGCACGCCCGGCAACGGCAAGCCTGAGAGCTGGTTCTTCGCCCAGTAAGATGCGTCCAGTGCCAGGTGCCTTCCAGGCGCCTGGCACACGCACCACTCCTGACCGGGGCTTCAATCTCCAGGGTTACTTTGAGTTCCACGGAGCCGGGCGGTCGGCCCGGCTCCGTGACTCTCTGTATCCCCCTTGCTGCGAAGGGATCGCACCGATGCTCAGATATATCGTTCAGCGCCTGCTGCTCCTGCCGATCCTGATCATGATTTTCTCGATCATTGTGTTTGGTCTGGTGCAGGCCCCGCCTGGCGACTTTCTCACCAGCTATATCGCGACCCTGGCCGCTTCGGGTTCCTCTATGGACCAGGCTCAGGTGGATGCCCTGAAGATGCAGTTCGGAGTTGACCAGCCGTTCCTGGTGCAGTATCAGCGTTGGATGAGTGGTCTCGTGCACGGCGACCTGGGTCGTTCGCTGGAATATCAGCGCCCAAACGGAGAATTGATCGCAGATCGCCTGATCTTGACCGTGGCGCTGGCGCTCTTCGCCTTCATCATTACGTGGGCGATCGCGATTCCCGCCGGCATTTACTCTGCAACGCATCCGAACACCGTTCTGGACTATATCTTGACCGTCTTTAACTATGTCGGCGTCGCTATTCCCAACTTTTTGCTGGCGTTGGTCTTGATGTGGTTCGCCTTCGACAAGCTTGGCATCGGCATCACTGGCCTCTTTTCGCCTCAATTTGTGCAGGCGCCGTGGAGCGCGGCGCGTTTCGGCGATATGATGAAACATATCTGGGTGGCCGCGATTGTTCTCGGCGTCGCAGGTACGGCCCGCCTCACCCGTATCATGCGCGCAAACCTGCTGGATGAGTTGAACAAGCAGTACGTAGTCACAGCCCGTGCGAAGGGTGTCTCAGAGTGGCGGCTGGTGATGAAATACCCAGTCCGCCTGGCCTTCAACCCGCTCATCAGCACCATCGGCTGGTATCTGCCCCAACTGTTTTCGGGCAGCCTCATAGTGGCCACCGTCATGAATATCCCGAACATCGGCCCCTTGTTGCTGCGGGCGCTGCAGCAGCAAGATATGTATCTGGCGGGCACCATCCTGTTAATCTACTGTCTCCTGACGGTTATCGGCACCCTGATCTCGGATGTGCTGCTGGCGGTGGCTGATCCGCGTATCCGGATGGAGGGAGGCAACTAGGATGACAGAAGCTATGTCAAACGCCTCCACCATGGAGCTGGTGCCTACCGCCCGGGCCGAAGATCGCGTCTCTGTCGCTCCCAATTGGAAACTGGTCTGGTGGCGCTTCCGGAAAAATCGGCTGGCGGTCGTCAGCGTGATAGTGCTCATCATATTCTATATCGTTGTGCTTGTGCCGGCCTTCTTCGCGACGTATGACCCGCTCGAGACGAGCGCCAAACTGATCTTCATCCCACCGCAGAGGATCGCCTTCTTCCGCGGCGGCTATTTTCTGTCCGTACCAGCAGTTGAAGGCAAGCGTAACCCGGTTACCCTTCGGATGGAATGGACGGTCGATCCAGAAAAGCGCATCGGCATCCAGCTGTTTGCCCCTGGCTACAGCTACAAAGTGCTCGGGCTGTTCACGACCAACATTCATCTCTTTGGGCTTGCGGAGCCTGATCAAACGGAGCGGTATTACCTGATCGGCACCGATCGGCTCGGTCGCGATCAGTGGTCGCGCCTGATGTATGCCACCCGTACTTCGATGACAGTTGGCCTGATTGCGGTGTTTCTGAGCGTCATCCTGGGTGTTCTGCTCGGAGGTGTGTCCGGTTATTTCGGTGGCGCCCCGGATATGATCATCCAGCGGCTCATCGAGATTCTCCAGTCATTGCCAACCATACCGATCTGGCTCGCCATGACCGCGGCGCTGCCCCGCAGCTGGCCGCCTGAGCGGGTCTTCTTCGCCATCACCATCATCCTCGCGCTCATCGGTTGGACGACGCTCGCCCGAGAGGTGCGTGGACGATTCCTGTCGCTGCGTGAGGAGGATTTCGTGCTGGCCGCCGAGCTTTCGGGCGCGAGCCGTTACCGGATCATCGTGCGCCACATGGTGCCGTCTTTTTCGAGCCATATCATCGCGACCAGCACCCTGGCCATCCCCGTGATGATCATCAGCGAGACTTCCCTCAGCTTCCTGGGGCTTGGGATTCGTCCTCCTGCCATGAGTTGGGGCGTGCTCCTCCAGGAGGCGCAGACCATACAGGCGGTGGCACAAGCCGCCTGGCTTCTGATCCCTGGCCTGGCTGTGATCATTGCGGTGCTGGCGTTCAACCTCGTCGGCGATGGTCTCCGCGACGCCGCCGATCCCTACAGCCACTGAGTCGTATATGAACCAACAAACCGAACCTCTGCTTTCAATTCGAGACCTTAAGGTCCACTTCTATATGGATGAAGGGGTAGTCAGGGCGGTGGACGGAATCTCCCTGGATGTCTACTCGGGCCAGGTCTTCGGTATCGTGGGCGAAAGTGGCTGTGGCAAGAGCGTGACCATGAAGGCGCTCCTCCGAATCGTGGAGCAGCCGGGGCGCATTGTCAGCGGCGAGATGTGGCTGCGGCGGACCCGCAAGGATGGCGCCTCCGAACGAGTCGACCTGGCGCGGTTGGACCCCAAGGGCGCAGAGATGCGGGATGTTCGCGGCGGGCAGATCGCGCTCATCCCACAAGAGCCGATGGCTGCCTTCAGCCCGGTCCATACGGTCGGGAACCAGATCATCGAAGCTATCAGGCTGCACCGCGACGTCGACAGACGCGAAGCGCGCAACATCGCAATCCAGCAATTCAGGGATGTCGGCATCCCCACGCCGGAACAGCGGTTGGATACCTACTCGTGGCAATTGAGCGGCGGCCTTCGCCAGCGCGCGATGATCGCCATGGCGCTCTCGTGCAATCCGCTCCTCCTCATCGCCGACGAACCGACCACGGCCGTCGATGTGACGACCCAGGCCCAGGTGCTGCGCCTATTGCGGCGACTCCAACAGGAACGCAACTCGGCCATCATCTTCATCACCCATGACCTCGGTGTCATCGCACAGATGGCCGACTACGTCACGGTGATGTACCTGGGACTGGTGATGGAACAGGGTCCGGTGGACCAGATTTTCCACAGCCCAAAGCACCCCTATACACAGGCGTTGCTGGAATCGATTCCTAGCATCCACATGACCCCGCGCGTCGACTTGCCCACTATCAGCGGCTCGATCCCGCATCCGTTCAACCGTCCGGCCGGGTGCCCGTTCCATCCTCGCTGTGTGAAGCTCATTCCCGGTCTCTGCGATCGACACTCGCCTAGTCTGTTGCCGGTGGCTGAGCAGCAACTCGTGAGCTGCTTCCTGTATCACGAGCAACCTCGGGGGGATGCCGCTGTGGAGGTTACGGCATGACGGACGCCAACGCTCAGCCGCTCCTCAAAGTTGAGAAACTGCGCAAGTTCTTCCCGATCAAGAAGGGCTTTCTTCGTAAGACGGTCGGCTATGTGCGCGCGGTGGACGAGATTGACTTCTTCATCAACGAAGGTGAGACGCTCGGCCTGGTGGGCGAGAGTGGCTGTGGTAAGACCACCGCGTCACGTTGTATCCTGCGCGCACTGGAGCCGACATCAGGCCAGATGCTCTTCCGCACGGGAGGCGGCGACGTCGTCGACCTTGCGAAGCTCAATCGGGAGCAGTTGAAGCCGTTGCGCTCACAGATGCAGATGATCTTCCAAGACCCCTACGGCTCGCTCAACCCCAGGATGACGCTGTTCGATATCGTCGGCGAGCCGCTGCTCATCGAAGGAATGCGTAGCCGCAGGCAGCGCGAGGAGCGCGTCGCCGAATTACTGCAATTGGTAGGTCTGCGGCCTGAGTTCATGCAGCGTTTCCCCCACGCCTTCAGCGGCGGACAGCGCCAACGTATCGGCATTGCGCGCGCCCTGGCCCTGAATCCCCGGCTGGTCGTCGCCGACGAGCCTGTATCCGCACTGGATGTCTCGGTTCAGGCTCAGACGCTGAACCTGTTGCTGGACCTGCAAAAGCGTCTGCATCTGACCTATCTGTTCGTCTCCCACAACCTCAGCGTCGTGAAGCACATCTGTGATCGCGTCACGGTGATGTATGTTGGCAAGATTGTGGAGACAGCGCCGACGGAGAAGCTGTTCACACGGCCCAGACATCCCTATACCGCCGCTCTTCTGGCCGCGTTGCCGGTGGCCGACCCGCGCGTCAAGACCGGCAATGTGGAGCTGCCCGGCGAGGTTGCCAGCCCTGCCCACCCACCCTCGGGTTGCTACTTCCACCCGCGCTGCTCCTATTGCATCGACCGCTGCAAGATCGAGGCCCCGGTCTATGAGGAGCTCACGTCCGGCCATTTTGCCGCTTGCCACCGCGCCGAAGAGCTGAACCTGGTGGGCATGGCATGAAGGCAACGACCTCCCGCGAACGGGTCCTGATTGCGCTTGGCCACCAGGAGGCCGATCGCGTGCCCATGGATCTGGGCGCCATGCGCTCCTCGGGCATTCAGGCCATCGCCTACAACAGGCTGAAGGCTCACCTCGGCATGGAGGGTGGCCAGACGCTGCTGTACGACATCATGCAGCAGTTGGCGCAGCCTGAGCTAGCCCTGGCCGACCGCTTCCACATTGACGCGCTGCCGCTGCCTCGCGCCGTGATCGGCCTCGATCCTTCCCGGCCGGGGTGGAAGCCGTGGCGTCTACCCGACGGCTCGCCGGCCATCATCCCGGACGGCCTTGAGCAGCTCCGAAGCCAGGATGGCGGACTGGAGATACGCGATCACGCCGGCCATATCCTTTATCGCATGCCGTCCGGCGGGCTCTATTACGATCCCGTCTATGCGCCGTTGGCGGATGCCACCACCGTCGCTGACATCGAGGCGTGGCAGCCACCCGCTATCTCCGATGCGGAGCTGGTCTGGTTGGCGGCGGAAGCCAGGCGGCTACGGGCCTCCACTGACCGGGCGATCGTCGGGCTAACCGGGCAGAAGATCTACGAAGGGGCGCAGTCTGTGCGCGGCTGGCAGCGTTTCATGGAAGACCTGGCCGGGCAGCCCGCAATGGCCGAAGCATTGTTGCAGCGGCTGGCCGACGCAGCCTGTGCCGACCTGTCGCGCTACCTCGACGCAGTCGGCGAGTATATTGACATCGTGCAGGTGGGCGACGACCTGGGGACGCAGAACGGCCCTCAGCTCTCGCCACGCACGTATCGCCGTCTGGTCAAGCCATACCAACAACAGATGTGGCGCCACATCAAGGAGCGCAGCGGCCTGCCGCTGTTTCTGCACTGCTGCGGCGGCATTTATCCGCTGATCCCCGACCTGATCGAGGCGGGCGTCGACATCCTCAATCCCGTGCAGATTTCCGCCGTCGGCATGGACCCCGTCCGGCTCAAGGCCGAGTTCGGCCGTGACCTGGTCTTCTGGGGCGGCGGCGCGGACACGCAGCATGTCTTGCCGGAAGCGACGCCTGAGCAGGTCGCCGACCATGTGCGCAGGCAGATCGACATCCTGGCGCCCGGCGGCGGGTTCGTCTTTTGCCAGGTTCACAACATCCAGGCCAACGTTCCCCCCGAGAACGTTGTCGCCATGTTCGACGCTGCGCTGGAGTACGGTGGCTATGACTCCATACGCGAACGGGTGAAGGCGAGCGACCCCAGATGAAGTTCGCGCAATCCTCCTTCGTCTATAGCAACTACTCGCTGCAATACGCTATCCGCAGCATGGGGCAGATGGGCTACGATGGAGTTGCGGTCTGGGGCGGCCGGCCGCATATGTACCGCCAGGACCTGCACTCGCAACTGCCGGAGATCCGCGACCTGCTGGACGAGTACGGCATGGAGGTCTGCCATGTCGTCCCAGCGCAGTTCCGCTATCCGTCGCTGCTGGCCTCTGCCAACGAGCGTGTGCGGCGCGAGAGCGTGCACTACATCATGGATAACGCTGACAACACGCTCCTGCTCGGCGCACCCTCGCTGCACGTATGCGCCGGCATGAGCCTGCTCGACCAATCGCCGGAGCGGGGCTGGGATTGCCTGCGCCGGAGCATCATCGAAATTCTGGAGTACCTGCGCGGCACAGGACTGCGGCTCTACATCGAGCCCGCCCACCGCTTCGAGTCAAACCTTATTCTGACGCTCGATGACGGCCTACGCATGATTCAAGAGATCGGCAACCCGCAACTGGGCATCTTGTTGGACACCGGCCATCTGCATGTAAACGGTGAGGATCTCGCCGCCGGCGTCGCGAAACTGGGCGCGCTCCTGGGGCACGTCGACCTGGATGACAACGACGGCTCAGCCGACGCTCATCTGGCGCCGGGGGCAGGCACGATGGATTTTTCGCCGCTCGCCGTCGCGCTCAAGCGCGCCGGCTACGCCGGTTATGTGTCGGCCGAGCTGGGAATGCAATACATCCTCGACCCTGAACCCGTCGTCGCCTCCTGCCTTGCATGGATGCGACGAGTCATTGCAGATTCTTGACGGTGTCCGGCCCTGTGACGAAACCAATGCCGCTCAGTATCGTGCTCTCCGTGCAACCGGCGCGTTTCGAGGCCGTCGCCTTCAAGGGCGAACTGGAAGCAAACCTGGCGCAGAATGCGGGATTGGGATACGACGGTGTCGAGCTGGCGTTCCGCGATCCGATGGTCGTCGATGCTGAGGAGCTGCTTGCCTTCGTGGCCCGTCAGGAGCTGTCCGTCCCGGCCATCGGCACGGGCCAGGCCTGGGGCGAAGAACGCCTGTCCTATTCCAACCCGGATCCGCTCGTGCGCCGGGCCGCCATCGAGCGGACGAAGGCGCACATTCTCGGCGTCTTGTCGCGCATCGGCTACGGCGGATTCATCTCGGGTGAGTTCATGCCCCACCCGATGCCGCCATCGCAGCGCGGCGAGCGATCGAGCACCCGCGCTCAATCGCGCCCGATCAGAGCGGCAGATCGGTGAGGTCTGCGCCTGCTGACGGGTAGCGAGCGCGGGCTGAGTCTTGTTCGGTCACTCGACAGCGACGGTCCTCCCTGACGCGGCTGAGCGATAAATGGCCTCCACCAGGGCCACGCTGCGCCGCCCCTCATGACCGTCGAGCAGGAACGGCCGACCGTCATGGATTGCGGCCACAAACTCCCTGTATAGCGCAGTGTGGCCGGCGGCGCTGATATCCATCGGCCTTGCCGCGCCACTGCTCGCTTCGTCCTCCTCGCTATAGTCCTCGGCAGGGTCCGCGAGATGCCACTCCAACCGGGCCTGGCCCTTGTGGTAGATGGCACTGCCGTTCGCACCGAAGAACTCGAAGCGTTCCGGGTATCCCGGCAGCGCGACGGTCGTCGCCTGGATCAGACCAAGCCGGCCGTCGGCGTACTCCAGGATGGCCAGTGCTGCGTCCTCGACCTCGATGGCATGATTGAGCGTACGCGCCCTGGCGGTGACCTGCTCGGGAAGCCCGGATAGCCAGATGAGCAGATCGATGGCGTGCATCGCCTGGTTGATCAGGACGCCACCGCCCTCGTGCGCCCAGGTGCCGCGCCATGGCCCGCTGCGATAGTAGGCATCGGTGCGGTACCAGAGGATGTTGGCGCTAACCCACAGCAGGCGACCCAGTCGGCCGGCATCCAGCGCGGCCCGCAAGCGCAGGGACAGCGGTTCGAGGCGTCCGGGAAAGACCACCCCCAGCCTGACGCCGGCCCGATCGCACGCGGCGATCATCGCATCGCACTCGGCGACGGTTCGCGCCATCGGCTTCTCA
>Ga0256806_1000008_pt1 | contig 10838 bp, 10 predicted proteins | sample 1016PR4metaG_FD_186021 | JGI IMG/M metagenome (GOLD analysis project Ga0256806, IMG submission 186021) | Sediment microbial communities from tidal freshwater marsh on Altamaha River, Georgia, United States - 10-16 PR4 | ecosystem: Environmental > Aquatic > Freshwater > Wetlands > Sediment...
ATGGAAATGCCGTGATCCCTAGCCCACGCCTTGCACACCCGGGGCAATCCATACTCAAGGGAGCAGGGAATTCCTGGGCGTACCTGCGCGCCGCCCGGTTCAGTTCACGTCCCGGGCATGCGGACCAACTGCACCTCGACCTGTGGTGGAATGGAATCAACCTGGCACAGGATCCCGGCACTTATCGCTACACTACCGAGCCACCCTGGGACAATGCCTTAACCTCCACCCTGGTGCATAACACGCTCAGCGTTGACGGAATGGAGCAGATGACCCGCGCCGGGCGATTTCTTTACCTGGACTGGGCACAGGCATCTCCGGTTAAACGCATGAAAGCAGATGATAGCTCATGGGAGCGGATCAGCGCCAGCCACTATGGCTACCGCCGGCAAGGGGTAATCCACCGACGCCAGGTAACGGCATACCAGGACGGGCACTGGCTGGTCGAGGATGTGCTGGATGGCAGCTCTCGCCAGGTGCACACTGCACAGCTACATTGGCTGCTGCCTGATCTCCCCTGGCAAGGCGAATTTTCACCGGGGTACGTGCGCCTGGAACTCACTACCCCGACCGGAGTGGTTGCCCTGATCGTCCGCGCTTCCACTGCTCTGCAGCCAGCACTGGCCCGCGCAGGTGAGCTGGTCGCAGGTCATGGTACATCACATCCTACCTGGGGCTGGACATCTCCTACTTATGGGGATAAAATCCCTGCTTTAGCCCTGAGGGTACACTTCCAGGGGCCGCTGCCCCTGCAGATCACCTCCGAATGGATCCTGCCCACATGAAACGACAAAAACCCCGTGCTGCTGTCATCCTGGTGCAAGATGGAAAGGTCGCCCTGCTAGAGCGCAACCGGCCAGACAAACACTATTTTGTTTTCCCTGGCGGCGGAGTTGACCGGGGAGAAACAGCCGAGCAAGCTGCCACCCGTGAGGCGGAAGAAGAGTTGGGCTTGCAGGTTGCCATCCTGCGTTTGGTTGCCGAAGTGTGGTACAACAACCTGCCCCAATACTACTACCTGGCTGAGATCACTGGAGGAGTATTTGGCAGCGGGAAAGGCAAGGAAATGAGCAGCCCCACTGAATCCGAACAAGGTTCTTATCATCCTTGTTGGATTCCCATTGAAGATCTGACAGAGTTGCCTGTGCTGCCGACAATTGTGGCTCGTTATGTACAGCAGGCCTGCCTTGAAGGGTGGCCTGACCAACCACTTTGTCTGCGTGAGGCAATCCCAGATTGAGGCTCCGGTGCATATCCTGCTGATTCATCAAGCATTTGCTGCCCTGGACGAAGCCGGCGGAACCCGCCACCATGAGCTGGCGCGCCACCTGGCAGCGCGCGGGCATCGCGTGACCATCATCGCCAGCCCGGTTAGCTATCTGACGGGCAAAACCCGGGGTAGACGCTTACGCTGGGTAGAGCGACAGAGCGATGGACCACAGATCACCATCCTGCGCGCTTACACCTATCCCGCCCTGCACCGCAGCTTCCTGCACCGCATTTTCAGCTTCATCTCCTTCATGGTCTCATCTTTCTTACTCGGCGTGGGTGTACGCTCAGTGGACCTGGTGTGGGGTACTTCCCCGCCCATCTTCCAGGGGATTACCGCCTGGTTGCTGGCGCGCCTCAAACGCGTGCCTTTGCTGTTTGAAGTGCGCGACCTGTGGCCGGCATTCGCTGTGGCAGTGGGTGTGCTGCGCCAGCCACTGCTCATCCGCCTCTCCGAATGGCTAGAGCAATTTCTGTACAAACGAGCGAAAGTCGTGCTGGTCAATTCTCCTGGATATATCGAGCATGTACGCCAACGGGGCGCCAAACGTATAGAGCTGGTTCCAAACGGCGCCGAGATTGCCATGTTCAATCCGCAGGATGATGGGCTAACATTCCGCCAACAGCATGGTCTGGAGGGCAAGTTCATCGCCATGTACGCCGGTGCTCACGGGATGTCCAACGATCTGGGCGTGGTGCTACAGGCAGCAAAACAACTGCTCGACCAGCCTCAGATTGTCTTCATCCTGCTGGGAGATGGCAAGGAGAAAGAAAACCTGATCAGCCAGGCAAAGCAATTGGGACTGACGAATGTGCACTACCTACCACCGATGTCAAAGAATGAGATGCCAACCGCCCTGGCTGCTGCGGATATCTGCCTGGCAATCCTCAAGCCAATTGAGCTGTATAAAACCACCTACCCAAACAAAGTCTTCGACTATATGGCTGCCGGGCGCCCGGTGGTGCTGGCTATCGACGGTGTTATCCGCGAGGTGGTGGACGAGGCAGGTGGGGGAATCCCGGTTCCTCCAGGCGATGCAACCGCAATGGCTGCCGCAATCCAGCAACTGTGGGTGCATCCCGAAATCAGGCAGCAGATGGGTTTGAGCGGACGCCAATATGTAGAAACCAACTTTGACCGGGCAAAACTTGCTGACCGTCTGGCGGAGCTTGTAGTTGAGGTGGCTAAAAAGCGATGATGCCACAAGATCTACCCAGCCATGGTGACACAGAAGAGGCTGCTGTAGAACCAGGACAAGCACCACCTGATGTGGATACCTTCTCCATACCGGTCGAGGAGAGCGCCACCCTAAGCGAGGCGTTGAAGTTTGAAATCCGCAAGCGCAACCGGCGTTATGTACAGATCGATGCTGTAGGTGTGGCATTGGGCAATGCCTCGAGCCCTTACCTGCCGGTGTTCCTGACGCGCATGGGCGCTACGAACGTGCAGATCGGGCTGCTCAGCTCGATGCCTGGTGCCACGGGTCTGGTCCTGGCACTGTTGGTGGGAAGTTTCCTACAATCGCGGCGCAACATCATTCCCTGGTTCAGTACCGCGCGCCTGTTGGTAATCTCAGCATATGCTCTCACCGGTCTGGTACCCTTCCTGGTACCTCGAGAGCATGTTGTCCTGGCGGTGCTGATCATCTGGGCTGCAGCCACCCTTCCGCAAACCATGGTGAACGTTGCTTTCTCGGTAGTGATGAACTCGGTCGCTGGTCCGGATGGGCGCTTCGACCTGATGAGCCGGCGATGGTCGATCCTGGGATTCACCACCGCGATCACAGTAGCTCTGGTGGGTCAGGTGCTGGACCGCATTGCCGAACCGCTCAACTACCAGGTGGTGTTCCTGGCATTATCCCTGGGAGGATTGATCAGCTACTATTTTTCCAGCCGCATTGTCCTGCTAGATACACCTCATCCAGAAACACTCAGCCATGCTCCCATTGGTGCACGGCTGCGCAGTTGGTATGCATTGATCCGGCACGAACCGGCTTTCATCACCTTTACGCTTAAACGCTTTGTGTATCTGTCTGGGATCACCCTGGCACTGCCATTATTCCCACTGTACTTTGTGCGCGAGCTGGATGCGCCTGACTCGTGGATTGGCCTGGTGAGCACTGCTCAAACCGCTGTCCTGTTGATCGGATACCCGCTATGGGCAAGGCTGACCCGCCGCCGCGGCTCGCGCTTCGTCCTGCTGGCAAGCACTTTTATGGTTGCCCTATACCCCGGCCTGATCGCATTAACCCGCAACCAAACGTTGATCATCGGTTTTGCGGCTCTGGCAGGCACCTTCCAGGCTGGAATGGACCTGGTATTCTTCGATGAGCTGATGAAAACCATTCCGCCCCAGCACAGCGCAACCTTCGTTTCGCTGGCTCAGAGCATCCAATACCTGTCGGCTATCCTTGCGCCGCTGATGGGCACATACCTGGCAGCGAAGACCAGCATCCCAACCGCTCTCCTGATCAGCGCCGGCCTGCGGTTGACGGGTTTCATTTTATTTGCATTACCATTCAGGTCTCTACGTGCTCTGCGTGCTGCGCGGTAAACCTGATTTTCCGGTATAATTTTTGTATGCCTCGCCCGAAATCTCCAGAAGATCTGACCGTCGACGAGCTTCGCCAGCTATTGGTCGAGAAGCGGCGAAGAACCCGCCAGGAGCACCTGGAGCGTTTTCGACGCACAGGGAGGGTGGTGACACTGGCATCCGATCTGGAATCTGCCTCCCTGGAACACCTGCACACAAAACTCCCTGAAGCACCAACCGAAGAACCGCCTGTACGCTGGTGGAAGCGCAGCTGGCGGATATTTGACCGTGCGCTGGTACTGATCGAAGTGCTGGCGGTGGTAGGTTTGGTATTCATCCTGTTCAACGGTTGGGAAATCCTGCGCAACCTGAACTCGGAATTCTCTCAGGTATTGGTGCCAGCAACATTCACCTCAACCCCGGTGATCGGACCGGTTGTGCTGCCATCGGGTCACACTCCTCCGAATAGCCCAGGCGGCGCCCGTCCCAACGAAGCAGAGATCCCGGAACATCTGCGTCCGCTGGTGCAGGCAGTGGTTGATATCCCTTTGGTGACTCCCGGTCCAGAGCAAGCCATACAGATTCAGATTCCAGCCATTGATGTGGATGCCCCGACTGTGCTTGGCGACGGATGGGAACAGCTCAAAAAAGGAGTCGGTCAGCATATTGGCTCGGCAAATCCAGGTCAGGCAGGAAACCTGGTGCTTTCAGCCCACAATGACATCTTCGGAGAGATCTTCCGCCACCTGGACGAATTAAAACGGGGCGATGAAGTGACCGTGTATACCGCACAGCGCGCCTATATCTATGTGGTCACCAAAACACTGATCGTCGAGCCGACTCGAGTCGACCTGTTGGCTTCCACACCCGCTGCTACCCTAACCTTGATCTCATGTTACCCTTACCTGGTCGATAACCAGCGCATTGTGGTGCAAGCTGTGCTGCAAAGTGGAGACAGATAAGCAAGTAACATATAGAGAGGGAGTGAACCCGATGGAACGCCCGCACTGGCCTTACCCTTCTAAGCTTGTCATCAGCCTGCTGCTGCTGGCATTGATGATCTATCTGCTGCGCGCTTTCAGCATTGTCATTCCTCCTCTGATCATCGCAATCATCATCGCATTCATCCTTTCTCCCATTGCCAAAGGAATTGAACGACTGCTCCACCTGCCGCGCATTCTGGCTATTTTGCTCAGTTATATACTCGGCATCCTGGTGGTGGGGGTCTTTCCCAGCATCATCATCCCCTGGCTCATATCCGAGTTCTCTAATCTCAACCTGGATCTGCAGCGTATCTTAATCACCATTGAAGATGCTCTCGGTAAGCAAATTCAGATCGCCGGTTTATCACTGGATACAAGTGTCCTGATGGATCAGCTTGTGGCAGGTCTACAACGATTGGTGGAACCAATCGTTGGGCAAACGCTGAATCTCGTGGTAAGCGTAATCTCCTCGATCGTATGGCTAATCTTTATTCTCGTTGTATCCTTCTACCTGATCAAAGATGCTCCTTTGCTAAGCCAGTGGGTGCATAAACACATTCCTCCCGCATATCTTAAGGACTATGAGTGGCTAAGCACCGAGATCAATCAGATCTGGTCTGCATTTTTCCGCGGCCAATTGATGCTGGCATTGGTGGTTGCGCTAATCTTCACTGCGCTGGGTTATGCATTAGGTCTGCCATTTGCCCTGGCAATGGGCATCCTGGCTGGATTGCTGGAATTCTTGCCCAGTATCGGCCACGGCATCTGGTTGACCATTGCGGCTTTACTGGCTTACTTTATCGGTTCCACCTGGCTGATGATCCCAAATTGGGTTTTTATGCTGATCATCATCGGTATTCATCTATTCTTCGAGCAGTTCGATATCAACTACTTGATTCCGCGCATCATTGGCAGTCGCCTACATCTGCCACCGTTGGTGATCATCCTGGGAATCATGTCTGGAGCCATCCTGGCAGGTGTGCTGGGCATTCCCTTAGCCGCACCCAGCATAGCCTCTGCGCGGGTGATCGGGGGTTACATCTATGCTAACCTGTTCGATCTGGAATGGCCTCCAGTTAGCACTTCACAGCGTCTACCACCCCCCAACCCACGCTGGTGGAAGCGCCCTCGAGTTGAGGAGACAAAGGAATGAGTGAAAAGTCCCCATCCACATCTTCCCCAAAATGGAGCTCGACGACAAAGCTGGTCATCGGGTTAAGCTTCGCGGCACTGGTGGCAGCCATGTTGATCTATTTTCGTTCCTTCATCGGTCCGCTGCTGCTTGCCTTCATCCTTACGTACCTGCTTCACCCCCTGGCTGTCCGGCTGAGCAGCATGACACGCCTCTCCTGGCGAGGTTCAGTCAATATAATCTTTATTATCCTGCTGCTCATCATGCTTGGTTCATCAACGCTTACAGGCCTGGCAGTTGTAAACCAGATCCAGAGCCTGATCAGCATAATCAACAACTTTCTTAAAGAACTGCCCAATTTGCTACTTAGCTTAGAAGGCAAGGTGTTAGCCCTGGGTCCTTTCAGCTTCGATCTGAGCCAATACTCGGATATAAGCAAATTAAGCAATGAGGTTATTGGATTGCTGCAACAGTATCTTGGGGAGGCAGGAACTCTGGTCAGCAAGGTGGCTGGTGGAGCAGCCAGCACCATCGCCTGGGGATTATTCATTTTAGTGATCGCTTACTTCCTGCTGGCTGATGCGGGCAAGGTGCCGGACGTGGTTCAATTCATCGACTTTCCTGGCTATGCGGCTGATTTTCAGCGCATGGGGCGAGAGCTAGGAAGAATCTGGAACTCATTCTTGCGCGGCCAAATCCTGATCGTGATCATGGTGGTCATTACCTACACCATCATGCTGTCGATCCTGGGGGTAAGCTATGCTTTTGCGCTGGCGATCTTAGCGGGTTTAGCCCGTTTTGTGCCTTATGCAGGACCCTGGGTTTCAGGATTTATCACTGCATTGGTAACCTTCTTCCAGGCGGGTAATTATTTTCACCTAGAGCCATGGGCATATACGCTGATGGTGCTCATCTTATGCGTGCTGGTTGACCAGATCTACGACAATTTGGTATCGCCGCGCATCATTGGGCAATCCCTGGGGCTGCACCCGGCGGCAGTACTGGTTGTAGCACTCATCTCGGCCAGGCTGATCGGGCTGATAGGGTTATTGCTGGCAGCACCGGTGCTGGCAACCGTGCTGCTGGTTGGACGCTATACGGTGCGGAAAATGTTCGACCAGAATCCGTGGCCTAAACCTGAAGGACAGACGCAGCCATTTGATATCCCACTGCTGGGGCGGCTCTTCAAACGCCTACGGGCATGGTGGGAGGCAAAGCAGCAAGGCAAAAAGACCGCCTGATCCAAGAAAGGGGAATTAAAAAAGGGGCGTGAGCAGGGAAGGCAATCTGCTCACACCAAACGAGTGCGGGCAAGCCTGCCTACACCGAAAAATTAGGCGTCCCGTATAGTTGTTCGCGCAGCTCGATGACCTGACGGCGTAAGCGGTCATCTCGCTCCAGCATATCCTCAACCTTCTGACAGGCATACATCACCGTGGTGTGATCGCGACCGCCTAACGCTTCACCAATTTGAGGTAATGAACAGTTGGCTTCCTGACGCATCAGATACATGGCAATCTGGCGAGGCAAAGCTACTTCCCGCGAGCGGTCTCGACCCAACATGCGCTCCAGAGGAATACCAAAGTTTTGAGCCACTCGCTTGACAATGTCGTCCGGTTGAACTTCTGAGCGGCGCGGCAGGAGGTCTGCCAGGGCTGTATCCACCAACTGAGGCGTAAGCGGCAAACCACTCAAATCAGCAAACGCCTGGATGCGCGTCAAAGCGCCTTCCAATTCGCGGATATTAGACTGCACACGGCGGGCGATGGTTTCGAGGATATCCCCTGGGACTGCCCTGCCGCTTCGTCCAGCCTTCGAGCGCAGGATAGCTACCCGCGTCTCAAAATCGGGGGGTTGAATGTCAGCAGCCAACCCCCATTCAAAGCGTGAGCGTAGCCGGTCCTCGAGGGTCACCAATGATTTTGGAGGTCGATCGGAAGAAACCACGATTTGTTTTTCCTGCCCATGCAGAGTGTTGAAGGTGTGGAAGAATTCTTCTTGTGTAGATTCCTTTCCGGCGATGAACTGGATATCATCAATCAGCAGGATATCCACATGGCGATATTTATCCCGGAATGCCTGCGTGGTATGGGTACGGATCGAGTTGATCAGATCATTGGTAAATTCTTCAGAAGAAACATATAGGATCTGTTGGCCGCGCTGCAGGCAAAGATTGCCAATAGCATGCAGTAAGTGTGTTTTGCCTAATCCGACGCCGCCATACAAGAAGAGCGGATTATAAGACTGGGCGGGCTGCTCAGCAACCGCCAACGAGGCTGCATGTGCCAATCTATTGCTGGCGCCTACAACAAAATTATCAAATGTATAGCGACTGTTGAGGGTCTGAGATTTTCCATTGGACCGGGAGACTAACGAATCCGAGGAAGATATCTCGCCTGGGTCAGGTAACAGCCTGGGGTAATCTTCAGATTGGACCGCTTTAGATTCTGCTTGCCACACACTGAAGCGCACCGCACAGGTGCGATTCATAATCCCGGTCAACATGCGGGTAAGCGTACTGGTGAGGCGGCTTTCCAACCAATCACGGGCATAGGCATTCGACACGCCGACCATGAAAACACCATCTTCGTAGGCGATCAGGTCTGCATCACGCACCCAGGTATCAAAAGCAGCTTTCGGCATTTCCATCTGTAGCTGGCCTACTGCGGCCTGCCAGGCTTGCTCAGCTTTCATAGATCCTCTCCCGCTTCAACCGGTATCAACATGCACAGTGGGACATACAACCCCCGGCCACGCTCAGACGGGGGGAAGTCTGTATATGAAACTTGGTTGTATTTTCTCGGATTTTCCGGTGGAGAGAAAACTTTCCCCAACCGGAGCCCTCGTCACCAACAGTTCGGTGAATCGGGTCAATAGTTGTTCCCTAGCATTTTAGCAGAAAATCAACATTTCTGAGGCACATTTATCCTACGCCATTCTAAAAAAAAACAATTCTTTAACATTTCGAATCTTAAAAGATAGAGAGGCATTGCCCAGATTGATTGCGGATAGTATTACATTCCCTCATCCCCAAACATTGCCGAACGCTTGTTCTCACCCCCATATATGGCATTAATGCGCAAATTACCCCCACCAATAACCATATGTGGATTAGAAAACTTAAAGATTTCGGGCAAGGGAATCGTCCAGTACAAACCAAAAAGCATGCCGAACAGAACACGTTTTTTGACGAAAATCTAGCCCAGTGGAGGCAGGGTTCGCAGATGCTTAACATGATGTGAATCCAATCGTATCTCCATGGAGTTATGTTCTTTTTAATCGTCTTTGGACTGCTTCACCTTGCAACTCACGCAACACATCCGACGCAATCCAACGAGCGGGGGACGAGTCCAATCGCTGCAATGCTATGGCTTCCTCTATCGCCGCTTGATTCAATGCCAGGTTCCGCTTACCAATGTTTCGCAATGCCCAGCTCACAGCTTTCTTGACATAATTCCGCTTGTCGGAAGCCCCAAAGCGGATCGTTGGAAATAGAACAAGAAACTGCTCATCCAGGGCTTTCTTATCATGCCAGGCGAGGCATGCCAGCAGGGCATAAGCAGCCCGCTTGACGAATTCTTCCTCCCTGGCAGCCCATTGTTCAATCTTATTCCAGGCCAGTGGCACTTTTTCGAACAGATTCATACACACCTGGTCGCATACATCCCAGGAATCAAAATCGCTCACCCAGGTATCCATTAACCCAGAATCGGTAAGATGCGGGTCGGCTATGATCGAGGCTACGATGCGCGCATCTGCCAGACCTGTGTGCCACAATGCCAATGCCAGATCATGGTCTTGGCCAAATTCACTGGCAACTCTCCGAATGATTGGCATGGAGAGACCAAGACGGTTCTTAACAACTATTCCATAACGTTCCATTCCAGCCAGGTGATCTGGTCTGGCTTCTTCGCGTAGCCGGCTTACCGCTTCATTCAGGGTCGCCATTGTTGCCTCCTCAGGCCAATAAGACCATGATTTTCAGTATATCATGGCTGCACAGCATTCTTTGTCGATAGTTGCTACAGGCATATTATCCACGCGACTCACCTGCCTATGATAGAATTATCAGCATGGAAACCCATACTTACCCATCGATCCGCTCATTTTTACCCGCATCTTTGCTGTTAATGGTGGTTGGTTGGGGTGGACTGGCTGCCCTAATCATTATGACCCTGCCAACTATTGGTCCACGATGGCTATTCTTCTTCCTTGCGGTGCTGGCGCTCACCGGCACAGCGTTGCCAGTCATGGCTTTCCTTAACCGGCGTTTCCCCAGCACCCCAGCGCCTACGGCTGGTATCATTGTCAGACAGGCACTTTGGATTGGTGTATACGGGGCAACCATAGCCTGGCTCCAAATTGGACAGGTGCTTACACCCTACCTGGCCATCCTCTTAGCCGCCGGCCTGGTATTAGTCGAATTCCTGCTGCGACTAAGTGAAAAGAGCCAGTGGAAAAAATGAGTCTGAGAAATCTGCCAGCAGTTAACGAATTACTCAAAACCAGCGAGCTGAATGGTCTAATCGAGTCTTATGGGCGACCGCTTACGCTGACTGCGATTCGAACTGCCCTTGAAAACGCACGCCAGCAATATACAACGGATCATGCCATCCCCTCAACAGCCGAATTGCTCCAGAACGCTAACTATCTACTTTCTCAGTGGACGGCGCCATCACTCATCCCGGTGATCAATGCGACCGGTGTGGTATTACATACGAACCTGGGACGTGCCCCGCTCAGCTACAGTTCCATAAAGGCAATTCAGGAGATGTCACTCGGATACTCCAACCTGGAATTCGACCTGCAAAAAGGCAAGCGCGGTTCACGGCTGATCCATGCGGAAGAATTGCTCAAACGGCTTACTGGTGCTGAGGCAGCGCTGGTGGTCAATAACAACGCCTCCGCGGTGATGCTTGCT
>Ga0256806_1000009_pt1 | contig 10819 bp, 16 predicted proteins | sample 1016PR4metaG_FD_186021 | JGI IMG/M metagenome (GOLD analysis project Ga0256806, IMG submission 186021) | Sediment microbial communities from tidal freshwater marsh on Altamaha River, Georgia, United States - 10-16 PR4 | ecosystem: Environmental > Aquatic > Freshwater > Wetlands > Sediment...
ACATCAGCAACGGAAAGATTAAAAGAGACAATAACAGATGAAAAAATACAAAAAGCATTTTTGGAATTGTATCCCCATTTAAAAGAAAAGGACAAAAAGAATGAATCAAGTTAGAACGCTTCCAGTTGTTGATGTAGGTGATGATTTAGGAAGTATTGCTCCAAAAAGCAAGGAACACTTAGCCATTTATTGTGCAAATATTTTTAATGTTATTTTCCCATATCCTTCATCAGACGAAGAATATTGTGTAAAAAATAATCATAAAAGCCCGCTCGATGCAATGTGGGCAGCTTATGCCGAAGAAGATGATTTTTTAATTTGGTATGCAATGAGAGGAACTGGCAAAACATTTGATCTTGCTTTATTAAGTTTTCTTGAATCCGCATTTAAGCCTCAATGTGGAATAAATATTCTTGGTGGAAGCTTAGAGCAATCAACAAAAGCGATTGCATACTTGAAGGATTTATGGGAATATCCAAGTGTTCCAAGACATTTATTATGTGGAAATGAAGTGGCAGGAAGAGGATGTAAGTTAACTAATGGTTCTTGGATTACAGCTTTGGCGGCTTCAACAAAGTCGGTTAGGGGTCCTCATCCACAAAAATTAAGACTTGATGAAGTTGATGAAATGGATTCAAAAATTTATGAGGCAGCGAAAGGTCAACCAAAGATGAAGTGTGGAATAAGAGATAATATTATCGTAAGTTCAACACTTCACAATCCATTTGGATTAATGAGCGAGATTATTGATAATAGAGTAGAACTGGGCGCAGAATTATACGCTTGGTGTGTAAATGAAGTAATAGAACCAAAGGGATTTTGGACATTAGATGAAATTCAAAGAAGAAAAAAACAACTCACCAAGGCAATGTGGGAGGCTGAATATGAATTAAAAAGACCTAAACTTGGTGAGACAATTTTTGATTTTGATTCAGTTGATAGAGCTTATAATCGTGGCAGATTTGATATTATTAATAAAAATAATATTATTGAGGCTGGCATTGATTGGGGTTATTCATGTACTGTATTGAATCTAATTGAAGATATGAAAAATATGTATAAAAATTCAAAATCATTTGGATTCGAATACATTGAATTAAATGATAGATGTCAAAAAATTGCAGATATTTGTATTGAATATAATATTAGTAAGATATATTGCGATTGCAATCCAAAGGATTCAAATATTACATTAACTAAAATATTAAAAGAAAGAGGATGTTCAACTGTAATAATTCCAATTGCTTTTAATAAATGGAAGGACATAGGGATTAATATTCTTAGATTTCTTTTTGAAAATGATGTTTTTAACATAACTGACAAAACATGTCAAGATAAGTGTAAAAAATATCATTATAAAAATGCTGATCTTGGCATAATTGCGAAAGAAGATGATCATTATCCAGATAGTTTAATCGCTTGGGCCAGTAGCAAATATGAGTTGTTGGGATATAATATAGATAAAAATAAAAAGAAATAAGGAGATGAAATAAATGGCTTTTTTACCTGAAAATTCGATTTTCCCACCTGCTGAATGGGTTGGTTGGTTTGATAAATATAATGAGTGGAGTTCGTGGTATAGTGGTGACCCCAAATTTTTATTTGATTATTATAAAATTCAGTCAATAGGAAATGAAATTGCTCAAATGAAGTTTTGGGCGAGAATTGATGATAATGAACGAAACGGAATTGTGCATTTACCAGCGGCAAATGATATTTGTACAACTTCGTCGAACTTGTTATTTTCTGAAAAAGTTAATATTACTTATGAAGAAAATAATATCTCAGGAGAAAGAATAAAGGTCTTTTTAAATGAAAATGGATTTGATAATCTTCTTTTGGAAGGTGCGGAATTATGCGCAGCGTTGAGTGGTTGTGTTCTAAAATTAGATATTGAACCTAAATTATTGACTATTCCAATTATGTCAATAGTTACTCCAAATCAATTTTTACCAACATTTTGGAGGAGTAGATTATGGGAGATTCTTTTTTTTAAAACTATAAAATCAGACAATTCACAAAATATTTGGAGGCTGTTTGAAAATAGAAGGAAAGAAGATAATGGCTTTATTGTGGAGTATAAATTATTTAAAGGTCGTCTTGATAATGTGGGGAATGAAATTGATATAAATAGTATTGAAGAATTAAAAGATATGAATTTAGAAGATATGAAATATTATAATATTGATGGGTTAGGATGTGTATATGTTCCCAACATGAGACCAAACAAATTAGTGCCAAGTTCATCATTGGGAATTAATGATTATAATTCTGAATTGACATTAATGGATGCACTTGATGAGGCTTGGACATCTTGGATGCGTGATCTTGAACTTGGAATGGCACAAATTTTTATTGATGAGGAATTGATTACAAGAAATCAGCCATCATTAATAATTTCTGGAAGTAGTCAATCAATCGATTCAACATATTTAAATAAATTTTCAAAATATAAAAAAGCATTTACTAAGTTAAATCTTACACAATGGAAATTATCAGGTAATGTTGGCGTAAAACCTATTGAAAATATTCAGTTTGATATTAGAGTTGATGAACATTTAAAAACATGCGAAAAACTTTTCTATCAAATAATAACTAACTGTGGATATTCGCCTCAGACATTTGGTCTTGGTGATCTTGGAAATGTTGCATCTGGAACGGCATTAAAAATACTTGAAAGAAAAAGTCAATTGACAAGAGAAAAAAAGTCTAGATATTGGTTGCCTGCAATTAGATCAATACTTATCCAAATGCAACAATTTGATAGAGCAGTTGGTTTTAAAAGTTATGAATATCAAGATATTACATTAGAAATACAAGATTCAATCATAAATGATTCAAAGGAAGTCTCCGAAGTAGTAAGAAATTTATCACAGGCACAGGCAGCATCTACATATACAAAAGTTAAATTGCAGCATCCTGATTGGAATGATGAAAAAATTATTGAAGAAGTTGATAGAATATTAAAAGAATCTGGAATAAGTTCAGAAATTTTTAAGGATGAAGTATGAAAATAATAATTGCAATACTTTATAATATAATATATAATCATAAAAAAAGGAGATTTCATTTAAATGAATAATAAGAATATTGCAGAATTTTTAAGATTTAATTGGGAAAATGATGATGAATATAAGTATAGATTTGGTATATTTAATATTGCTGATGAAATCCAAAATATACTTGAAGATGCGACTAAAATTGCTGAACAACAATTCCCTAATTATAAAGTTATTATAAATAGATTAGAAAAAATATTAGAAGAATTAAAACTTAAAGTGCCTGATATTTATATAACTACAAATAATTATTTGATTGAGTCAATTAATTATTATATTAAAGGATATACAATTGTAGATAATTGTATAAAAAAAGGTAAAAATTTTATGAATCCAAGTACTTTTAAGTTAGATTATGATCATAATATTATGTTTAAAGCCAGTGAGTTGATTTCGGTTGGAAGTTCTTTTGCATTTATAGTAAGAATAAAAAATATTGAATTATTTGAAGAAAAACAAACTAAGTATATTTCAAATTTGGGTGATGAAATAAATGGCAATTAATCAAGGGAATTTTGATAGATTTGGAGCAAATTTAATAGTTAGTTCGCAAAGTGTTGTATATGCTATTAGTAAAGCATTATTAAGACTTAATAAAGCTTTACTCAATGACCCTCAAAACATAGTAAAGTATAGAAAAATATATGAAAATGAAATAAGAAAAATTGCAAAAACATTTGACAAAGAGTGGAAAAATTGGGCAGATGAAGACTTGGCAAAAGCTTATATTTCAGGTGTCAAAAGTGCTGAATCACAGATAAAAACTATTGGAAAGAGTTTAACAAAAACAGATGAAATAACAAATGGTACTTTATTATTAAAACAATTTTCTCCACCATCTGGAATTCCTGAAATATCAGGTCAAGTAAGTATGTTATTTAAAGATGCTGGAATTGCTAATCATGAAACGTTTTTTGGCGTGTTTCGTCAGTCTGCGTATTATAGTTTAGAAGGTCAAAATTTGCAGATATTAAGAAAGAGTGATGATTTGTATCGAAAAACTGCGATTATGGTCGGAGAAAAAAGATTTAGTGAAGGTGATGTTTTTGTTAGAAGGCAATTTTCACAGGATTTATTAAATGAATTTGCAAAACAAGGAGTTCAGACAATTACATATAAAAATGGGAATAAGTATAGCATTGATACATATTGCGAAATGTTAGGAAGAACAATGTCGGGTAGATGTGCTTTACAGGCAAATTTAAATAGAATGTTTGAAAGTGGATATGATTTAGGAATAGTTTCGGCACATTTCAGAGCTTGTGACTTATGCACACCATATGAGGGAGTAACGTTAAGTATTGATGGTCTAGACAAAAGATATGAAAGTCTTGCGGATGCAGAATTACAAGGTCTTTTTCACGCAAATTGTCTCCATGATATTTCACCGTTTTTTGAAGGTTTAACGCCTGACTTGTTGCCTAGTGTTGATAGATATGAACAGCAGTTAATCAATGAGTATGGATATAATGAAGCTCAGAAAATAGCATATAATGAACAACAGAAACAGCGATATATTGAAAGACAAATAAGAACTTGGAAACGTAGGGAATCAGTCGCTTTGGATGATATAACTAAAAAAAGATGTAATAATAAGATTAAAGAATGGCAACAAAAGCAAAGAGATCATTTAAAAGATAATCAGTATTTAAGAAGAAAATATGAAAGGGAGCAAATTAAAAAAGCTCATTAAAAAAATGTATGCAACGTTTAGGGATGTAAGTAAAGTAAGAAAAGGAACTTTAACAGATATAAAAATAAGAATTAAATCGATTAAAGATCATAAAATTTTTTTAGATTTAATGGTTAAATATCAAGATGAAAAGAAAGGATTTAATTGGTTAATACCTTCAAAAATTAATTATAAATATTATACGAGAATGAATATTAATGATACTTATGATTTATTTGAAAAGTTTAGAAAAGAATATTATAAGATTTTAAGAGAAAGGAATTAAGTAATGAAAACTTTAGAAAATTTAAAGATTTTAGAAACAATAATAAGTGAAAAAGAATCAACAATTAAGATTGAGACATCAGATGAAGATATTTTGAAAATAAATCAAATATTAAAAGGATATCATAGACAAGATTCTAACAAAACAAAAGGAAAAACATCTTTTAATGAAAATGGTAAACCTGATAATAAAGAAAGATTTTTTTTCTTTGAAGTTAAAGAGATTAGAATTATTAATGATGATTATGCCTCTATGTATTTTATTTTAAAAGAGATAGGATACTATAGTAGATTGAAGTCGATTCATGAATATTGTTCTATTCATGATAATTTGATTTTAGAGACATGTAATGAAGATGAAATTAATGAAGCTCATGAGCAAAGAGGATATTGTTAAAAATATAAGTAAATAGATTTTATTTATATTAAAATGTTGAAAATGAGATTAAAAAAAGAAAGGAACTAAGCATAATAATGAATGGATTAACTATTAATAATGATTTTTTCAAAGATAAAAAAGTATTAATCACAGGCGGAACGGGTAGTTTTGGGAAAAAATTCACAGAAACATTATTAAAGATTGGATGCAAAAAAGTTTATGTCTATTCTCGAGATGAATTAAAGCAATGGGAAATGAATAAGTTTTTTGATGATTCAAGAATACAATTTTTAATTGGTGATATTAGAGATTATGAAAGAATTTATAGAGCAATGAATGGAATTAATTTTGTTGTACATGCAGCGGCGCAAAAACATGTACCATCATGTGAATATAATCCATTTGAAGCAGTTAAAACAAATATTCTAGGTGCTGAAAATATTATAAATGCATCAATTGAAAATAAGATAGAAAAAGTTATTGCATTAAGCACAGATAAAGCAGTAAATCCATTGAATTTATACGGATGTACAAAAGCAGTAATGGAAAAACTTTTTGTAAATGGGAATGCTTATACAGGCGGAAGAAATACATTTTTCTCATGCGTAAGATATGGAAATGTTGCAGAATCAAGAGGCTCGGTTATTTCCCTTTGGAAAAAGTGTGTTAAAGAAGGAAAGAAATTGCCTTTAACTGATAAAAAAATGACTAGATTTATTTTGTTGCTTAATCAAGCTGTTGATTTTGTAATACATTCATTTGAAATTATGCAAGGTGGTGAAATTTTTATTCCAAAGTTGCCCTCTGTAAGAATGTTAGATGTCGCAAAATGTTTTAATGCTGAAATTGAATTAATAGGAATGAGAGCAGGTGAAAAACTGCATGAGACATTAATTTCAAATGAAGAAAGTTATAAGTTTTTTGAATATGAAAATTATTATATATGCTTACCTGATTTTGATTGGATGAAAATTAATATTCCTGATGGGGGCAAACATGTCCCAGAAAATTTTAGTTATTCAAGTGATATTAATAATTTTCTTGATGAAAGGATGATAAAGGAATTATGTCTAAAATAAATTATGCTAATCATTTTCTTGATGAAGACGACATTAAAAGTGTTGTTGATGTATTAAAAAATGAGCCATTAACACAAGGGAAAAAGACAAAAGAGTTTGAGGATACGATTACTAAAAGAACTGGATTTAATTATGCAGTTGCTGTAAATTCTGGAACAGCCGCTTTGCATATAGCTTGTATTTTATCAGGAATAAATTGTGATGATGAAGTTATAATTCCATCAATAACTTTTGTTGCAACGGCAAACGCTGTTAAATATTGTAATGGTAATCCTGTTTTTTGTGATGTTAACGATTCATTACTAATTGAACCTTTATCAGTTGTGAAGATGATAACAGATAAAACAAAAGCAATTATTGCAGTTGATCTTGGAGGTCAACAGTGTGATTATAAATCATTAAGACAAATTTGTAATAAATATAATTTAATGTTAATTATAGATGCTTGTCATTCTTTTGGATTAAAACCTTATGAAGATGCTGATTTTGTTTGTTATAGTTTTCATCCAGCTAAACATATAACAACTGGGGAAGGTGGTGTTATACTATGTAATAATTCTTGGGATTATTCAAGGGCAATGGCAATAAGAAATCATGGAAGATGGAAGACGTTTGATAATCAAATGTTAGATATGGGATATAATTATAGAATGCCAGATATAAATGCAGCGTTGGGAATTGCTCAATTAAAGAAAATTGAGCAATTCTTAAAAGCTAGAAAACTTATTGCCCAAAATTATTTTAAAATTTTGGGCAATGTAACAATTTCTCAAAGGAATGAAAATGCTTGGCATTTATATATTATTGTAGTTGATGAAAGAGATAAATTTTTAAAATATATGTTTGATAATGATATAATTTGTCAAGTTCATTATATACCAGTATATGAACATCAATATTATAAAAAACAAAAGATTAAAATTGATTGTGCTTATACTTCAATGATTAAAGATAGTATTGTAAGTATTCCTATATATCCAGCTTTAACTATTGAAGAACAATCAAAAATAATTAGTTTAATTTCTAAATATATAGGTTTGTGAGGTTAAGTGAGGTTAATTATGAATCAAAAAAGATATGAAATGTTAAGCAAATTTATAAATGTTGATGGTTGGAATATTAGTTTTAAAGTTAATAAGTTGGCAGGAAAAATTGATTTAGTTGTTACTCATCCTTTGTATTGTGAATTGCCACATTATAAGCATAAAAAATTAATTCGCATAAGTTTTTATGATAAAGAAACTAAAAAAGCATGGGATTATTCAACTTATGAGCTTATAGCATATAAACTTGGACTTGATTGGAAATTAAAATGGTGTAAAAATAATGTGCAAAATATTCTTAATCCAAAATTAAAGGAATTATTATTATGATTTATAAAGATAAGAAAAAGTGGATTTTAGCTTGTGATTGTTGTAATGAACAAGTTATTTTAGATTCTTTTGATAGTTGTCGTGACTATATAAAAGAAAATGAATGGAGAACAATTTTTATAGGAAATGAATATGAAAATTATTGTGTTGATTGTAAGATTATGTTGCAAAAAGACTAGAAAGGAAAATTAATAATGAATGAAGAGTATAGAAAAGAATTTGAGCAAGAATTAACTAAACTGTTAAATAAATATAGTATTGAAAATGGATGTAATACACCGGATTTTATATTATCCAAATATATTATTAATTGTTTAAAAAACTTTAATGTAATGATTAATAGTCGAGAAATTTGGTATGGAAGGTTGAGGCAGGACGAAACACCAAATAGTATTTTAGATAATGAATATGATGAAAAATAAAAAAAATAAGATAAAAGGGATGATAATAAATGAAGTGTAATAGATGTCCATTCTATTCATCAACTTATATTTCTACTGAATGCACTTTATTAGAAATTGAAAATTTTATAGCATCGGAAACAGATTGTAAATTGGTAAATGAAGATGGGACAATAAATGATGAAGAACTAGCAAAAATAGAACAAGAAGAATAAAGGATGAAGGAGAGAATTAAAATGGCAAATAATGTAATGACTAGTAAAGAAAGATATAAAAAAGAAGAATTAATTAATATCTTAAAAGACATATTAGATATTAAAAAAAGTAAATCATCAGATTGTTTAAATTATAGTGAGCTTGAAGATATTTTATATTATCTAGAAAATAAAGATATTCAGTGTTTTAATGTAGATAATTTAAATTACATAATAAGCACTTCAAAAGATGAAATTGATATTTCTTTGATTAGTGATGGATACCATACATTCGATGAATTATATTATCATCGAATGATTTTGTTTGCAGTCATATGTAAACAGAACAAAGAAAAAGCATGGAAAAGTAAGTTACATTCAGATGGAACAATGTTTCCAAACTATTTCATAGTTGGTATTGATACCCCTGATGGACAGTATAGTTATCATTATCATGAGCAATATTGGAATTATTTTAATGATATTATAGAAATGTTAACAGCACCGCCTTGGGATGGACATGTTTCTAACAATGTTAATAGATTATTAAAAATATAAAGGAGATAATTAAAATGGCTACAGTTATACTCGACATGGGCAGCGGAAATACATGTCAGAATAGAAAAGAATATATCAAAGAAATGTATGATCAGTTAAAGGCAATTGATACAAAAGCACATGAAGTAATTGTTAAATGGCAATTGTTTGAAAGAGCTGGGGCAAATGTTCCATTAACACATGAATGTTTTAATTATGCATATGAGTATGGAAATGAATTGGGTTATCAAGTTACTTCCTCTGTAAATGATAAAATGTCTTTAGATTTTTTGTTAAGTCATAAAGTACCTTTTGTTAAAATAAAAAATGATAGGTCTTTAGAATATTTGATAAAGTATATACCTAAGGATGTTCCAGTTTATATTTCAAAATCTGGTCCTCTATGGTTGCCAGAAAGAAAAAAGAATATTGAAGAATTTTGGTGTATTTCAAGGTATCCTGCGACTGTTGATGAATATGAGAATTTACTATTAAAGAATCTTTGTAATATCTCAGATCATACAAAAGACTTTACTTTATTTTATAAATATTTTCCAAAAATGATAGAATGGCATTATAAATTAAGTTATAGCGTTGGTCTTGATTCTGGTGAATTTGCAAGAACACCAGAACAATTAAGTGCAATCTTATGAAAAAAAAATTATTTTTTTAAATAAATATTCATTCGATTATAAGGATATTCATTACAATAGAATACGATTACATTCATTTTTTAATTATAATTATGCTGATTTCTATGAAATAAATTATCATGAGAAAAGGATATATAGAACGAATGCATACGGCTTGATTTGTGGTAATAATAATGGTTATGAGTTAACATCGATTTTGCTAAAAGATGATAACTTTTTAAAATATTTTTTTAGAATAATCAATCACATTAGAAAGGATAATGAGAATGAATATAATTTTTTTTCAATAATTAAAGATTGGCAGCAGATTAAAAAATGGTTATTTTATTATGAAAAATAGAAAGTGAGAATAATTATGAATATATGTTTAATTCCTGTAAGATTTGATTCTAATAGATTACCGGGTAAAGCTTTGTTAAAAATAGCTGGAAAGAAATTAATGGATTATGTAATAGAAAGTGCTTTAAAATCTTGCCAAATAGATAGAGTTGGGGTCATAACAACAAATAGAAGTGAAGACATAAAATTAATTGAATCTTACAAAGAAAATGAATCAATTTTTTGTTATTCATGGAATGGACACTGGAATGATGTACTAGGAAGATTTAATGCGGCAGTTGATTATTTTGAAAAAAAAGAAGAAATAGAAATTGTTAATGTAATTAGATTAACTGTTGATTGTCCATTATTATATTATTTTTCTGATTTGATAGATGACATAATTGAATTCCATATTAATGAAAATCTTGATTTTACATATAATACACATTTTAAAAACGGATGGCCTAGTGGTTTAGATGTTGAAGTCATTAATAGAAAGATACTTAAAGAAATAAATGGCTTTGCTAGTTATACTGAAAGAGAACATGTTACATTATATATTAAAAACAATGTTAAAAAATATAATATTGGTTATGTAAAAACAAAAAATCAGTTTGAGCAAAAATGGAGTATAGATACATCCGAAGATTTAGAAAAAATTTCTGATTTGATTAAAATATTTAATAATTCAATGGAAGGTAATATATATGAGATATCAAGAAGAGCTATGGACAGGTGATCTTGGAAATGATTATATAAAAGATAATAGCAATACGAAGTATATAGCATGGAAAGCATCAATTTTTAGAAATATATTTTTAAGTTGCAAAATATCTATAAAATCATTACTTGAATATGGGGCGAAT
>Ga0256806_1000010_pt1 | contig 10484 bp, 6 predicted proteins | sample 1016PR4metaG_FD_186021 | JGI IMG/M metagenome (GOLD analysis project Ga0256806, IMG submission 186021) | Sediment microbial communities from tidal freshwater marsh on Altamaha River, Georgia, United States - 10-16 PR4 | ecosystem: Environmental > Aquatic > Freshwater > Wetlands > Sediment...
CTCGGCGCGCGAGCTAAACGATCTCTGGGTACGGAGCAGGGCACATGAGCGCCTCTGGCGAGCATTGCAGGAAGCCGATCTTGAGGCCGAATACCAGTACCCCTTAGGAGACACGAGCGTGGATGGCGTACTGGTTGCAGACTTCGCGCTACCTTGCCGAGATGGCACTGTAGTAGTGATGCTCGACGATGCAGATCATACATCGGCCGCCGTTCGCGAACGCCAGGTTGAGCTGGAATACCACCTCGCTGCGCTTGGCTGGCCGCTGGTCCGCATAAGCGCTGCCGAGTCGGGGGCGCAGGCGGCTACTTTGTTCGCACACCTTCATGAGCTATGCCTGGGGCTGGGGGGATTGACGTGAGCGCGTATGACTTTGACGAGGTGATTGACCGTCGAAGCACTTTCTGTGAGAAATGGAGCGTCTACTCTCCGGACGTAGTCCCGCTGTGGGTAGCCGACATGGACTTCCGGGCCCCAGATCCCGTCATCGCAGCCCTTCACCGAAGGGTGGAATTCGGCGTTTTCGGTTACCCGGCCTATCCGCATCGCCTGTGCGAGGCCGTTGCGGCGCGGCTCCAACTACTCTACGGATGGGCGGTTGCTCCCGAAGCGTGCGTTCCTCTCCCGGGGGTCATCCCCGGCCTGAACCTGGCCTGCCGGGCATGCGCTGCCCCCGGTGACGCCGTGGTGGTGTTCACGCCGGTCTACACGCCGATCTTGCGGGCGCCGGGCACGGCGGGGCTGAGGCGGATTGACGTTGCGCTCGTGTCCGGCATCGACCTGCGCTACGAGATTGATTTCGACGCGCTGGAGGCGTCGCTCACCGCAGACACGCGTCTTCTGTTCTTGTGCAATCCGCACAACCCCGTTGGGCGCACATTCACAGCCGGCGAATTGGAGCGGCTCGCCGAGATTTGCTGTGAGCGGGATATCCTCATCTGTTCCGACGAGATCCACTCCGACCTGATCTATGCAGGCCATCGCCATACCCCGATCGCCGCGCTCTCGCCGGCTGCCGCTGCCCGCACTATCACCCTGATGGCTCCCAGCAAAACGTTCAACATGCCCGGACTGAAATGCGCCTTCGCCGTTATCCCCGACGCCGAGCTGCGCGCCCGGTTTCAGTCCGCACGGGCAGGCTTGGTATCGGAGGTAAACCTTCTGGGAGTTGAAGCTGCCCTGGCTGCCTATGAATCTGGTGAAGAATGGCTGTCGGCCTGCCTCTCGTACCTGCAAGACAATCGCGACTACGTACAGAGCTTCGTTCGCGAGCAGTTACCCCGCGTGCGGTGTATGCCTCCTGAGGCAACCTATCTGGCCTGGCTCGACTGTCGCGCCCTGGATCTCGAGGGTGGCCCCTACCGTTTCTTCCTGGAGAAGGCCCGCGTTGCGCTCAGCGACGGCGAAATCTATGGCCCAGGAGGTGAGGGGTTCGTAAGACTGAACTTCGCGTGCCCGCGCAGCATACTCACCGAAGGTCTACAACGCATGGTCGTAGCGCTCTCCAATATGCCGCACAAGCCATCTGGGACCAGAACGGAAGACTGTGGATGACCGACGATGAGGAAGGGGCACAACGCGAAAGCAAGCCCCTCGCCTTTAAGGGGCTTGCTTTCTAAGGTATCCCAGAGAGGATTTGAACCTCTGGCCTCTTCCTCCGCAGGGAAGCGCTCTATCCGCTGAGCTACTGGGACGTAACATGCCCATCCATCAGTGATGGGCCTGGCGGGGAGGGAGGGATTTGAACCCTCGAAGGATGGATAACACCCTTACCCACTTAGCAGGCGGGCGCACTCGACCGGACTATGCGACCTCCCCCTAAACCAACCAATCTGGCGGAGGGAGAGGGATTCGAACCCCCGGTGACGTTTCCGCCACAATGGTTTTCAAGACCATCGCCATAAACCGCTCGGCCATCCCTCCACGGGGATCCCCCTGCCCAACCTCTTGTAAAAGTATAGCATGCGCGTCGCGCGTTGTCAAAGTCACGGGCAATCTGGAACGCCGTCGCAGGACATCGCCTCGTGACAAGCTATCCGATGCGTTCGATCCCACCCATGTATGGCTTTAGCACCTCAGGCACTACTATTGCGCCGTCAGCCTGCTGGTAGTTCTCCATTACGGCAATCATAACGCGCGGCAGGGCCAGGCCCGAGCCGTTTAGTGTATGTAGAAACTCAGGGCGCGCACCTGGCTCCGGTCGAAAACGGATGTTCGCGCGCCGGGCCTGAAAATCCATGAAGTTGCTGCACGAGCTGACTTCAAGCCACTCGGCACAGCCAGGCTCCCACATCTCTAGGTCATACTTCGCTGCCGATGTGAAGCTGAGGTCTCCCGTACACATCTGAACCACTCGGTACGGGATCTCTAGCCCTCGACAGATGGCTTCTGCGTCATCAAGCAGACCCAATAGCTCATCCATCGAGCTTTCAGGGCGCACGAACTTCACCATCTCAACCTTGTCGAACTGATAGCCGCGCTTGATGCCTCGGACATCCTTGCCGGCGCTGAACTTCTCCCGGCGAAAACATGCCGTGTACGCCACATGGTAGATCGGCAACTGCTCCGCTTCCAGAATCTCATCGCGGTACATGTTCGTAACCGGCACCTCTGCCGTGGGAATCCACCAGAAGTCCTCTTCAGCATCGTGAAACAGAACCTCCCCAAACTTCGGTAGGTTACCGGTTCCGACCAGCATCTCCGAACGCACCATGTAGGGGGGGTAGACCTCTACATAGCCTTGCTTCTGCGTGTGAACGTCGAGCATCCAGGTGATGAGCGCTCGCTGGAGGCGCGCCCCTTCACCCTTCAACAGATAGAAGCGCGACCCGCTAAGTTTTGTACCGCGCTCGATGTCCAGAATATCTAGAGCAATGCCTAGATCCCAATGCGCTTTTGGCTCAAAGCCAAAATCCCTCGCTTCGCCAGCAGTTCTGATAATAACGTTTTCACTTTCGTCCTGTCCGATCGGGACACTCTCGTGAGGCAGGTTTGGGATACGCAGCATCGCATCGGTCAGCCCTTGCTCTACCTTCGCTAGCTCCTCATCGAGGCCCTCAATGGCAGTCCCCACTTCGGACATTCGACGCCTGATCGCCTCCGCCTCCGCGCGCCTGTCCATGCGCATCAAGGCCCCAATCTCCTTTGAGCCAGCGTTCCTCTCTGCCCGCAGGGATTCCACCTCGGTCAGTATCGCCCGCCGGCGCTCGTCCAAGTCGAGTACCTGCGTCACGGGCGCGTCCGGAGCATTCAAAGCGATCATGGCCGCTCGAACCGAAGCGGGGTCCTCCCGGATTAGCTTTATGTCAATCATTGCTCATCTCCCTACCGCTGCGTGACCCGTTGCGGCGGCGTCGCTCAAGCGATCTGCCAGGCGGCCCAGGCGCTTGACCGTCTGCACCAGAGAACGGACCGTGTGGTAACTGATTTTCCAGGCGTGACCGAGGGCATCGTCAACAGGCCGTCCCATGCGATCTACGCGCTCATACCACTCGCCTCCCCCGTCGAAGGCCACAAAGTGCGCCAGAACGAAGTCGTACACACGCTTGAACGCCTGCCAGTAGACTTCGTCGCCGAAAAGCAGGTAAGCATCCAACATCCCGACCAGAACCTCTGCCTGCTGCCAGAACTGCTTCTCCGTGAGCGTGGGCATGGCATTCATCGGTCCCTCAACATAGAGACCACCGTACTCCCAATCGATGCCGTATCGGGCGCAATGATCGAAGATAGGGCGCACCACATGAGCGTAAGTCGAGCGGTCATACCCCATGACATCGGCGGCATGCAAGAGCAACCATGCGAACTCCACATTGTGCCCGTACGAAGTGCAGTCCAGCGGGCGGTTCATGCCGTCTTCAGGCTCGGCGTCTCGCCCCCACTCGACATCAAACATGATCGCAGGCAGCGGGGCGAAGTCAAGCCCGAACTGGATATACCCTGTCCCCCACTCCGGGTGCAGCATCCGCTCCACGATGAGCGCGACTGTCTCCTCCAGCCTCCGGCGGTGGATCGGGTTGCCGCTCATCTCATATAGCGTTGTCAGCGCCTCCATCATGTGCATGTGAACATCCATGCTCTTCCTATCACCCCCAAAACGCCCCGGGCGCTCGAGGGTCCAATCAGGCCGCATGATCTCATAATAGCCGCCATAACGAGTGTCCGCCATGCGGCCTGCGATGGCATTATAGGTCCGCTCGGCAGCATCGCGTCCCCGCTCGTCACCGGTCGCCAGCGCATATTCGCTGAATGCGTACACCCCAAAGCATTGCCCGTATCCTATCTTTGAGGTTACCACCGGGCGGCCCTGACGATCAGCGATCCAGATCCAGCCGGCGTACTCACTGTCCCAGTAGTGCTCCAACAGGAAATCGGCACCGAACCGGGCAAGTTCAGCGCATGCACCCAATCCATAGCCGGCGCGGTGCGCGCTTGCCATCGTATAGAGCATCCTGATCTGCATCAGAAACGTCTTGGTTGTTTCGCCCGTGGGCTTACCTGAGCGGTCAAAGTACGTGAGAAAGCCGCCGTACGGGAAATCAGGCGCTCGCTCAATCCAGAACGGCAGCAACTTTGTGCGCAGATAGCCCTCGGCTTGCTCCAGCACCGCTTGCACTTCCTGACGCTCAGGCATAGACACCCTCCTCTTATGCTTCACACCGCTCGTCTCAATGGCGAAGCTGCCGCAGCCACGGTCTTGACTTGCCGCAGCGCATTGTACCACCAATCTCTTGGTCTCCGAAGCGCCCTTCTGCCGCAGAGGTGGATGATAGGCGCTGATTTTGACGGATTTGTGCCGGCATGTTAAAGTATGTTGTTGGGCGAAGCACGCGTCCCGCTTTGGCTCGATGAGGCTCGGGAGACCGAGCCCGAAAGCCCAGCGAGGCCCGCATCAGCAGGCCGGGTTGAGCGGCCCGCTTCGAGAAGCGCAGCAAAGAGTCCACGCAAAGATGCAGCCGACCGGACAGGCGTCGTCCGCGATCTCGGAGCCAGGGTGGCCCATGCCGGCGTATGCGGTGACCGGCGAATGCAGGCTGGCACGATTGATTGGATTGCTTTCCGGTGGTTCGAGCCCCGCCTCTTCATATCCAATCCCATGTGATGGCCTAGGAGCGCTCCGCCGCGCGGCGCCTTGTTGCCGAGCGTTTGCGGAGCGCATCATTGTTCGGCAGTCCAATTGGCATGTTGGCCCGCCTTCCAGCTACGCGCTTGTTGCAGCTGTGGTTTGAGCTCCAGCGCGTTTCACAAGTGATCCCTCGTTCGCCTGCATGGTCGGCGAGCGCGGCGGAGCGCACCCTACGCTCAAGGATGGATGACCACGAATCACACTGCCTCTCCCAACCCCAGGCATCGCGCAGGTCTGGGACTGTATATCAGCCGACAGTCCAGCAGCGTCGGCCGCTATATATTGGAGCAGGCTTTGTTCCTTTTGGTAGGCTGGGTGCCCACAGTGGTCGGTATCGGCCTCCGTGCGATCCTTTACCGCCTGATATTGCACATGGATGGCATCGCTGCCATCGAGAGCGGGGTGCGCCTGCGGTTCGCCGATCACATACGCCTGTGCGCGAACTCATACCTGGATCAGGGTGCGTATCTGCATGCCTGTCCTGGCGGTATCGAGATTGGAGCGAACACCTACGTAATGCACGGGGCTGTGCTCCATGTGTATAACTTTCGAGATTTGCCTCACGCGTTCATTAGAATCGGGCGCGATAGCCTGATCGGGGAACTGAACGTGTTGCGCGGTCAGGGCGGCATTACCATCGGTGATCGAGTATACACGGCGCCGCTGGTCCAGATGCTCGCCGTCAACCATGTATTTGACGATCCGACCCGCCCGATTGTCGAACAGGGCATTCTTGCCGAAGGCATCTCGATCGAGGACGACGTTTGGGTTGGCGCCGGCGCGATCATCACAGACGGTGTCACGATCGGCCGAGGTGCAGTCGTGGCGGCCGGGGCCGTCGTCACATCCGATGTACCGGCCCACACCGTGGTAGGGGGCATCCCGGCCCGCGTGCTGCGACAGATTGACGGGCAGCCCACCGGCAACCGCGAGGCACAGGCATATCTGTGATGCTCCTCTCGATGGCAGTCTGTATGATGCCGCAACCAGGCCAGCCTGGAGGCAATCAATAATGACAACGCTCTCAGTGGTCATTCCGGCGTGGAATGAAGAAGACGGCATCGAAGACGTCATGGCCCAGGTCCTATCGGTGGCGCCCGCCTTGAAAGAGGTAGGTGTTGATGATTTGGAACTAATCGTCGTTGATGATGGCTCCACCGACGGCACGGCGGAATTGGTGCGCGCCACCCCTCACGTGCGTCTGATTCAGCATGCAGTAAACGGAGGCTATGGGGCAGCGCTCAAGACCGGGTTTGCGGCCGCCGAGGGCGAGTGGATCGGCTTTCTGGACGCCGACGGTACTTATCCGGCAGAGTATTTCCCCGCCCTGTATGCCGCGGGGAAGGCTGAGGGTGCTGACATTGTCATCGGTTCGCGCATGGCTGGCGCTGACAGCGAGATGCCAGCTGTACGCCGGCTCGGAAACGTGATTTTCGCCAACCTTGTCAGTCTCATCAGCGCACAGAAGATCACCGATTCGGCCAGCGGCATGCGCGTCTTCAAGCAGTCTGTGCTAGAGCAGCTCTATCCGTTGCCTGACGGGCTCAACCTGACCCCGGTGATGACGACTCGCGCGCTCCACGAGAAGCTACGGATGGTCGAGGTCGCCATACCATACAGCGAGCGTCTGGGACGCTCCAAGCTCAATGTCGCGCGTGATGGGGTGCGCTTTGCTCACTCAATCACCTGGACAGCGATGACCTACAATCCCGTCCGCCAACTTGGATTCATTGGCCTTGGCGCCATCGCCATCTCGGCAATCATCGGCCTTGTTCTGCTTTTCATGCGCTTGCAAGGCGTCACCACTCTTGGACCTTGGGGCGTGTTCGGCCTCTACACGGCTGCCGTCCTGGCTGTGGCAGGGGTGAGCCTCTTCATTTTGGGTACCATGTTCAATTACCTGGTGTCCCTTTTCTATGAGCAGCCGATCCGGCAGGGCCTGTTTGGAAAGCCCATCCTGAACACGCCATTGGATCGACGATTCTGGTGGATAGGGCTAGTCGCCATTGCCGCAGGTGTCGTGCTTGCGCTCGTCACCCTCTTCCTCGGGCTGAGTGGATGGGACGTCTCGCGTCTGTGGTTCTGGCAGTTGGTCGCCGCCATGATCTCGCTGATTGGCCTGCAACTACTAATTGGATGGTTCATCATTCGCGTACTCGAAGACCTGAGCCAGCGCAAGGTGCGCGTTGTAAGCGACATGCTCGGCAAGGAAACACAGTGATCCTCTGGGTATTCGCAGTGCTTCCCGGATCCTGTGCTGTTTCTGCCGTAAATCGTATAGAGGTGAAATGTGGCTGAGTTAGAGAAGTCTACGAGCGCTCCTGTTTCGCTAGGGGAGATGCCGCCCGAATTGCGCGCAAACTTGGGCACTCGGCGCGTTCCCCCGCTGCCGGCGGCGCGATTTCCCGATGCCGGTGCAGCCGTTCAGACGTTGACATCGTCTACACGTCCGGTCGGCAGCGTAGATGTCATGCTGGTGAATCCGCCATCACCCGACGGTGGCATTTGGATCCGTTCACAGCATCGCGTCGGCCGCCGCAGCCGCGAAAACATGATCTGGCCCCAGGTATCGCTGGCACAGATTGCGGCCATCCTCGCCCCGGAATACACGATCGAAGTCGTAGACTGCATCGCCACGCGCATGACCTGGTCTGAATTCGAGAAGATACTCGAAGAGAAGCGTCCAAAGTACTACCTGACTCAGGTCACGGCCCCCACGCTTCGCAACGACATGTACGGCGTATTTCTGGCCAAGACCCTCGGCGCGCGAACCATGGCGTTCGGCACACACGTCACGCCTCTCACCCTGGAGACGATGCGGCCCTTCCCGGCACTGGACTTCATCTTGCGAGGCGAGCCAGAGATGACGCTACGCGAGCTGCTGGACGCCCTGGAAGACAAGACGCCGAGCAACCCCAGTGTCGCCAAGATGCTGGCCGAGACCCGCCTGAACGACATACCGTTTAGCCAGACAGCAGGTGCGAGCCCTTATGCTTCCATCGCTGGGCTGGCATGGCGCGATGGCGGCGAGATCGTCATCAACCCGGACCGCCCGTTCATCCCAGATCTGGACGACTTGCCGATACCCGCTCACGAGCTCCTGCCCCTCGACAGGCAGCACATGCCTATGATCAAGGGCCCGTTCACATTCATCGTAACGAGCCGCGGCTGCACTGCCGGCTGCAAGTTCTGCATCAAGCATGTGAGCTATCAGAACAGTATCCGGCTCCGTTCGCCGGAGAAGATTGTCGAGGAGCTGCAGCGGCTCTCCGACCTGGGCATCCATAACATCCATATGTACGCCGACCTGTTCACCGTCAATCGCGACCAGGTGATGGGCCTTTGCGAAGGTATCCTTTCCTCGGGCCTGAACGTCAAGTGGACCTGCAACAGCCGGGTGGACTACGTCGACGAGGAGATGCTTCGTATGATGGGCCGCGCCGGCAACTGGTTCATCTCGTGGGGTATCGAAAGCGCCAACGAACAGGTGCTGAAGCGCACGCGCAAGGGCTACAAGAAGGAACAAGCCTTCAAGGCGCTGCAATGGGCGCACAATGCAGGGATCAAAAATTGGGGCTACTTCATCATCGGGTTGCCCGGGGAAACAGAGGAATCCATTCAGGAAACGATCGCCTACTCTAAGGAACTCCCTCTGGACATTGCGCTCTTCCATATCGCTGCGCCCTATCCGGGCACCCCGTTTTTCTACGAAGTCGTAGAGAACAACTGGTTCCGGCCGGGAACACACTGGGAGGAGGTTGACATGGACAAGTCAACCGTTCTTGACTACCCCGGTCTGCCGGCTGAGCGCCTCGAATATTGGCAGAAGCGCGCAACGAAGGAGTGGTCGCTCCGCCCAGGCCCGATGATGACCTTCGTCAAGGGGTTGAACACGTGGGAAGGCTTCAAGAGCGGCATAAGCGTTGCCTGGCAAACCCTGGGGTTCATCCGGCAAACTTGAGCCTTAGCACTTCCGGCGCTGCGCCGACCGCAATGCGCCAGGCAGCGGCGCCAGACCGACGCATTGGCGCTCTGGGGCTGACAGCGATCGTATTCTTCTGTGGTACTCTGATCGCCTTCTGGGCGGCCTTCGATCCCTCCGCGGCTGCAACGCGCCTCTTTGCTATTACACTGGGGATCGCCGGCGCTGCACTGCTGGTGCTTCTGGGTCGCCGCCCGGGCTCGCGATTGGCCGGCTGGGCAGGACTTGCCTGTCTCATCCTTGCCGGACTGATCTCCGCATACTTCCTCTGGACGAATGATTGGGCGGCGACCGCATCCTCGAAACTCGCCCACATGCAACGTGTTGGTGTATGGGTACAGCAGCAGCGTCCTGACATGCCGTTCGGATTCTCGGAGGATCTCAACGGCAACGTCGCTGCCAGCGCGCTGATTATCCTACTGCCACTCGGGATTGGCGGAGGGCTCTCGTTGTTGCGGGAAGGACTCGACGGTGTGGTCGCCTGGCTCATCGTCGCACTCATCGTTGGTCTCGGTCTGCTCAGCAGCGTGGCGATTGCTTTGTCGCTATCACGTGGCGCCTGGGTCGGGCTGGCCGTTGCTCTCCTTGCGGCGCTCTACGTGTCGTGGCGCCGGCGCAATGCATCCAGGCTGCGCTGGCTCGATCGCGGTCTCTTCCTGGCATTCGTCGTGGCGCTGGCCGGGGGCCTCGCGATCACCCTGGCTCTCCCCGCTGGCTCATCGGCGGTGCAACGACTCGATGCGCTCCTTGGTGTTGCCAGCACATCCGGCGGCGCGGGAACAGGCCGAGTCACGCTCTGGCACGATATGCTAACCCTTGTGCGAGACTACCCTCTCACGGGCAGCGGGCTCGGCGCAACGATGATGGTGTTCTCTTCATACGTGCTGATGCTACATGTCGGGTTTATCACCCACGCGCACAACCTGTTGCTGCAAATTGCTGTTGAGCAGGGCTTGCCTACCATGCTGGCGTTGGCGGCGGCGGTTGGACTTTGCCTTTGGCTTCTATTGAGAGACGGCATCCTGCCGGACAGCTCGCGACCCTTCCCAGTTGCCGCCGCGCTGGCAGCGATTGTCGCTCTGGCCGTCCACGGCATGGTTGACGCCGGGCTGTACGTCAGCCGGTTGGCGCCGGTGGTTTTCGTCCCGTTCGGATTTGCAGCGCTGGCGTGGGGGCGATCAACTAGTTCGAGTCGGCCCGATGGCCGCGCAAGTTGGCCCAATTGGCTGGTCCTGATCGGCATCTCTGGGCTTTTGATCGTCTTCCTCCTGCCACCGTTTCGCTCCGCACTTCAAAGTAACCTGGGAGCCGTCTTTCAGACGCGCGCTGAGCTTTCCGTCTACCAGTGGCCCGAATGGCCGCTTCAGGATGCCGTGCGCC
>Ga0256806_1000011_pt1 | contig 10392 bp, 14 predicted proteins | sample 1016PR4metaG_FD_186021 | JGI IMG/M metagenome (GOLD analysis project Ga0256806, IMG submission 186021) | Sediment microbial communities from tidal freshwater marsh on Altamaha River, Georgia, United States - 10-16 PR4 | ecosystem: Environmental > Aquatic > Freshwater > Wetlands > Sediment...
TTATTATTTTTTAGAAAATAAATCATTAAAACAACAGCAATTCCATTATTTACTGCAAAAGTTAGTATTTCATTAATTGTCATAATTATTCTCCTTTTATTCAAAAACTTCACTTACAATTATATAACTTCCTGCTCGTAAAGATGTCGCATTCGCTGCATCTGTGTTATATTGAGCCATTTGTGGTTGAATATAACCTCCGGTTCGAGTTGTTTTTATAATTAAATATTCTTTAATTAAACTAGATGTTGTACTTGCCACAAGGGCATATCTGACAGCCGTTGCAAATCCATGAGCTGATGTTCTCATGCTTGCCGATGGTTCAGATGTATTTGTAGTAGATGGGGCTCCTGCTGAACCTCTAATTGATGATATTAAGGTTATATCAGTAGAATAAGTCCACGCAATTTTAGCATCTGGGATTGCTGAACCAGAATTTCTTATAAAAGCAGTTAATTCTATTTTATATATTTTATTAGGCAATAATCTAATTAATAAATCAGAGACACTTGTTAATGTATTATTTACATAATCAACATCAGTATTTACTAAATAAATTCTATTAGCTTTTGAAATTTCATTTTCTATATGAATATCACCATAATTACTAGAAATTGCAAAATCAGTACATATTCCAAAACTACTAGTACCAACAGTATTCAGAAATACTGTTCCTTCTGAATCACCAGAAATAGTAGTTTCATGTACTAATGATTTTTGTTGTTCACCTGCTTTATAAGCTATTGTTCTAATCGTATCATTATCTTTTTCAAATGTAATTATAACTTTTTCATTTAAAGCAAGACTATTTGTAAATGCTACATTTTGAGATGTAGATGCTCCACCTTCTACTACATTTAAATAAAGTTTACTAGTAGAAATATATGTTTCTGCATAATTATTCGCATCAACATACCAACAAATTCCCTGTGTGTATCCAGCTAACTTACAATAAAATTCAAATTTACCTAAAAAGGATAATATATCAAAATAAACTGCTAATCCATCTTGAATATTTGATGGATTTAATTGCATAATTCCAAATCGTCTTATTCTTTCATCATATATAATAGAATACCAGTCGGACCAATATTCAAGTTTATTTTGCCATCCTGTAACACTTCCCATATATTCTTGAAAAGCATTCATGTATGACGACCAATCAGGGTCTTCTCTAACCATTTGCCAATATTGACATGTTATATAAGAGTTTTGAGCATTTATAGTTGTAGTAGCTTCCACTCTATAATAAGTTATATTATTCCATCCAGGCACTCCACCATTTGGTGTAAAATCTGATTTTTGAGCAATTAAAACGTTCCATCCAGTAGTCAAAGAACCACTTGCCCATGATATACTATAATTATTTGCATTATCTGTACCAAGTTTAAACTGAACTAAAGTAAACTTAGTTATATCTGAAATATAAACTAATAAATAAATTAAGTCAGATGTTGCAGATGCTGAACCATCATTAAAAATAGATAAGTCAATTGCTGCTCCTAATGTTTGATACATACCAATCCAGCTTGCCACATTATCAGTTTCAGTAAATCTAACCGCATTATATCCAATAACATTATTAGTTGTATCATTTGATAGAGAAGTAGAACCGCCCGCTGTATATTCCGCATAATCTGTAAAATTATCAAGCTCTTTTGTATTTCTTTCCCAATAATAGTCTTTCCAATCTTTAAAATTAAAACATTGCGATTTTCTAAGTTCATTATCGACTTCCAGCAATTTGTTATCAAATCTTTGCAGATTATCGGCATCAATTGCTGGTGAACCGCCATTAACCCATGTAAGAAATTGATTTACAAAATCACCAAGTCCCATTTATTGTCTCATCTCCTTTTATAATTCCCTGATTCATAGTTTTTCTATGTTTTGTTTTATCTGCTAATATTTTTTTTCTTATATTAGGCAATTCAATTGAGTATTCAAGCATTTTTGATATTATAACAGTTCCATCTTTATTAATTGAATCAATTTCTTCATAGATATTAATATTAAAATCAAGATTATCTTTTAATTGATCTATCACATTTACACAAAATTTCTTATAAAATTCAAGTTTTATATTCTTATCAATTAAATCAATATTTTCAATTTTTTGATCTTTAGATAATTTAAATTTATTTGAATATTTCATAATTTACTCCTATCCTCTTGCAAACTCATATTCCCAAGTAAATTGTATTTCTTCGGTTGCCAGTTTATTTTCAACTGGATTCAATACAACTCTTGAAATCATTAGTCCAAAATTTGCTCCTGAACCTTCTAACCAATCATAGGAATTTGAACCTGCAAATAATCCAACTTCTCTAATTGTGCAAACTCCCGCCGTATCTTCTGGTTGTGTATCTTGTAAAATTGCTCTAGCTTGCATAACTCCAATCCCAGTTCTTATTTTAGAAATAATAGGAACTCTATATATTTCATTATACAAGTCGGTTAATGTATCAACATTTGCCGTTGCATCATCACCTATCGCAATATGTTTACAAATCATGTTTGCATTATATTGATAATAAAGAGCTTTTATTACTTCATCCAATGCATCATTCATGATTCTATTTGCTATTATTATAGTTTTGTTTTTTACTTTTCCCATTGTATCTCTTTTAGTTAAAGTTAATTTTCCTTTAAATGATAATCCAGTTTTTATCAACATAATTAATCACTATCACTTTCATTATAAATTGCTGTATTGTTTATTGTTCCAGGATGTAATCCCGCTGGGTCTGGGTCTGGATATAACCCTCCGGGGTCATCATCAGGATATAAACATGTAATTGAATCAATTGTTAATGTTCCATCCCAATCAAAACTTTCATTTTCGACATAAGGAATTGTTACAACTGCATCTTCCCTTATAACAAAATTGTTTTGAGCAACTAGCCAGCGTTTGAAAAATTTTATCCAGCTTCCAACAGGTGAACCATCGACAAGAACAACAGTTCTTAATAACTTATTCCCCGTATCAGTAATTTTTAAATCCATTACTAAATAACCATTTGCACCCGTTGCATTTACATTATAAGTTGGCAAAATTACATTACAAATTTGTCCAACTTTCCATCTATGATTATATGAAGCCACAACAAATTTTCTTGCAATTCTACAATATTTATCTAATAGCGCATTCGCTTTTTCACCTGCCAAAACAACACCTAATACATCGCTTCCGCTCATAACATCGGTATAAATACCGCTTCCACCTTCAATTAATTTTCTATTATTAATTTCAGTATAATTCGTTTCAACAACATCTATTTCATATTGTCCATGATATTTTACAACTACATACCAATTAACAGCAATTGGATCTTCATCTTGTGATTGATAAATTTGATTGCTTCCATCAGTATAATACCATTTACAATCAGTATCCAATCCATTTAATCCAACATCAGGTGAAGGCACTTGTCTTGAATCAGGTGGATTCCATCTTTCAGCCCAAAGACAAATGTATATTCTCGGTTCTCTTATTTCATCTGTAACAGGAAATTTCAATGTGTAATTTCTTATAATCCCATCTGGAAATGGTTCTGCCGTTTCTGTTAGTTCATCAGTAATATCTTTTACTCCCCTTAATACCTGTTGATTTCTATAATCAGTTCTATCCCTAATTTCATATAATAATTCAGGTTTGTAATAATAAAATTCTCTTAATTCTGGGCCTGATTTCCCTAGAAAATCATGAAAATAGAATTTTTTATTTGGCCCAATATACCATTGCCATCCTAATAATTGGGCAAGCTCATCAAAAACCTGAGTGCAAAATACATAAGGACAATTTATACTAATTGTTTTTGTTGTTTCTTGAATAGTTCCTTCTTCCCAGTCAATACCATCATCTTTTAAATATAATTTAATAATATTTATTACAGTTCTATGTATATAATCCTTACCAAATCCTCTATTTATAACAATTCTATCACAAATCGCATGATGATCAACACATGCGATTTTTATCTCCATAATTGGATATTCATTTAATTTTCTTGTTTTGGGTTCATCAATTTGCCCTCCAAATATGATTCTCCATGAACCAAGATCAAAAATATCATCAGAAATATATTCCCAAACTTCAATCAATCTTCCCATCAAATCTTGCCAGTGAAAATAATTGCCGCTCGTTGGATTTCTATCAATTAAATCAAAATTACAAGTTGATCTTGTCCCTGCTTCACCTTGATTAATTGACAATGTTCCAGTTTTTACAACAATATTTACATCCCATCCAAAATTATAAATTGTTGTTTTCTCATGATTTGGTTTTTCACCATCTAAAGTAATTCTAAAAGCTGGCATTATTCAATCACCTTCCCTCCATATCTTCTAATTACAGTATTCATTTCTTGCATTATTTTAATGATATCTTGAATACCATAAAAATTAATATTTTGTATAGAAGTATTTGAATTTCCCATTGAAGATGATATTCCAGCACTAAACTTATTATCCAATCCATTCAATACAATATTTCCTAAAAAATCAGTTTTAATTTTTGCTTTTGCTTTTTCTAAACTTGCTAAGATAGGCCCAGCAAAATTAAGTTTATCAAGGTCTTTCAATGGGCCATACTTTGCTGGCGAAAAAGGAAGAAATCCTCTGATTTTCGCTGCGAGTGCACTCGCTTCATCTACAACAGTTCCTATCATGCTTTTTATTCCTGCAATTATTTGTTTTACTATTTTAGCACCAGCCGAAAAAAAATTAATTTTACTCAAACTACTAACAATTTTATCACCTATCGTATAACCAACTGAAACAAAATCCATTGCTTTATTTTTAATTGAATTAAATAAATCTCTAAACTTAGCAATTGCAAGATTTGCCAACCCTGAAATTGCTTTTATAAATAAATTGGCGAAAACTTGAATTATTTTAAGAATTGCATAAATACCAAGATTAGCTAATGATCTTAATGATGAAAAAAAAGTTGACCAATCACCTCTAATTAAAGCACATACAGCCTTAACTATACTTGCGATTGCTTTTACTCCTACTCTTATAACACTTAAAACAAGTTCCCATACATGCTTTGCAATATTTATTATAGTACTTCCATGTGCTTTCCAAAATTCTTTTATCGCATTAAATACAAATATTATTGTCTGTTTTATTTCATTAAAAATTATAATTGCATTTGATCTTACAATATTCCATGTTCTTAATACATTTGACCTAAACTGTTCATTTGTTTTCCATAGATGCACAAAAGATGCAATAAGTCCAGCAATTGCACCAACAACAACCGCAATTACTGATGATACAATAAGAAAAAGTCCACTTAACGCAGTTAATGCAGGGATACCAACAATTGTAATAATTGCTATTAAAGATGCCAAAACTGGTAATAATGCTCCAATTGCAGTCGCTACCGCAGAAATAAGAGTTCCTATTATTATTAAAACAGGACCTATCGCCGCTGCAATTGCCCCAAATATAACTATTAATTTCTTTTGAGTATCATTTAATCCATCAAATTTATTACCTAAAAAATTAACAACAACTATAAGCTTTTCAAGAATTGGAACTAAAAAAGCTTTTATAGTATCAAATATTTTAATTCCATTTGCTTTTAATGTTGAAAGTGCTTGATTAAATCTAAATTCTATTGTTTCTGATGTCGCTTTAAAAGCATCATTCAAAACTCCTTGTGAATTTGTTACATGTTCAAATATTTTTTTGTTATCCTCCAAATTAGAGCCCATTAAATCCAATACGCCCATTAACGCCCTAATATTTGGGAATACTCTTGCCATAGCCTCTTCACCATATTTATTAGTCAGATTCTTTAAATCCATTAATGCAGACAACAACCCTTCTTCTCTAATCTTTTTTCTCATTTCCGCTGAACTTGTTCCCATTTTTTGCAGTTGTTCTTCCGCTTGTTTACTAGGTTTAATTAAACCTGCTAATATACTTTTTAATTCTGTTGCCGCTTCCGCTGCATTTGTACCAGTTCTTGTCATTGCTGCTTGCGTGGCTGCCACTTGATCAAATGTAACACCCATTTCGGATGCAATTGGAAGTACTTGACCCATAGATGCTGCCAATTCGGATGCCTCTGCTTTTCCTTCTCTAACTGCCATAACTAAGATATCAGTAGCTTTAGATGCACTTAAGTTTTTAACTCCATATGCATTCATTGCAGATGTAACTAAATCAGCTACTACTTTAGTCTCACCGAGTCCAATTGCTGACCCTTTAGCCGACATTTTTAAAACATCCATTGCCGCTGCACCTTTTATACCTGCCGAAGTTACAAAGAATAATGCATCTGCCAATTCTTTAGGTGGTTTTCCAATTTCTCCACTTAAATTTAAAATATCTTTTCCCCATGCATTTACTTGTGTTTGAGCAATACCAACTAAACCAACTACATGACTTAAACTAGTTTCAAAGTCCATTCCTAATTTAGTTACAGCAATTCCAACACCTACAATTGGCAATGATACATATTTAGTTAAACTTGAACCAATACTTTGAATTGTTTCTCCTATTTTATTAAAGGTATCAGTTGTTTGCGTTGCAAAATTAGCACCAATACTTTGTGCTGAATTCAATCTTGAAATAAATTCCGATGTATCAGCATCAACACGTGCGGTTACTTCTCCAACAATAAATGCCATATTATCACCTTATCATCTTCTAAATATTTAAGTCATCATCAATATTTTGAAAATTTCTATTCTTATCATTTTTTAAAAATGTAATATACGCTGAATCAATTGGTAATCCATTTAAAAGAATTAAAAACTTTCTCCAAGTTATTTTGTTATTATTATGAATATCATTTAAATCGAGATTATAAAATCGCAAAAAATCTGCTTCAATTGCTGCCCATGCCCAAATTATAAGCCTAGCATCTTCATTTTTTTTTGTATATCTTTATTTTTACTTGAATCTATATCATATCCCCATTTACTCATTACTTTTGGAACGATTGTTTCAAATACAAAATTTATTGATGCCCTTGATCTTTCAAGTGATGTTAAAAATTCTCTTCCGAACATTAATTCTAGAAATTTATAAAAATGTTCATCTGGAACTGTAAAAATCATTTTCCCATCAATTTTCTTATAACAATATCTCAAAAAAAATGTTGAGAAATTAAATGGCATTGACATAGGAAGTGTAAATATTTTGTTTGCAAATTTTACTTTAAATGATTTCTCTTTTGAGTATTCATTTAAAGCTTCGTCAAAATCAAATTCCAATTCCTCTAATTGTCTTTCTTTAATTTCATCACATTTTTCATTTAAAAATTTTAATCTTTCTTCATTATTTTGAAAGTCCATATATATTAATTCCTTTACTTAAATTTAATTTAATTAAGAACCAGGCGTTATCTCAGTTTTTTCATTTACTCTGAAATTTCCTTTAAATCTATATACTTTACTTACATCCCCAGTTTCTTCATAGGATGTAAAAAAGCCTCTCAAAGATTGTCCATAACCATTATTTTTAGTTTGTTTCATAACAACAGTCTTTCCGCTTTCGGCGGCATCTTTAAGTTCACTTTGACCTATATCACGCCCAGTCGTTGATAACTCAATTACAACTCCTTCTACCGCTGCGGTTTCAGAAACTGCAATACTACAAAATTGCTCATGTAATACATCAGTTCCTGGAATAACATCTTCTGAACCTGTTATATTGTCCTCAGAAACTGCAACATTTTTATTAAAAGATGTAACCTTTGCAACAACAATATCATCTATTTCAACTACCGTTCCAGCAAATTTTACTTCATTTTCATTTGCCATTAATTTCACCTCACTTATAATCGATATTCATTATTAAATGATTGAGTCCTCAATATATAATTAACTGAGTACTCATGCCGTCCTTTATCATCTTTCCCAATTCCAACTGGTGATGTATCAATACTCGTTTCTGTAACAATAAAAATACTTGTTGGAACTAGTTTTTCACCACCAAATCCCATAAATGCAAGATGAATATTTATTAATAATTCTCTTGCATTTTCTTTGTTATCATTTCTTGTTAGTACTTGAATTCCAAAGTTATCAACACTTAGCGAACTTGATTCTGGCAATGAAGGTGGTTGTGTATCATAGACACAAATACAATTGTCTGGATTTTCTGGTTGAAAATTATCAAAAATTGAAGTTCCCAAAACTCCAAAGCCTTTTGTTTGCAACCACTGACAAAATTCATATGCTAACATTACATAAACCTCCTACATTCTTGCTCTAAAGCTCTTTCAAGTGTGTTTCTTGCTAATCGGTTAAATGGATCTCTCAGATAGAATCTTTTTCTTCCATGTTGGAAATTTGCTGTGTTTTCATGCCATCTTAAAGCATAAGGAATAATTGGATATCCTGTGCCAGCTCCACCGCCAAATGTTATACAACAAGCTGGAACATTATTGCCAGCCATTATAACAATTCCACTTCGCATAAGTGGTGACTCATCTAGAGGTACTTCCTGTTTTGCCACAGTTAAAACAACATTTCCAGTTTTCTTAACAGCTTCAACCGCTGCCCTATTAGTTAATTCTATTAATTGATCTCCATTCCAAGTACTCCATCCCATTATTATCCAACCTCTTCATAAACTATTGAAAGATTATATTTAAATCTTTTCAATTTATTTTTATAATTCCGACAAGAAATAACAAAAGATTGACTATTTCCTATAATTGTTTCTGGTTTAAAATTTATATTTGGACAAATTCCAAATGTATTTATTGTATTTTCAGTTACTTTCCCTTTTGGAACAATTTTAAAATAAACTGGTTTTCCAATATACAATAATTTTCGTTTAAATGAAGTCATTGTTAATCTAACCTCATTAATTATAAATTTTTTTCCATTAGAATTGAGTTTGACATTTATATCATTTGTACCCGTTTTTTGATAAATTAATTTACTCATTTCTACCTCACTAATAATTCAAAATGATCAGTGTTTCCCGTTCTTGGGTCATCGATTGTGTCAATTTGCAAAACTTCCATATTCAAGACAGAATATGGAGTTATTTGATCTATCATCCAATATTCATGATTAATATCAATTCCACAATCTTCTTTTAAAAAAATAATTGCTGTGACATTAATAGTTTCATCTTTTTTTGTTGTTATTAGTTTGTTTCCAAACTGACAAAATCCTTTAACATCGCTAAATGAAACATCACTGAAATTACCAGATGCATCTCGTTGTCTTTTTCTTATTCTAATTGTATGGGTCATTAATGCATTAAACTCTGGTAAACTCATGTCAACATCACACTCCTATTAATAATGCCAGATGAAATTAGAACTGAATCAACATATCCCATTTCATCAGATAAAATAGAATTGCCAGAAATACCACCTTTATTAACTGAAAATCTACCCAAAGTCACAGATTTTGCGGATGATGGCATACTTCCACTTGTTACAAAGATTGTAATAAGATTTGCTATCCATAACTTGATGGCTTGCTTTTGATCTTCCATAACTTCGGTTAATGAATTAACATACCAAGTCGTAGCTGAATCATCAATTTTCCAACCAGTATCATAAACAGCATAATTACCTATTCTAGAATCTAACATTTTACACGCTTGATAAATTCTAGATATTGTTGCATCGCTAGCTGGTTGTCCTGTTAATGTTGCATATTCACTCGATGTTAAATACATTATTGCCACCTTCCCCATTCTCCATTTTCATTTTGTGTATATCCTGCTTTTTTTATTGCTGTCCATGCTATTTTATTAGCGTATTCCTCACCTTTATCAATTGAAGCATTAAAAGCAGAAATCCAAATTTTTTTCGCTCTATCTGGCAAATTTTTGATTCTATCAGGTGGATTACTTATTGTATAAGGCATTTTAAACACCTACTTCATTCAAAGATGTAATTAAATCATCTCTTTTGCCAACAGCCCTAAGATTTTTTTTCTTACATAATAACCTTAGTTCTTTATAAGTTAAATTATCTAAATTTGAATTTAATGGACTTTCTTCTTTTGTTAAAGGTTGATTTTGATTTTGATTAAAACATATTTTGGCAACATTAAATTCTATAAATGCTCTTATCAACTGATTATCACTTACTTCATAAGTATTACCTTTTTTATATTTTAATCTATCTTTTAAAAATAATAATTTCATAACATCAGTCCTTATTATTATGAACCACCTTTTCCGAAAACTGCAAATGGATATCTAGTTGATTCATTTTCATTTAATTTGTTAATAGGATTTGGTACTTGCCAAGCTAATCTCATACAAGCTCTTAATGCGACCATGTTTTGTTGTGGTAAATTATACAGAATTTCTTTTGTAACTGGGTCTTGAATAATTGCTTGATCTAATAGTTTCCAAGTTATATCTTGTCTAATAGCATACATTAACTGTTTCCAA
>Ga0256806_1000012_pt1 | contig 10198 bp, 8 predicted proteins | sample 1016PR4metaG_FD_186021 | JGI IMG/M metagenome (GOLD analysis project Ga0256806, IMG submission 186021) | Sediment microbial communities from tidal freshwater marsh on Altamaha River, Georgia, United States - 10-16 PR4 | ecosystem: Environmental > Aquatic > Freshwater > Wetlands > Sediment...
AGCGTCCCCGAACTGCCGTTCCTGGGGGACGTGGATGTCACGGTCGAGCTAGGCGGGGAGCCGGTTGTGGTTCATGGTTCGGCCTCATGTCTGGTGTTCGACCGGATGCTTCACATCGGCGCAGGGCAGACGTTATACATAGCGGTGTCTGGTCCGGGGAATCCGAACATCCTCCCTATCGGAACTTAACAATTTCCTAACAGCTTCGCGCTATCATTTGGTCAGGCTGGACGACACGGAGCCGGCCTGAGACCAAACTGTCAAGGAGAACGAATATGATTGGACGAGCGAAGTTAGGTGCACTGCTTGCTGTGGGTGCACTCGCAACTACGGTGGTGCTGGGCGGGGCCCTGGCAACACCGGCCACCTCGCTGGCCGCCCCGGAGGCGGTTCCCGTGGAGCAGCGCGGTTTCCCGGGGCCGGGTGGCGGGCAGGACACGTACTTGGCTGATGCACTGGGGATCACAGCAGCCGAATTGACGGCTGCGGAGCAGAAGGCATATGAGCTGGCTGTGCAGAAGGCGCTCGATGAGGGCCTGATCACACAGGCGCAGGCCGATGCCCTAAAGAATCGTGGAGGCGCACGCGGCCTCGAGGTGTTGCTTCATCCTGGCGGTGATAGCGACATTGATGGCAACGCTCTGTTGGCTGAGGCGCTCGGCATCTCCCCAGAGCAGCTCGATGCCGCTCGGCAGAAGGCAATGGACGCCCGAGTGGCGCAGGCAGTGACCGACGGTCGGATCACTCAAGAGCAGGCCGATATGATGAAGGCGGAACAGGCCCTTCGGACCTACATACAGGAGAAGGGCTTCTACGCCGACGCGGTCAAGCAGGCAGTCGCTGACGGCGTGATCACGCAGGAGCAAGCGGACGCGATCCTGACCCGCAGCTTCGGGATGCGCGAATTCGGCATGGGTGACTTTCACGGGCGAGACCGTCGCGGTGGATTCGACCGTCCGATGATGAGGCCGGGGTTTGGTGGCCCAAGCACCAACGGGACCGGAACCTCACAATTCGCACCCTCGAACCTCGGTTCAGGGTGGGGGGCTTAGCCGACCGAGTAGCTTCCCGTTGACCTCTCAGGTCTCCTGAGAGTGGAGCGGAGCGTCTCGAGGATTATGGGACTCTCCGACAACCATTGCAGGGGCGACCAGACGGTCGCCCCTGCGCCGCACGCGATAGCCGTCCGATAGTCGATTCGAGCTCGCGACCAAGGCTGTGATTGCCGCATATCATGATAACAAAAACGATTCTTGTCGTGGACGATGATAAGCGCCTGCGAGAGCTTGTGAAAGCGTATCTCACGCAGGAGGGCTTCCGTGTGCTCACGGCCGCTGATGGCCAGGAGGCGCTCTATGTGGCCCGCTACGAGCGCCCTGATCTTGTCATTCTGGACCTGATGATGCCGGTGCTGGATGGCTATGGTTTCATGCGCGCCTACAAGAAAGAGCGCGAGACGCCGATTATCCTTCTCACCGCAAAAGTGGACGAATCTGACAAGGTGCTTGGGTTGGAGCTGGGCGCTGACGACTATGTGACAAAGCCTTTCAGCCTGCGTGAACTCACGGCTCGCGTACGGGCGGTGCTGCGGCGCACAGGTCGTGAGAGCTCGATGGCTGACATCCTGCGCGGCGCAGATGTTGTGCTGGATCGCGAGCGACGGATAGTCACCGTGTGCGGGCGCCGCGTGGATCTGACGCCCTCCGAGTTCGAGCTACTGGCAGCCCTCATCGGTTCCCCAGGGCGCGCCTTTTCGCGGCTGGATCTGCTCGAACGTCTCCAGGGCACGGCCTTCGAGGGCTACGAGCGGACCGTGGATGTGCATGTACGCAACCTTAGGCTGAAAATCGAGCCGGACCCCGCAAATCCGCGCTACATTGAAACGGTGTTCGGAGTCGGCTATCGCTTTGCGGAGCCGATCACGGAAACCGGACAGACAGACGACTGACATTGCGCTCCCTTGCCACTCGACTCACCCTGGCCTTTCTCGCCGTTGGCATAGCGACGGTTGCGATGATCGGCGCCTTCGCGCTGTTGCGGACCCGGACCGCCTTCGATCGTTGGGAATATGACCGCAACATCATCTCGCTGGCCAACATGCTTGAAGATCACTATGAAGTCAGGGGGAGCTGGGATGGTGCAGAGGCCGTGCTGGAGCGAGGCCGCGCCGAGAATGGTCTCTCGGATTGGTGGCAGCACACTCCCGTTGCGCTGTTCGACGCCCAGCGACAGGTTGTGCTTGCTTCATCTGACTTCTCGCAGATAGGACGCAATTGGCCGGCCGAAGCGTTGCGGGGTGTTCCGCTAGAGGTCGGTGGCGCGACGGTGGGTTGGCTTGCAGTGGGTCGGGCGCCCGTTCCGTTGCCCGACCGACGGCTGCGTCCTGAGCAGGCTCTGCTTCAGCGTGTCGTCCAGTCCATCCTTTATGGCGCCGTGGGCGCTGTCGCAGTGGCCCTTATTCTCGGAGTAGTGCTGGCTCGGACCCTCACACGGCCAATTCGGGAGCTGACGGCGGCCACCCATGCGCTGCGGGGTGGCCAGCTTGGCGCTCAAGTGCAAGTACATTCTGAGGACGAGTTGGGTCAGCTGGCAGCATCCTTCAACCAAATGAGCGCCGACCTTGCGCAGACGACAGAGTTGCGTCGCCAGATGACCGCGGACATCGCTCACGAGCTGCGCACGCCGCTCAGCGTGATCCTGGGCTACTCCGAGGCGCTGCAGGATGGAAAGCTCGAAGGCAACTCGCAAACCTATGCCGCCTTGCATGATGCCGCTGGCCACCTGCAGCGGCTTGTTGACGACCTGCGCACGCTTGCGCTGGCAGACGCGGGTGAACTCACGCTGAATCTGCGCCCGGTTGACCCGCGCGCGTTGCTCGAACGGTGCGTGTTGGCGCATATGGCTCAGGCGCAAGCGGCAGCAATTTCGCTGGAGTTGGAGGCAGCAACCGATCTGCCGGAGGTGTCGGCAGACCCGGACCGTATTGCCCAGGTATTGAACAACCTCACGATAAACGCTCTCCGCCACACGCCTGCGGGCGGGAGCATCCATTTCAGCGCGGAGCAAGTTCCTGGTGTCCAGCAAGTGGCCATGCGCGTTCGCGACACCGGAACCGGTATCTCCCCTGAAGACCTGCCCCATGTGTTTGATCGCTTCTATCGGGGCGATAAGGCGCGTCAATCGGATGAGGGCGAGACGGGTCTAGGTCTGGCCATCGCACGCTCGATCATCGAGAGCCACGGCGGTAGCATTGGGGTTGAGAGCACCCTTGGACAAGGGACAACCTTCACGCTGACTCTACCCTCGGGCTGAGGTAGACAGCGCCACTCGCCCAGGCGCCGCATGACTGTATTTGCCTTCTTCCGCCAAAGGCCAACTGTCCCGCTAAGATCGCGCCTCCCGCGCTCTTGGCAGGTATCGGAGTTCGGTGTATCCTGAGGGACAGGTGTCTGACTGCACACTTCCAAAGTCCCGAGGGAATGCTCATGAAGATCACTGATGTCACTACCGCAATCGTTCGCATAGTCGGCCCGTGTGTTCTCGTCAAAGTCATTACCGACGAGGGCATCGTCGGTCTGGGGGAGTGCTATCCTTCGGCCCCTGCGAGCGGCATCGTCGAGGCGATCAACTCGATGAAGGAGCACCTGGTTGGTCAGGATCCGCGCGAGATCAACCCGCTCCACGAACGCATCCGACGCTTCAACCTCTTCACCGGTGCACAAGGTGGCGCCGTGATCACCGCTCTTTCGGGCGTCGAGATGGCGCTCTGGGACATTTTGGGCAAGAACCTCGGCGTGCCGGTCTATCGTCTGCTCGGTGGCAAGTTTCGCGATTCGGTGAGGCTCTACGCGGACTGCCACGCGGGGATGATTGACGCCGAGGCCCATCATATCGAGCGCGCGGGTGGCGAAGACGATCGCGACGCTCGGATGATCGAGGAGTCGGTCGCCATGGCCCTAGAGGCGCTGTCCCAGGGCTACACCGCGATCAAATTCGATGTTGACGACATCTATCATCCGTACAAACGTGACCTGTGGAACTGGACGCTATCGCCGCGCGAGATCGAAAGCATCGAACTCCGGGTTGCCGCCATCCGTGGCGCCATCGGCAGCGATGTTGACTTCGCAATTGATGTTCACGCTCGGTTTGACCTGCCCAGCGCCATTCAGATTGCTCGCGCTGTGGCGCCCTATCGGCTGATGTGGCTCGAGGAGCCGGTGCCGCCCGAGAACGTGGAGTCCCTGGTGACCGTGCGGGCGGCGAGCCCGGTGCCGATTTGCGCCGGTGAGAATGCCTATACGCGATATGGAATCAACAACCTGATCCAGCGCGGTGCGGTGGATATTATCATGCCGGACATAGCCAAGTTCGGCGGCATCTCCGAAGCAATGCGCGCCGCAAGTCTTGCGGAGATGCATTACCTGCCGTTCTCTCCCCACAATGTCTGTGGACCGTTGGGCACTGTGGCGATGGCGCACGTCTGCGCTGCGATTCCAAACTTCCTGGCGCTCGAGTTCCACGGCATTGACCTCAACTACTGGGAGGATCTCGCCTTCTATGCTGCTGGCAAGGTAATTCAGAATGGCGCTGTTCCCATGGCGGATGCGCCCGGCTGGGGCATCGAGATCAACGATGAGGTTGCACGCCAGCATATTCACCACCGGATGGCGCATGACTATTTTGGTGAGCCCATCTAGCGAGGGGGATTCGGTTGAACGTTGACGCTGCCGTCAGACTGGAGCAACTCGATGAGATTCTGACGACCAACGCGCCTCAAGGACCGACGCTGCTCATTGAGACGCTGCATGAGGCTCAGGCGCTTTTCGAGGGGTGGCTGCCTGCCCCGGTCGTTGAGCGCATCGCTGCGGCGCACCGTATCCCCGTTGCCGATGTCTACGGCACGATCGAATTCTATGAGATGTTGCACGCCGGGCCGGTGGGCCAAAAGGTCGTCCGGGTATGCACCGACGGCCCTTGCGCCGTCGCCGGAGCTGATGCACTCCTTAAGCAGGTCAGCTCCGATCTGGGGCTTCGGCCGGGCGAGACGGCGCCCGATGGCAGCTATACCCTCGAGAGGGTGCGCTGTCTGGGGCTTTGCGATCGCGCTCCCGCCATGCTCGTTGGGCTCGAGCGCCGTGCGCCAGCCCGCATCGAGGCGCCCCTTCTCGGACAGCCTGCCCCGGAGGCGCTCAAGATCGGGGGCCTGGTGAAGGTGGCTCTGGCAAATGTTGGCGTTGTGGATCCTACGAGTCTGGAGGACTATCAGGCCCAAGGTGGCATGGCCGCGCTACGCAAGGCGCGAACCCAGATGACACCGGAGCAGATCATCGCAGAGGTGAAGGCGAGCCAACTGCTGGGTCGCGGCGGGGCCTCATTCCCTACCGGCCTGAAGTGGGGATACGCGGCGCGCAATCCGCGCCCTCGCTTCTTCATCTGCAACGCTGATGAGAGCGAACCCGGGGCATTCAAGGACCGGGTACTAATGGACGGCGACCCTTTCAGGGTGCTTGAAGGACTGTTGATCGCATCTTACGCCGTCGGTGCTGAGCACGCCTTCGTCTACGTGCGAGGGGAGCATGCGCTGGGCTATGAGCGGTTCTGCACGGCGGTCCGCCAGCTCGAAGAGAGCGGATACCTGTGTGGCGAGTCAGCCAATGGGCCAGTGGCCTGCCGGATTGAGGTGCGTCGAGGCGCCGGGGCATACGTGTGCGGCGAAGAAACAGCGCTCATGGAGAGCATCGAAGGCAAGCGTGGATTCCCTCGGCTGCGGCCGCCTTACCCGACAGATGCCGGCCTGTGGGGGCATCCCACCGTGATCAACAACGTGGAGACCCTGGCAAAAGTGCCCTCCATCATCATGCACGGCGCACAATGGTATCGGAGTCTGGGCACGCCCGAGTCCGCGGGCACGAAGCTGTTTGCGGTTAGTGGCTCCGTAGTTCGATCGGGCGTCTACGAAGTGCCTTTTGGAGTGCCGCTTTCGCACCTGATCTTCGATTTGGCCGGCGGATTGCGACCGGGACGCAGCGTGCAGGCGGTACTGACGGGTGGCGCCGCTGGCACGTTTCTGGGCCCCGATCAACTGGAAACACCCCTCAGTTTTGAGGATTTCCGCCGGGCCGGCGGCACCATCGGGGCCGGGACGATCATGGTGTTCGACGACATGGTTGACCTACGCGACATTCTGGCCCGTGTCAGTGGCTTCTTCGCTCACGAGAGTTGTGGCAAGTGCTATCCGTGCCAGATGGGAACGCAACGGCAGTGGGAGATCCTGCAACGCGTCGCCAGAGGTGAATCCCGACCCGAAGACGCGGAGAACCTGGCTGACCTCGCGGCGGTAATGGCCGATGCCAGCATCTGCGGCCTCGGACAGGCAGCCTCGCTGGCAATAACCGACGCCCGGAAACGTTGGCCCCTGATCTTTGGCACCGCCGGGGAGCGTCGCTCGTGAGTTCAAGAGACGACTCGCCGTCAATCTCATTCACCATGAACGGGCGGACAGTGGTGGCTGCCCCCGGCAGCACTATACTCAGCACTGCGCGCGCTGCTGGTGTCGAGATCCCGACCCTCTGCTACCATCCGAACCTGACGGCGAACGGGCTCTGCCGCCTGTGCGTGGTCGAGGTGGTTGGGATGCGCGCGCTGCAGCCGGCTTGCGTTGCGATAGCCGCTCCGGAGATGGTGGTGAATACCGAGACGGATCGCGTGATCCGGGCGCGCCGAGTGATACTGGAGCTGTTGGCTTCCACCGTAGATCTCTCCGAGGCGCCAGAAGCGCTGGAATACATCGAGCGTTATTGTGCCGACCCAAGCCGCTTTGCCGGTGGGCTGCGCCGGACTATTCCGGCAATTGATGACAACCCATTTTTCGTGCGAGACTACTCCAAGTGCATCATGTGCTGGCGCTGCATCCAGGTCTGCGCCGGGGACGTGCAGAATACCTTTGCGCTCACCTGGGGCGGGCGGGGGTTCGAGAGTCGCGTCACTACCGCGTATGATCAGGCCATGACAGAAAGCCCGTGCGTCTTCTGCGGCAACTGTGTCGGGGTGTGCCCCACCGGCGCGCTCGTAGGAAAGGTCGAGTACGACATGCGGCAGCGAGACGAGGACTGAGAGCGCATGTTGAACATCAAGGCAGACGATGTCGTGAGATCAACCTGCCCATACTGCGGAGTTGGCTGTCAGGTAATGCTGAATGTAGCCGATGAGCGCATATTCCGTGTGGATGCGCCGTTTGATGTTGCACCGAACTATGGACGGCTGTGTGTCAAGGGTCGTTTTGGGCTTGACTACGTCTCCCACTCGTCCCGGTTGACGACTCCTTTGATTCGTCGCGAACAGCAAGTTCCGGGCCGGCGCACTGCTGCCGGGCCTGCCGACTGGCGTGCAGCGAGCTGGGACGAAGCGCTCGATCTTGTCGCCGAACGTCTCCTTGACCTCAAGCGGCGATACGGTGCGGATTGTATTGCTGCAAACGCGTGCGCCAAGGCGACGAACGAGGACAACTACCTCCTACAGAAGTACGTGCGGGCCGTGCTGGGCACGAACAACGTGGACCATTGCGCCCGCCTGTGTCATGCGGGAAGTGTCGCCGGTCTGCAGTTGGCGCTGGGCACCAGTGCAATGAGCAATAGCATTGCCGAGATGGCGGGGCTGGAGTGTTTCATCGTGACGGGCTCGAACACTACTGAGACGCACCCGGTGATCGCCAGCTTTCTGAAACAAGCGGTGGAGCGTAACGGGGCCACGTTGATCGTTGCCGACCCGCGCCAGATCGAGTTGACGCAGTTTGCGACCCTATGGTTGCGACAGAACCCTGGGACCGACGCCGCACTCTTTACTGCTATGGCACACGTCATCGTATCTGAGGGGCTGCATAGCCGTGACTTCATCGCGGACCGCACGGAGGGCTTTGGGCCCTACAGCGAATGGCTACGCCAACAGACGCCCGAGTGGGCCGAGTCGACCACGGGTGTCCCAGCCGGCAAAATCCAGCAGGCCGCCCGCCTCTATGCCAGCGCTGGCGCCGCTGCGATCTATTGGGGCATGGGGATCAGCCAGAGTACCCATGGTACTGACAATACGCTGGCGATTACGAATCTAGCGTTGTTGTGTGGACATATCGGGCGGCCCGGGACGGGCCTCAATCCGCTCCGTGGCCAGAACAACGTGCAGGGTTGCTCCGACATGGGCTGTCTGCCCAACGTCTTCACCGCCTACCAGCCAGTATCCACTTCTGAAGTACAGAGGCGCTTCGAGACGGCATGGGGAACATCGTTGTCGTCTGCGCCGGGCCTCACCGTCACCGAGATGGTGGATGGTGTACTCACCGGACAGGTGCGCGGCTGGTTTGTGATGGGGGAGAACACGCTGATGAGCGAGCCCCATCTGGCGCACGCCCGGCGCGCCGTCGAAGGGCTGGAGTTCTTCGCCGCGCAGGACATCTTTTTCAACGAGACCAATGTCTATGCCGACGTGTTGCTGCCGGCCGCGAGCTTCGCCGAGAAGGACGGCACCTTCACCAATTCCGACCGGCGAGTGCAGCGCGTTCGGCGCGCCACGCCACCGCCAGGCATTGCCCGCCCTGACTGGGAGATCGTCGCCGACCTGGCGCGCAGAACGATCGCGCGGGCAGCACTTGACCGCACCGACCTGCTCGACCAGTGGTCCTACCGGTCGGCTGAGGCCGTCTGGGAAGAGATCCGTAGCCTTACGCCTGATTTCGCCGGTATCACTTACGATCGGCTAAACTCCGAGGGAGGCGTTCACTGGCCCTGCACATCGCTGCAAGATCCCGGGACGCCCTATCTTTTTTCAGAGAGCTTCCCAAGAGGGCGCGGCAAGCTGTGGACAGTCAGTTTCGAAACAGGGAGCGAACAGCCTGACGCTGACTACCCGTTTGTTCTGAGCACAGGGCGCGTGCTGTATCACTGGCATGGTGGCACCATGACCCGCGTCTCTGCGTTGGATGCCGCCTGGCCAGAGTGCACTGTGGAACTTCATCCTGACGATGCCCTGGCGATGAGACTGGCAACCGGAGACTGGGCGGAAGTTGCTAGCAGGCGCGGTGCAATCTCGGCTCGCGTATTGGTGACCGGACGGTCGCCGCGCGGGGTGGTTTTTGTCCCGTTTCACTTCGCCGAAGCCGCAGCCAATGTCCTGACCGACAATCGGGTTGATCGGCGCGCCCTGATTCCGGACTACAAGGTGTGCGCTGTGCGAATCGCGCCGACCGCCCCGCCCAAGGGGCGACCAGGTGCTCTGGCACCATTGGCAGGTCGCGGAGCTATCAAAGACCCCATCCCATCTTCCCTCTATAGGAGCGACTGAATATGTGTCTCGGTGTGCCCGGTAGAATCCTGAGCATCGCCCCCGATCCGATAGGAACCCCGATGGGTCGAGTGGACTTCGGGGGAATCGTCAAGGAGGCGTGTCTTGCGTATGTGCCGGAGGCCGAGGTCGGCGATTACATCATTGTGCATGCGGGCTTTGCACTGAGCCGGCTGGACGCCGAAGAGGCGCAGGCAACTCTCGAACTGCTGCGGGAAATCGGCGCGCTGAATGAGGTAGCGCCACCAAATGAGTGAACAGGCTGGTACGATGAGTCTCTCGCCGTTCGCTGAATCCCTCTGTCGCCTGAACGGGGGAACATGCGCTTCGTAGACGAATATCGAGATGATGCAGCTGCCGTCGCGCTGCTGCGCGCCGTCGAGCGTATTGTCACCCGATCATGGACGATCATGGAAGTCTGCGGCGGTCAGACGCATACCTTGGTCCGGGCGGGCATAGATCGCCTGCTCCCTGAGTGCGTGACACTGGTGCACGGCCCGGGCTGTCCGGTCTGTGTGACGCCGCTGGAGCTCATTGACCGTGCTATCGCCATCGCTGGCCGCCCCGAGGTGACCTTCACATCGTTCGGCGACATGCTGCGCGTTCCCGGCTCAGGCAGCGATCTCCTGAGCGTCAAGGCAGAAGGCGGCGACGTTCGGATGGTCTACTCACCGCTCGATGCGGTAACTCTAGCCCAACGAAATCCGGACCGTCAGGTGGTCTTCTTTGCAGTTGGATTTGAGACCACCGCGCCGGGGAACGCCATGGCTGTATGGCAGGCGCGACAATTAGGGCTGACCAACTTCTCGATTCTCTGTGCCCACGTCCTTGTTCCTCCAGCCATGGAAGCGATCCTGAGCGCGTCTGA
>Ga0256806_1000013_pt1 | contig 10123 bp, 7 predicted proteins | sample 1016PR4metaG_FD_186021 | JGI IMG/M metagenome (GOLD analysis project Ga0256806, IMG submission 186021) | Sediment microbial communities from tidal freshwater marsh on Altamaha River, Georgia, United States - 10-16 PR4 | ecosystem: Environmental > Aquatic > Freshwater > Wetlands > Sediment...
CGCCTGCCTGCGAACCTCGATGTCTTCGATCGTCGCATGAAGGTCCACCAGCTCACGCTCCAGCTCGGCTTGCTGCTCTCCCCACAGTCGCACCTGTTCAAGCCGGACCGCCATGGCGCGTTGCGTAGACTCCGCTTGTTGATGAAGCTCGCCGGCGGCGCGGTGCCAGTCGGAAAGCTGATCGCGCAACTGGGCCCGCTCATGGCGGCGCTCGGACATGCGGTCAACCACAACCTGGAGCGCCTCGGCCTGCTGCTGCGCCGCGATGGCCATCTCGGCAGCCTGCTTTTCGGCATCAGCAAGCGAAACGTGACTCTGACGCCACCGGAACCCATACCAGACACGCAACTGTGCGTCCAGGTCGCTCTTGATCTGCTGATATTCCTGGGCGCGCCGCGCTTGTCCCTTGAGATAGCGCAGTCGGGGCGTGAGTTCGCTGATGATATCTTGCGCGCGGTTGAGGTTGGCGCGGGCTTCGTTAAGGCGTTGGATGGCCTGCTCACGCTTGCTCTGGTGGACGGTGATGCCGGCCGCCTCTTCAAAGAGCCGGCGGCGCTCCTCTGGCCGCTGAGAAAGGGCCTCGTCGATGAGTCCTTGGCCGATGACCGAGTATGTTCGCTCGCTAAGGCCTGAGCCGCTGAGGAGTTCGGTGATATCTCGCAGGCGCACCCGGTTACCGTTGAGGTAGTACTCGTTCTCGCCGGAGCGATATGCCCGCCGGGCGATCTCTACCTCGCCGAATTCGATGGGCAACCAGCCGGAGGAATTGTCTATGGTGACGGAGGCGCTGGCCATGCCCAGGCGCGGGCGCTGCTCGCTGCCCGAGAAGATCATATCTTCGGTGCGCTTCCCTCGAAGCGTGCTGTATGCTTGCTCTCCAAGCACCCAGCGAAGAGCGTCAGCAATATTGGACTTACCGCTGCCGTTCGGACCGACGACGGCGGTGACGCCCGCGTCAAATACAAACTCGGTCGAGGAGGCGAAGGTCTTGTACCCCTGCAGGACCAGTTTCTTTACGAATCGCACCGTTTGGATCGCGTTTCAATGAGAGATGGGGGACGGAGCGGCACGCAGACCACTCTCGATCCCCCATCAGGATGTTTCATCGAGGATAATGGTCGGGACTCAGTTGTTTCGACGCCGCTCGTAGCAGCTGCGGCAATACACGGGGCGGCCCGCCCGTGGCTCGAAGGGCACCTCGGTGGTGGTGCCGCAGTCGTCACAGATGACCTGGAACATCTGGCGCTGTTGGCCGCCGGAGCGCCGGTCGCTGCTGCGATCACTGCTGTAGCGGCTTTCGCCATAGCCGCCGCCACGGTAGTCGCTGCCGCTGTCATACCCGGCGCCGTCGCGCGCGGCCTTGCGAGCAGCCCGGCAGCCGCTGCAACGAGTGGGCTCGCTCAGTCCGCGGCTGGCGTAGAACTGCTGCTCACCCGCTGTGAAGGTGAACTCCTGTCCGCAGTCGCGGCAAACGATAGTCTTGTCTCCATCAGGACTCACGGGAATTCCTCCTACCCATATTTCATGGGCTCGCGCGGTACCATGAGGTGCACACGAGCGCTACGATGTCACCCGGCTATTCTACCGTGAGTCTGTACTTCATACAGCGGGCTACGATCGAGGGACTGCGAGGCGTAGCAGAGTGAAGTACTGGCGTTCCCCGTGTATTTGACCGATTGTGACTAGACCTTTCGCAATTCTAGCACATCCCAGCCTTTTGGCAAGTGCCAAATCGATGGGATTCGGACGCGAGCTCGGACATGGTCTCAGGACTGCGCCCGATAGCCTTCTCAGTCGTTTGTAAGGATGATGCGTGCCTTCTCCGGGCAGGGTAGTTTACCCCTCTCATCCCCTGACCCCCGATCTCCCTACCATGGGAGAGCGGGGGAACCGGTAGGCCGGGTGTGTGGGGCGGTTATGCCGCTCCACACACCCTTAGAATCTTCGCCTCGCTCCCTCGTAGTGGGCGGGGGTGAAAGGGTTGGGTCAAAACCAAGCTCGCAGCGCACTGTACCGCCGCTTCCCGGCGCTGGAGAGCCGCTCCATCAAGTGTGTTGTGCCATGTCCAAACTCATGTCCGGACTTCGGCCAAATCGCGCCCGGAATGCCAGGGGCTGGGGCCAACATTGTCCGCCCCGCATGGCAACACTAAGTTGCGACAGCCGGGTCGCTCGCAGCGCCGACCTGCTCCTTCAGCCAGGCTTCGATGAAGAAGTCAATGTCGCCATCAAGCACGGCGCTCGTGTTGCCGGTCTCGACGTCGGTACGGAGGTCTTTGACCATCTGGTAAGGCTGAAGAACGTACGAGCGAATCTGGTTGCCCCAGCCAGCCTCGACGTGCTTGCCCTTCAGGCGCGCTTGTTCCTCCTCCTGCTTCTGCAACTCAATGTCATAGAGCTTGCCGCGCAGGACGCGCATGGCGGACTGGCGGTTCTGGAGCTGGCTGCGCTCGTTCTGGCACGTGACCACGATCCCGGAGGGGATGTGCGTGAGCCGGACGGCAGTCGAGTTCTTTTGCATGTGCTGCCCCCCTGCGCTCCCGGCGCGGTAGACGTCCATCTTGACCTCGTCGGGACTGATCTCGATTTCGATATCATCATCCAGCAAGGGGACAACCTCAACCAGGACGAATGAAGTATGGCGCCGGGCCGACGAATCGAAGGGGCTGATGCGCACCAGTCGGTGCACGCCGCGCTCGGCGCGCAGATTTCCGTAGGCCCACGGACCCCGGATCTCAACGGTGACACTCTTGAGACCTGCCTCCTCGCCCTCGAGCAGATCGGTTGTCTCGATCCCAAAGCCCCGTCGCTCGGCCCAACGCAGGTACATCCGCAACAGCATCTGCGCCCAGTCCTGAGCTTCGGTCCCGCCGGCGCCGGCGTGTATCGAGAGGATAGCGTCGTTGCGATCGTAGCGCCCGGACATTGCAAGCTGGAACTCTAGCGCCGCATAACGCTTCAGCAACTGCTCTGCTTCGCGTCCGACCTCGGCCTGCATGCCCTCATCTTCAGACTCATCGGCCATAGCCAGCAATTCCAGCGCGTCAGCGGTTTCTCGTCCCAGGTCTTCCCAGGTCGCGACCTGCTCGCGTAGCGCGAAGAGATCGCGCATCACCGTTTTGGCCGCCTGCTGGTCGCTCCACATTTCCGGCTGGGCTGAGAGCTCCTCCAGGCGGGCTATCTCCGCAGTTTTGGCAGGGAAGTCAAAGACGCCTCCGCATATCGGTGATCCTCTCGTTGAGAGAGGTCAGCTGCTCGCGAATATCTTCCATCAGGTGATTCTCACTTTCTATGTTCGGTAACTCCGTCTGGATGGAACTCAGGCAAGAATGCTGTCCACGAAAGCGCGCGGATCGAACTCGGCAAGGTCGTCGAGCTTCTCACCAGTCCCCACGAAGCGGACCGGCAGGCCGAGTTCCTTCTGGATGGCGAACACAATTCCGCCCTTCGCCGTGCTGTCCAGCTTGGTCAGGATGATGCCGCTTGCCTGAACGGAGTCCTTGAAATGCTTAGCCTGACTGATAGCATTCTGGCCGGTTGTTGCGTCCAGAACCAGCAGGGTCTCATGTGGTGCGTCGTGCACCTGGCGTGCAGCGACGGAGCGCACCTTTTCGAGCTCTTTCATAAGGTTGTACTTGGTGTGGAGGCGGCCCGCGGTGTCAATGATGAGAATATCGGCGTTGCGGCTCTCCTGGCTGGCGCGGATGGCATCGAATACCACGGCGCCGGGATCAGCGCCCGGGGCCTGTGCGATCACGCTCACGCCAACGCGTTCGCCCCAGATCTTGAGTTGATCCACGGCGGCGGCTCGAAATGTGTCGCCCGCAGCCAGGACAACACGCCGCCCTCTACGGCGGTAGTACTGGGCCAGTTTGGCGATGCTGGTGGTCTTGCCGGAGCCGTTGACCCCTACAACCAGAATCACGGTCAGCAGGCGCGGTTCATCCAGTTTGCTCGGCGCAGGTTCGTCGAGGAGGCGCGCGAGCTCTTCTTTGAGGGCGCTCTTGACGGCCTCGACGCTCTTGATGTGCTCCGCCGCCACGCGGGCACGCAAGCGTTCGACGAGTTCAAGTGAAGTATCCACGCCCATGTCAGCCTGGATCAGCAGCGCTTCGAGTTCATCCCACGTGTCATCTGTGATTTGGCTTGCCTGGAAGAGCGCGCCAATGCGCCCGAAGAAGCCCTGGCGGGTCTTTGCCAGGCCGGCCTGGAGCTTCTCCTCGTCTTGCGCCTTTTCTGTGGCGGGCCTTCTGAATAGACCTGACGGCACTTGCGACTCCTACTGCACGGTTTCGATGCGTCAAAAACCCCAGACGCGACGAGTCTGGGGCCTCAATCAGTCCTATCTTACCTCAGGTAGGCCGTAGTCACAAGCTCAGGCCGAGTGCTGATGGAACGGAACAACATGATAGACGGGCCGGAGAGGCTGTGCTATGATAGCCGTATGCCCGTACCGAGAAGTAGATTTCTCATTCGGGCGGAGCGCGCAATGACCCAGATGACGGACCGCATGGCGGCGGTTGCCGCGCAGAGCGATATCACTTTCTCGAACGCCCATCTATTGCGGACGGCACTGACCCACCGGTCATATCTTAACGAGCACCCGGAGCTCGACTGGGATGACAACGAGCGGCTCGAGTACCTGGGGGATGCTGTGCTCGACCTTGTGCTGGCTGCCTATCTCTACAGCAGCCTGCCGGATGCTACTGAGGGCGAGTTGACGGCATTGCGCGCCGCTCTGGTGCGCCGCGAGACTCTGGCGCAGTTTGGCGGCAGGTTGGCGCTCGGCTCGGCGATGGCTATGGGGCATGGCGAGGCAGAGACCGGGGGACGTACGCGCCCGGCCGTTCTTTGCGCCGCCTTCGAAGCACTGGTTGGCGCGCTCTATCTGGACCAGGGTCTCGATGCTGTGACGGACTTCGTGATGCCGTTCGTAGAGGAGGCTTTGCCTGAGGCGCAGGCCGAGGTGTTGGGCAAAGATCCCAAGAGCCGGCTACAGGAACTCGTCCAGGGCCGCCTGGGTGTCACGCCGCGCTACCGCACGGTGGGCGAGTCGGGCCCAGATCACGCGAAGACCTTCACGGTCGATGTCTCGATTGGTGACCGTGTCGTGGGCCAGGGCGAGGGCCCGAATAAGCAGGCCGCGGCGCAGCGTGCCGCAATCCTGGCGCTTGAGCACACCGAGGACTGGCCGGAGCATCTCGGCTGATACCCTGTTCGCCAGAAATCCGCACGGTCAGTTGCGTCTTTCCGCGAGATGGAAGGAAGCACAAGGCCCCGAAATCGGGCGACAGCGCCCAGATCGACCGCTATCCACAACGCCGCATTCAAGCCCCATCGTACGGGTTCGAACTCAACGATTCGGTAGCGCGCCTCAGCATCTCGCGCAGTTGCCCCGCGTACGCCGACAGTGTATGTTCGCGATGCGGCGCGCCCTGCCTGGCGAAGGTCATTGCCAGATCAGCCACCCGGTATGCCGCGTCTGGGCGCCCTGTGCTGCGGGCATTGTCTGCCCGCTCGTGCAGGAGGGCGCCATCCAGGTCGAGCCAGTGGAGAAGGATGTCAAGCGCATCCAGCGGTCCGGCAGCCTGTTCGCCGGCGCCCGCGTTCAGCACGTATTCTGCATTGCCGGTTTCCTGGCCCGGGATGAGCTCAGCGATGATGAGCGGGAGCCCTGCAGCCAGCGACTCGGCCACCGTAAGCCCTCCCGCCTTGCAGACGATGACATCTGAAGCCATCATCAGATCGGGCATGTTACTCACGAAGCCGTAAACGTGAGCGGGCGCCAGCCACTCGGTTTCCAACCACCTTCGATGCAGTGACTCATCGCCGCCGGCCACCATGGCCAGCTGCACCGGCAGTACGGAGTGATTCAGCGCGTACGCTACCGGCTCAATCTTGCGGGTGCGCTTGCTTCCGGAGAAGAGCACGGTGCAACGATCCTGCTCCCAGCCCAGCCTATCTCTCAGCGCGGCCTTGTCTTGCGGATGCGCAAACGCAGGATTCACCGGCAGCCCGGTGACCTCAATGCGCCCGGCCGGGAAGCCGCTGTCAAGCGCACGCTGGGCGACGATCTCGGTGGGAACCAGCAGCATGTCCACATCGCGATGGAACCATAGACTGTGGACGGTGGACAGGTCGGTCACTACGGTCAACACCGGAACGTAGTCATTATTAATAACAGACACGCTCGCCAGCGGCGCCTGGTAGTAGGGGTGGGTGCTGACAATCACATCGGGCCGATACAGCGTCAGTGTTTCGTCCAGGGTGTTGTGCATCGCCACCATCAGCCCGCCCTCGGCCAGCGAGACGGGAACCTTCCAGTCGCTGGCCTGATAGCCGAGGTCATATACTTGAGGGGCTGCCTGGACAAAGCGGTCGTAGTCAGACTGGCTGCGGCGCAGAAGACTTGGCGTCCGGGCATCGTCCAGGGGGTTGACTACCGTGGCCACACACTCCTCGCCGTAGCGCTCCTGCAAGGCCGCGGCGATCGCATTTGCGCAGGACCGGTGCCCGAAACCGGCATCGGCGGTCAGAATAAGGATGCGTTGCTTGTCACCCATCGGTGTCTCTCCCAACTTGCGCAATATCGCTTTGGGGTTCCACAGCCCCCTCAGCTAATGGCCTTCTCGTAGATGCGGTGGCGTTTGTAGACCGTCGCACCCAGGTTGACGGCGTCGTCCACGGTCAAGACGCTTTCCTCCATCTGCACGATATCAGCATGCTGAAAGCCGCCATCTTGCATCGTCTTCTCCATCTCGGCGTAGAGGATTGCGTTGACTCCCAGCCCGCGATAGGCGGGGAGGATGCCCGCGCCGTTCAGATTGATCCAGCGGGTGCGGCCGAATTCGCGCAGCATCCAGAACCAGCCCAGCGGTAGCATGCGGCCGTTTGCTCGTTGGATGGCCTCCGAGATATCCGGAAAGCCGAAGAGGAACCCAGCAATGGCGTCACCCTTCATCACGAGCTTGATCAGCTTCGGGTCGGCGATCTGGAGCAGCCGTTCGCCGATGATCTTACCTTCGCGTTCGGTGATGGGATTGAACTCCCAGTTCTCGACGAAGGTGTCGTTGTACACGCGCACAATGCGCGGAACCCAGGCACGCAACTCATCCTTGCTCGCGAAGGTCTTGATCGAGAATCCGCGGCGCTCCTTCATCCGCTCTGCGATCCGGTGCACGGTCTCGGGCAACGAAGCACTGCCCGGAAGATAGGCCGAGAGGAAGTCACGTTGGCGGCCATAACCTTTGGATTCGATGAGGGCGCCGTAGTACGCGTGGTTGTATGGGATACCCAGTGCCGGCCGGTGTTCAAATCCCTCGATCAGAATGCCGATCCCGTCGCCTTGCAGGAACCCTTTGGAACCGACGATCTTGTCAAGCCCTCGTCGGCGCGCCCAGTCCTCGGCAGCGTCGAACACGGCGCCGGATGCTTCCTGATCGTCCTCTGAGTCGAAGAGGGAGAAGAAGGCGGTCTTGCTCTTCCAGTGGGCGTTATAGTGCCGATTCTCCAGCACGCTGATGCGGGCCACATCCCTACCGTCGCGCTGCGCGATGAAGAAATCGGCATCGGAATGCTCGTAGTAAGGGTAGCGCTCTCTGTCCAGTTGGAGCCGCGCATCGCTCACGAGCGGCGGCACCCATTGGGGGCAGCCGTGATACAAGCGGAAGGGCAAGTATATGAAGCGATTCACCTGCTCGGCGGACGACGTTTCGAGCTTAAGAACAGTGACGGTCATGAGGCGACCTCGCTCACTCTCGCGTGAAGAAGCCCACGGCGAGAGCTCCGGGGCCGATGTGCGTGACGATGGCGGGGACCATGTTCATGATCGGCGTGCCCGAAGCGTTGAGCATTGCCTCCAGGTCGGCGGCCAGTGCGGCGGCCTCCTCAGGTGCGGCCGAGTGCATGACACTCAAATATGCCTCGGTACCCGTGGCAGATTCCTCCAGCACCATTTCTTTCAGGCGCGTCAGCGCGCGGCGCCGGGTGCGCTCGCGCTCAACGGGTTCCACCCGGCCGCCAATGAACCCCAGGATAGGTTTGACCTGCAACAGCGACCCGAACAGGGCAGCCGCGCCGCCGATGCGCCCGCCACGCTGGAGGTACTCAAGCGTGTCCACGACGAAGTAGATGCGCGCGCGCGGCATCATATGTCGAACCCAGCCTTCCACCTCGTCGGCGCCGGCGCCCGCCAGCGCCAGCCGGTTTGCACCCAGAACCAGGGTGGCGAGCGGACCGGCAACGGTGCGCGTATCTATGACCCGAATGTCGGCATCGGGGAAAGAATCGCGGGCCGTGAGCGCCGAGCGCACGGTGCCGCTTACATCTGCCGAAGGGTGGATGCAGATGACGCTTTCGCCGGCCAGCACGAGCGGTTCGAGCGCTGCGATGAAGTCACCAGGGTATGGCGCCGCCGTCTTGGGGAGCTCTCGGCCCGACCTTAGGCGCGCCAGGAATTCGGGATAGGTGAGGTCTATCCCTTCACGATACGACTCTTCGCCGAAGGTGATGATCTGCGGAATGACCGGGATACCCGTTCCGGCCAAGTCCTCCTGGGATAGCCCGCATGTTGTGTCAGCGAGAACGCGCGTCAACGCAACCTCCGTGAGTGGCCTGCAGTCTCTTGGGAACGCACCCCAGGCTCAATTGGAGCGGAGGCGCAGGTAGAAGGACGTGCTCTGTGGCAGCAGGCATACGGCGTTGCTGCACAGAGACCGGAACTCAATCCACTGACCCGTAGAGATGGGCCAATCAACAGGGTAACTCCCTGTCGTCACCGATTCGGGCACCTGGAGCGTGAGTGCTGCCTGGCAGCAATCGCCGGGACCCCGATAGAGAGCGTTGATGCCGTCAACCACCATGCTCCACCCGGGTTGGTCGCCGGCTGATGCCGAATCCACATCGCTCGAGCGGGTGACCGAGCGCACGACGGCCTGAGCGATCACTTCATTTGGCCGCAGCGTTGGCTGTCCGACAGTCAGTGTGATTGTCTTGCTGCCGGTACGGCCGTCGGCGGTGATTGCGCGCAGGGTGTAGGATTGGTTACCTCCAGGGCACACCTGCTCTTGGCTGACGCCTGGAACCCCCCGCTCGCCGGATGGAGTATCGAGATAGACCGCCTGCACGCGATCTACAGACCAATGGAGTGTGGTGCAGGCGTCAGGGTTGAGGGCGTATTGATCGGCCCAGAAGCTGACCAGCACACGGTCGGCTGGCACGACAGCGATATTCAGTGTCTGCGTGGCGACGGTGCCGCTGGAATCCTCGACGCGCAGTTCATATGAGGTATTCGAAGTGGGACATACTTGCCGCGTCGACTCGCCGGGCACGCCTTCGTCATTCAGGTAAACTGAGCGCACGTTGGTCGCTCGCCAGCGGAGCGTAGTGCAAGAGCCGCTGGCGATCTCATACGCGTCGGCCTTGAAGTCGAAGGGCACCTGAGAGACCGGCTCCACTCTGATGGTGACGTACCACGTCTGCGAATTGCCCTCCTTGACCGATCGCAGGGCATAGGTTGTCGTAGCATCCAGGCAAACGCGTTGCGACTGCTCCCCCGTCACGCCGACGCCGTTGAGGTACACGGCTTCGACATCTTCGACGGCCCAATGCAGGGTCGTGCACTCTCCCTGAGCGACGGCGTACTGGTCGGCCCAGAACACGCTCGCCCACTCAGGCCGCGATGAGGTGGCGGTTGGCGTTGGCAAGCTCGCCGTCGGGGTGAGTGTGGGCGTTGCGATTGGCGTTGGCGGCGCCGGTGGAGAGCGCCGCGTCGGCACGGGAGGGGGCGGTTCGGTGGGGGTCGGGGAAGGGCCGCCAGGGAGGGCGGCAATCGGCGTTCCCCCGCCTGCGAGCTCCGGTGAGGCAGTTCCACCAGGCATGCCCGGCAATTCCAGCGTTACGGTCACAGTATTGCTAGCCGGAGCCCAGCGGTCACCAACTTGCGCCTGCAGCGTGATGAGATACTCTCCAACGCCCCCTTCCGCGAGCATGGCATCCAGTGGAAGCGCGATATCGAGCGCCGGCGGTTGAGCGATGGTGAGCCCGTCATGCTCTATATTCCATCGCAACGGCAGCTCGCTGCCGGGTGAAAGCTCGGGGCGGATGACCTCGGCCCCGACGGTCTT
>Ga0256806_1000014_pt1 | contig 10102 bp, 8 predicted proteins | sample 1016PR4metaG_FD_186021 | JGI IMG/M metagenome (GOLD analysis project Ga0256806, IMG submission 186021) | Sediment microbial communities from tidal freshwater marsh on Altamaha River, Georgia, United States - 10-16 PR4 | ecosystem: Environmental > Aquatic > Freshwater > Wetlands > Sediment...
TTCTGAGAGAGCGCCGGGTTCGAATTCCCCGCAAAAATGACCACTCCGTTGTCCATTGTTACGCCCTCGGCACGTTCGCTTCGGTTTGACCATGCGCCCCGGTCAACTGGCTGGGGCGGGAGGATTCGAACCTCCGAATGCAGGAACCAAAGTCCTGTGTCTTACCACTTGACGACGCCCCAGAATAAACTCACACCTCCACCCCCCGGCTTCTTCAGGAAGGCGGTTCGGGGCCTACTGTTCCTGAACCAGCTGGACCGGGTCCAGCAGCATGTCGGCCAGGAACAGACGCCATCCGGGCTCCTGCGGCATGGAAGCCGCCGCGGTTCGGGCGGCATCCGCGCCCTTGAAAAGACCGAAAACGCTGGCCCCACTGCCGGACATGAGCGCCCCCACCGCGCCATGCCGAACCAGCAGGTCTTTGATGGATGCCAACTCCGGGTGCAGAGTCAGCGTCACCATCTCGAGATCATTGCATAAATGGCGCGCAGGGTGGAACGCTTCTTTTTTTAAACGTGCTTTTGTAAGTTGTTTTTGACAATTTGTCAATCGCAAATTCAGATTCTGGTAAACCGCCCGGGTCGAAACGGTAAGCGCCGGTGAGACCAAGAGCAGGTGGAACCGCGGCAGGCGCGGACAGGCTTCCAGGATGTCCCCGATCCCGGAGGCGAGCGCCGGAGACTGAAAAATGAAGAAGGGCACATCCGCCCCGAGCGTGCGCCCGAGGGCCATCAGTTGGTGCCGGGAGAAGGGGGAGCCGTGCAGGTGATTCAGTCCGATCAGCACGCTGGCCGCGTTGCTGCTTCCGCCCCCCAGGCCGGCCGCCACCGGAATGCGTTTCTCGAGCGCGATCGCAACCCCCGGCGCGCGGCCCAGCGCATCGAAGAATACCTGCGCCGCGCGAAAGGCCAGATTCGTTTCATCCCGAGGCAGCTCGGGGTCCGAGCACCGCAGCGTGACGGGCCCCGGGACGGGGCGCAGGTGAATTTCGTCACAGAGGCTGACGCGGCACATCAGGGAGAGCAGATTGTGATAACCGTCCGGCCGCTTGCCGGTAACACGCAAAACCAGGTTGATCTTGGCGGGGGCCAGAACACGGACGATCATCGCGGGTGCCGCCCGGAAAGAGGTATCACCCTCTTTCCTTCACATAAAGGATACGCAAGTCGTAAAGAATGCTTTTCAGCATGGCCTCCTCGTCCGGCGTCAGGTTGCCGGCGGTTTTCTGCTGGAGCATGCTCAGGATGTCGATGGTCTGCTTCGCCATGGCAAGGTTTTTTTCCGCTTTGCCGGAAACCGGGTCTTCAATGACGCCCAGATGAACCAGGGCCGAGGCGTTCAGGGAGGCGATGAATGTCGGAAAATTGATTTCAGGCAGCGGCGTGGGGGGCGGCTGGGCGCCGGCGGCGGATGGGTCCTCCGGCTTCCGGTCCTGGGTTTCCGCCTGGGCCGGCTCCTCGGGCGGGGTGGGCTCTGCCTCCTGGGAAAACATCCGGCGGTCTTTGACCACAAAGCCTTTTTCCTGCTCTGGCATAACGCCTCCTGCGAAAGAATTGAGATGGGTGATTTGAACTTGTTTCGAATGTCGTTCTTCGAATTTCGAACCGGGTTCCGGCTTGTCCTGTTTGGGGCTACTCTATGGAAAACGCGCCGGTTGTCAAGGCGCTTATTCGTTCACTTTGCCGAAGGCGTACTTGCTGATCAGCGCCTCGATGTCGAGCACCGGCTCGGTTTCGATGATCATGTCGCCCGGTTTCAGAATCTTGTCCGACCCCCCGGGCGACAGCTGGATGTACTTGTCCCCCAGCAGCCCTGCGGTTTTGACCGAGGCAATGACATCGTCGCTGAGAACGATTCCCTCCTTGATCTTCAGGCGCACCATCGCCACTAAGTCCTTGGGGTCCAGGCCGATGGAGTCCACCTGTCCCACCTGCACGCCGGCGATTTCCACCTGGGCGCCCGCCTTGAGCCCGGCGACCGATTTGAAACGCGCGTTCAGCAGATAGGTCTTATCGCCCAGCACCTCGATCTCGCCCAGGCGAATGGTAAGATACCCCACGCAGATGATCCCGAGCAGGACGAATACGCCCACCCCCAATTCAACCGATGATTGCTTCATCTGTTCACACTCCACTAAGTTTCCAATTAAAGTCCGCCGCTCAGCGGCGGACTCGAACAGGGTGTTCAAAAACAAGCATCAGGCCGTCAGCCAAGGCGCGCGGCGTTTTGGAAAGCGCAGCCTATTCAGGAATAGGTGAGCATTGACAAAAGCCGCACAACGCCGGTTCACGGCGCGAGGCGCGGTTTTTCGACACCCTGTTAATTGCGGCATTCATAAAACACGGCCTGCGTCTGCCCGGCCGCGGCGATCAGATCGTCCAGGCCGGTGCCCTGCTTTGCCTGGGCAACCCCCGCGCTCACGGAGTAGCAGAACCCTTTGACGGCTTCGATCGAGCCAAAGAGCGCGTGGCTTTGCATGGTCCGGGCAAGCTTGCGACAGAAGTCCCGAGCCTGGTCCTCGTTGGTGTCCGGCAGGGCCACGAGGATTTTGTTGATGTCGAACCGGAAGCAGGTGTCGGTGATGTAAGTGCTCTGAGTCACGTGGTTGGCAAAGGTCTTGAACACCGTCTGGGCGACCACGTGGCCCGCGATCCGGTCCACGTCCTCCAGGTTGTCCATGGCCAGCAGCACGATCGAAAAGGGGATCTGGTAGCGCTGCAGCCGGCTCATCTCCTGCAGCAGGCGGTTCTGCCCGATCGACTGCGAGGCGATCCCGGTCAGGTCGTCGCGGGGGCTCTCGAGGCCCTGGATGAAATTCTTCACCTCCGGGGCGACCGCCTCCTGAATTTCCTCCGGGCCGCCCTCGAACACGATCCGGCCCTCGTCGAGCATCGCGACACGCTGCGAGATGAAAAAGATGTCCGGGATTTCGTGGCTGACCACCACCCCGGTGAATCCGAAACGCCGCTGGTAGTCCAGGATCATGCTGTGGACCGCATTCTTGCGGATGGGGTCGAGCCCGGTGGTCGGCTCGTCGAACAGGACAATCTCGGGGTCGGTCACCAGGGCCCGGGCGAGCGCCACCCGCTTTTTCATGCCGCCCGAGAGCTGAGCCGGGTACTTGAGTTCGACGTCGTGCAGATCGAGCTGGTGCAGCTTGTCGCGCACGCGCCGGCTCACCTCGGCCGGGGACAGGGCGTTGCGCTCCTTGAGCGGGAGGGCCACGTTTTCGAAAACGTTCAGGAAATCGAAAAGGGCCGTGTCCTGAAACACATAGCTGAATTTTTTCTTCAGCGCCTTACGCTCGGCCGGGCTCATCGCCGCGCGGAGCCTGCCGTCGAAAAGGATCGCTCCCCCGTCGGGCTCGTGCAGGCCGATGATGTGCTTGAGCAGGACACTCTTGCCCGAGCCGCTTTTGCCGATAATCGCAGTGATCTCCCCCCGGTAAATATCCAGGTTGACCCCGTCGAGCACGCGGTTGGCCCCCAGGGTCTTGACGACGTCTCGAAGTTGAATCAAGGGCGATCGGGTCATGGGGCAAATGCATCAGAGCAAGAAAGTGGTTAATATATAGTCGGTGATCAGGACCAGCACGCAGGAGATCACCACCGCGCTCGTGGTGGAGATGCTGACCCCTTTGGCGCCGAACTCGGCCCGGGTGTGCGTGTAATAGCCCTGGAAGCAGCAGACCGTGACCACCACCGCCGCGAAGACGACGGACTTGATGAACCCGCCGACGATATCGATCATCTGGACGCTCGACTGCGCCCGGGCGAAGTAGAAGGCGGGGTTCAGTCCCAGGAGCGCCGAGCCCGACAAGTACCCGCCGTAGAGCCCGACGACGTCAAACAGGGCGGTGAGCAGCGGAAAGCAGATCAGTGCCGCGGCGATGCGGGGACTGACGAGATACCGCATCGGGTTGATGTCCATGGTCTGGAGGGCATCGATCTGCTCCGAGATCCGCATGATGCCGATCTCCGCGGTCATGGAGGAGCCGGCCCGGGCGATGACCATGATCGCCGTGAGCACCGGCCCCATCTCGCGGATCAGGGAGAGCGCCACGGCCGAGCCGAGGGCGGCCGTGGAGCCGTATTTCACGAGGGCGTAATAGCCCTGCAGCCCGAGCACCATCCCGGTGAACGCGCCGGTCAGGCAGATGACGAAAACGGACTTCATGCCGATGAAATAGATCTGCTGCCGGATCTTGTCGAACTGGAAGGGCGGCTGAAAAATCAGCACGAACCCCCACACGAAAAAGAGAAAGAGACGCCCGAGGTGCTGGGTGAAATCCAGGACTTCGCGTCCGATGGCGGCGACGGGGCTTTTGAGTGTGACAAGAATGGCCATACGTGGTAGTAAGATCTGTTTTTGAAGAACCCTGCAGCAAGCTGCAGGGAATCTTCGACCGTAAGGAATGCGGTCATCTTCTGATTCGCTCGCTAACCCCGCCGCAAGCGGCGGGGAATGGGCTCGCTGTTCGGTTCAATGCCTTGTTATCCTCACTCTTTTATGCGACCGCGCGTCTAAAGTCAAGCCGGGAAAACCGGCATCCCTGCGGCGGCACCTCGCCTGTCGGCGCGGCCGATGGGGTCGGCAGCGGCCTTTTTTTGTAACGACCCAGGTAGATAGCCTGAAGGCTGAAGACTGAAGGTTTTTAGGGGCAGACAAACCCTGCGCGATCATTATTACCCTTCAGCCTTCAGTCTTCAGCCTAAACACCTATGCAATTATGCACTTTCGCGCATTTCGTAGTTAAAAGCGATTTCAAATTATGAAGAGACGGTTTCCATGATTCGAGCGGAAAACATCAGCAAGAGCTACGGCGGCCGATACCTGTTCGACCAGCTGAGCTTCACCCTTAATTCCCGCGAACGGCTGGGGCTGGTCGGCCGCAACGGCCATGGCAAGACCACCCTCTTCCGGCTGATTGCTGGAGAGGAGTCGCCGGATTCCGGCGCCCTCGTGGTCCCCAAAAACTATCGCACCGGCTATGTCAAGCAGACCCTGGAGTTTTCGCGTCCATCGGTTCTGGAAGAAGCCATGACGGCCCTGCCGCCCACCGAACGCGATCATCACTGGAAAGCGGAAAAGATTCTGGCCGGCCTGGGCTTCTCGAAAACCGACTTCGACCGCCCCCCGGCTGAATTCTCCGGCGGGTTCCAGGTGCGCCTGAACCTCGCCAAGGCCCTGGCATCCGAGCCGGACCTGCTCCTGCTCGACGAGCCGACGAACTTTCTCGACATCACCTCCATCCGCTGGATCGAGCGGTTTCTCGTCGCCTGGCCGCGGGAGCTCATGGTCATCACCCATGACCGCAGCTTCATGGACCGGGTCGTCACCCATGTGATGGGCATCCATCGCCAGAAGGTCCGCAAGATCGCCGGCACGACCGAAAAATACTACGCCCAGATCGCCCAGGACGAGGAGATCCACGAAAAAACCCGCCTCAACGACGAGCGCCGCCGCAAAGAGGTCGAGCTGTTCATCTCGCGCTTCCGCGCCAAAGCCCGGCTGGCCGGCCTGGTGCAGTCCCGCGTCAAGGCCCTGCAGAAGATGGAGAAACGAAACAAACTCGAGAAGCTGAGAGATCTCGAGTTCGCCTTCCGCGAAAAGCCGCTTTCCGGAAAGCACACGCTCTCGGCCCGGCACGTCGGGTTCAGCTACGAACCCGGCACACCGCTCATTCGCGATGTCAGTCTGACGATCACGACCGGCGAGCGCGTCTGCATCGTGGGTCCGAACGGCAAGGGCAAGACCACGCTGCTGCGGATCCTGGCCGGCGAGCTCGCCCCGCAGACCGGCGAGGTTGTTTACCACCCGGCCATCCAGAAAGGCTTCTTCGAGCAGACCAACGTGACCCACCTGATCGACAGCCGGACGGTCGAGGAGGAGATCCTCTATTCCGACCCGGGGGTCGACCGGCAGATGGCCCGCGACATTTGCGGCGCCATGATGTTCCCGGGCGACGACGCCCTTAAAAAGATCGCGGTGCTCTCCGGCGGCGAGAAAAGCCGGGTGGTCCTGGGCAAAATCCTGGCCACCCCGGTCAACCTGCTGCTGCTCGACGAGCCCACCAATCACCTCGACATGGAATCCTGCGATGCCCTGCTCGAGGCCATCGACAGCTTCGACGGCACGGTCATTCTGGTCACCCACAACGAGATGTTCCTGCAGGCGCTCGCCGAGCGGCTGATCGTCTTCCGGGAGGACGGCATCGAGGTCTTCGACGGCACCTACCAGGAGTTTCTCGAAAAAGGCGGCTGGCAGGACGAAAAAGCGCCGCGCGCGGCAGAGCTTGCGGCCGTCGGCGAGCCGGCTGAAAACCTGAAAGCCGCCCGCAAGGAACTGCGCCGGCAGCGCTCGGAGCTCCTCGCACGCCGCGCGCGCAGCCTCAAGCCGCTGCAGGAGGCGATGCGGCGCCTGGAGCGCGACATCGAAAGACGGGACGGCGAGATGGCCATTCTGACCCAGGCGATGCAGACCGCTTCCGAAAACCGCGACGGCGCCCGGATCGCCGAAATTTCCCAGTCCATTCACGCCGGCCAGAAGGCGATCGACCACCTGTTCGATGCCCTCGACCGGGCCACCCGCGACCACGAGGCTCAAAGCGCCGGCTTCGACCGGGAACTGGAAGCGATCGACGCGGCCGCGGCCGGCCTGGAGGCCAAAGAAGCCTCGAATTGACTTAGGTCAATCCGGGTTCCCGGGTTTACGGCTATGTTCCGGACGAACTCATCAACCTGTGCATAACGACCGAAAGGAGGTTAATTATGTTTTGCTATCAGTGTGAGCAGACGGCCAAGGGCACCGGGTGCACCGTGCTGGGTGTTTGCGGTAAACAACCGGAGGTTGCGGCCCTTCAGGATCTGTTGCTCTACTCGCTCATGGGGCTTTCGCAGGTCGCGGTCGCGGGCCGCAAAGTGGGGGTCTCGGACGCGGACGTCAACTCCTTTACCGTCAAAGCGGCCTTTTCGACCTTGACCAACGTGGATTTCGACCCTGACCGTTTTCTCGCCTTGATTACCGAGGCCGCCGGCAAGCGTGACCGACTCAAGGCAAAGGTCAAAGCCGCCGGCGGAAAGATCGATTTTCCCGGAGGGGCTTCCACGTTTGTTCCAAAGACCACCTTGGAGGAAATGATCAAACAGGCCGAGGCGTTCGGCTTGAAATCCTATCCCGCCGCCAACCCGGACATCCTCTCTTTGAAGCACACCGTGCTCTTCGGAATTAAAGGAGTGAGCGCCTATGCGGACCACGCCCTGATTCTCGGGCAGCAGGACGAGGCTGTGTTTGCATTTGTCCATGAAGGCCTGGCCGCCATTCAGCGCGCGGATTTGAGCCTCACCGACTGGGTGGGTCTGAGCCTCAAGTGCGGGGAGGCCGCGCTGAAAGCCATGGAGCTTCTGGATGCCGGCAACACCGGAACCTACGGCCACCCGGTGCCGACCAAAGTCCCGTTGGGCCACAAGAAAGGCAAAGCCATTCTCGTGTCTGGCCATGACCTGAAAGATCTTGAAGCGCTTCTCAAACAGACCGAAGGCAAGGGCATCCGCATCTACACCCATGGGGAGATGCTGGCGACCCATGGGTACCCGAGGTTGAAAAAATACGAACATTTCTACGGGCATTATGGGACGGCCTGGCAAAATCAGATCCGGGAATTCCCGGACTTCCCCGGGGCCATCCTCATGACGACCAACTGTATCCAACGGCCCAAGAACGAATACAAGGAAAATCTCTTCACGAGCGGCATGGTCGGTTGGCCCGGCATCCCGCATGTATCCGACCTCAACTTCAAACCGGTCATCGACAAAGCGCTATCCATGCCCGGCTTTCAGGAGGATAAAAACGGCAGGGAAGTGACGGTCGGATTCGCCCGGAACGCCGTCCTGGGAGTGGCCGACAAGGTGGTGGCGGCGGTCAAATCCGGAGCCATTCGGCATTTCTTCCTGGTGGCCGGCTGCGACGGGGCCAAGCCGGGGCGGAACTATTACACCGAATTTGTGGAGAAGGTGCCAAAGGACTGTGTGGTGTTGACCTTGGCGTGCGGCAAGTACCGCTTCTTCGACAAAGAGCTTGGCGATATCGGCGGCATCCCCCGCCTGCTGGATGCCGGTCAGTGCAACGATGCCTACTCGGCCGTCCAGATTGCCGCGGCCCTCTCCAAGGCGTTCAACGTGCCGGTGAACGATCTGCCGCTTTCGTTGATTTTGTCCTGGTACGAGCAGAAAGCGGTCTGCATTCTTCTGGCGCTGCTGCACCTTGGCCTCAAGGGCATCCGCCTGGGGCCGTCGCTGCCGGCGTTCATCACCCCCAACGTGCTCGACACGCTGGTGAAAAACTTTGACATAAAACCGATCGGCACCCCGGATGCGGATTTGAAGGCGATCCTGGGCTGATGCAAGCCGCAACAATTTGGGGCCTGAACGAATTACGGATGGCGCGGGGCTTTTAAAACAGGGTCGCCTGAGCTGTCGAAGACGCCTTTTTTGTCATGCTGTCTTGCGGAGAAACCTGCGTCTCAAGACGCGGGTTTCTCCGCCCGGGCGAAAACCCAGTAAATGACCCCGGCGGTGACCATCGAGGGCAGCGAGCCGCCGACGGGAAGCGCGAGCAGGGCGATCGCCTCGTAAACGGCGAAGCCTGCCGCCCAGGCGATGATCGCCGCCGGGTTGAACCCCTTGCGATACCAGTACGCTCCGCCTTCCCGGTACAGGTCGGCGACGTCCAGCCGGCGCCGCCGGAGGATGAAGTAGTCGGTGAGCGTCACCCCGAACAGCGGGATGAACATCGCCCCGATGAAGAACAGGAAATTCTCGTACTGCTCCATGGGGAAGACCAGTGCGACCAGGATCGAAATGATCCCGGCGATCCACATGAGGCTCCGGGCGCTCAGCTTCTGGGAGATGTTGAGCATGGAGCAGGTGGCGGAGTAAACGTCGGGAAAATCGGAAGTGACGGTCGAGAACACCACCATGAGCAGGGCGGGAACCGCCAGACCGAGCCGCCCCATGGTCTCCAGCACCGCCTGGCCCGGGTCGGCCGCACCGGTGAGCAGCGCGACCTGCAGCCCCAGCACGTACATCCAGGAGGAGACCAGGAGATACCCCCACCAGGTGTTCCAGAACGCCGCGCGCGTGCTGCGGGCAAAGCGTGCGTAGTCCGCCACCAGCGGCATCCACGAGATCGGCATGGCGATCACCAGGTCGAGCGCTGTCATGAAGGAGAGCGGTGCGGCCGCAACGGCCGGTTGGGACGGAAGCCCGGTGAAGGCGATCCATGTCATCATCAGCAGGACCACCACCAGGGCAGCGACCGAGACGCTCTGCAGAAACTTCCAGACGGTTTTCCCGGTCCACATCGCCCACAGCAGCGTGCCGAAGCCGATCAGGACCACCCAGAAGGCGTCGGTCGCCGGAAGGCCGCCGATCGGTTTGCCGAGAGCCGCGCCGGCCCGGCCGCCGATGATCAGCATGATGGCGGCCCAGCCGATGAGCTGCACGATGTTGAGCACCGCCGCGAGGTTGGAGCCCCGGATCCCGAACGCGGGCCGAATCGAGACCATGGACATGATCCCGTGGTCGGAGCCGATCACGCCTCCCAGCGCCATGAGGGTGTTGCCGATGAGATGGCCCAGCAGGATGGCCCAGAGGCCGGACCAGAATCCCAGCGGGGCCAGAAACCCGCCGGCCCAGATCTCGGCCAGCGAGATGGCCACCCCGGCCCACAGCAGGAAAAAATCGATGCCGCGCAGATTGCGCTCCGGTGCGGGAACGGGCCGAATGTCCATGGGTGCTCCTTTGCGCCGGAGGGTCCGCGGGTCGGCCGGGTGCGAATCGCCGTTCGCCCCTCCGTCTCAAAAAAAAATCGTTTCCCGCCGGGGAAACGATTCGACTCGCCTGCTGATGCCGCACGCCATCTCGTTTCCCTACGCTGGCATTACCCAGATCAGGTTCAACGGGTATGATCTCAGGCCTGATGGCAGGCCACCCCGTGTGCGGATTGTTGTATGGGGTCTATCTAAAGGAGAGGCCGAAGGCTGTCAAGCCCCAAAAAAGAACTGAGGGAGAAAACCGGGCTTAGCCCCCAGTCCTCTGCCCTC
>Ga0256806_1000015_pt1 | contig 10078 bp, 6 predicted proteins | sample 1016PR4metaG_FD_186021 | JGI IMG/M metagenome (GOLD analysis project Ga0256806, IMG submission 186021) | Sediment microbial communities from tidal freshwater marsh on Altamaha River, Georgia, United States - 10-16 PR4 | ecosystem: Environmental > Aquatic > Freshwater > Wetlands > Sediment...
CGCATTAATCCCTGACGTACCGTCGGCACAGCAGGATCAGGCATCGCGATACAAACCGAAATATTTAACATCTAAAAACGGTTGACTTTATTGCTCGTTTTCTGTATGATAGGTGGCACATCGGTTGATTTTGCTTTCTTCCCGAGCATAGTCTCTAATCAATTCTTCTACCTTAAAAACTCAACAAGGAGGCAGTATGTTACCCAAACGGAATTTTCTTATTCGTTCATTATGGTTGATCTTGCCCGTTATCCTGGCGGGCGTTTTTCTGGCGCTGCTGCTGGGTGGGATGCGGGAATCGTCGCGCGTCCTGGCAGCTCAACAAAGCGCACCTTCCGAGAACATAGTCACCATCGGTGTACAGGCGGCGCTCACCCTGGGCAACGATTTCATTGGCATTCGCCAGGCCAATGCTGTGCAGTTGGCAGTGGATGAGATCAACGCCGCCGGCGGGATCGATATTGGCGGCACGCCATATACCGTCGAGGTAGTGTTGGCCGATAGCCAGTGCAAACCAGATCAGGCGGATGATGCCGCCAATGCGCTGCTTTCTGCCGGGGTTGTTGCGGTGGTTGGCGATACCTGCAGCAGTTCCCACTTCGTCGCCCAGGAGATCTTTGATGCTGCCGGGATATCGCTGGTGAGTGCTTCAGCCACCAGCCCTCAGGTCACCGATCGCGGCTTTGACACCACTTTCCGGGTGATTACCCGCGATGATACCTGGCCAATCCGGGCTGCCGAGAGCCTTTACAGCACATATGCCATGCAATCGGTGGCGATCATCGCCATGGAGGGTGCTGAGAATACTACGCCTGTTCTATCCTTCATTGATGCCTTCGAGGTTACCCTAGGCGGTACGATCACCAGCGTAAACAGCATTGCCTCCGCAGCCGATCTCACGGCAACACTAACCAAGATCCAGGGTGAGGGCGCACATGCGATATATTTCCCCTCGTATGACAGCACCCTGGCCGGCCAGATGGCGCTGGAGGCCTATAACCTGGGAATAGTGGATACCCCCATCGTCTGGGACAGTATGTCCGAGCCCAAGTCAATGCTCCTACCGGCTTATGATACCGAAGCAGATGGGGCGGCGGAAATGAATTACGCCATTTTCTACTACCGAGAGCCAGCGGATATGCCCGGCTACGCCGCGTTCAACGCCGCTTACGTGGCAGCCGCCTTCCCGGAATACGGCGATGAGGCGCAGATGTGGGGCGCCTTTGCCTATGATGCCGCCAGGATCATCCTGGATGCCATTGATCGGGCTGACAGCATCAACCCCGCTGACATCCGGGATGCCATTGCTGCATCACCCCAATATGATGGTGTGGTGGGTACCTACCAGGGCTTCGATGCCAAAGGTGATGTCATCCCCCAATGGGGTGATATGCTGCGTAGCCTGAATGGTGACTGGCTCAGTTTGCATCCCGACCCAACCACGCTGCCTGCCTACACCTATCGTACGGACGAGTTCAGCGCCGACACCCTGGCGGAAGAGTGGTCGTGGTTAAACGAAAATCCCTCCAGCTGGAGCCTGACCGCCAACCCAGGGTTCTTGCGCATCACCCTGCAGCAGACCCGCACCAACTGGCTTGTCCAGCCTATGCCGGTCGGCGACTTCGACATTCAGACTTCCCTGCTCTTCGAGCCCGTTGAAAACTTCGAGATCGCCGGTTTACTGTTGTATGAAGATGATAGCACTTTCCTGGTGCTTGGCCGCGCTTTTTGTAGTAGTCCCTATCCCAACTGTGTCGAAGGCAATGGTATTTACTTCGATCATGTCGAAGATAGTCCCGCGATTTATGATAACTTTGCCATGCGCACGCCCTACCTGGATCACGCTTTCCTGCGCCTTATCCGCCAGGGTGATAACTACACCGCCTATGTTAGCGACGACGGCATAGACTGGTGGTTGGTTGGTCGCCATGTGATGGGCGTAGGCGCTGACCTGAACTCGATGGGCCTGGCGACAGGCACCGGTGGTCAGGATGTCGCCGAGATCTATGCCGATTTTGACTTCTTCAAGGTTGGACCTTACACGCCCATTTTCATGAAGAGCCTGCTGCCGCTGATACTGCGCCTGCCGTTGCCATAACTTCCGATCTGCTTTCCAAGACCTGTGAGGCCACAAAGACCTCACAGGTCTGGTACTTGCATCTCCTGCCTGGGTAGAACTGGTAGGATTTCCTGCTCCTTCCCTGGAGTTGGATTAAGGTAAGGAGAAATCACTGTGTCTGTGTAAATAATGCGCACAGGCTGGCTGAAATTAAGTCCAAAAGAGGGTAAAATATTCTCTACAAAGGGCCCATAATGTACGTAACCTTGCACCCTCCCTGGTAAGTCTCTGCGGCTCTTGCCCGCGCCCCGCCTCTTTCTCTCTCGCTTATTGCACTCACAAAAAATCCCATTGAGAGAAAGAGGTAGTTATGCTTAAACAAAATAAATCCAAAGTATTCACATTCCTGACCAGCCTGATGCGGAGAGGGATCTCCCTGGCTTTCCTGTTCCTGCTCATCGAGTTCTTTGACGAGTTGAATTATGGCGCCGAGGGAGCCGCGCTGCCTGCTATCCGCGGTGACCTGGGTCTGAGCTATGCACAGATTGGCTTGCTGCTCGGCTTGCCGTCTATCATCAATACCCTGATCGAGCCGGTCTTAATGCTGTTGGGCGATACCCGCTGGCGCAAGCAGATCATGCTTGGTGGCGGTCTGGCTATCGCTGCCTCGCTGTTGGGCATGGCTTTAGCCCAATCTTTCCCCATCCTGCTCCTGGCGATGATCATATCCTATCCTGCTAGCGGGGCTTACGTTACCCTGGCGCAGGCTACCTTGATGGATCTCAACCCCGGGCGCGAGGCGCAGAGCATGGCGCGCTGGACGGTGGCCGGCTCACTAGGCAACTTGATCGGGCCGCTGCTGCTGGCGGGTGGCTTTGCCCTTGGCTGGGGCTGGCGCTGGGCTTATGTAGCCCTGGCGGCGCTATGCCTGGCGCTTGTGCTGCTGACCTGGCCACGAAAGCTGCCTGTTCATCCTCATGCATCGTCCCAAGAGGTGGAAAAGCCCGCCAGCCTCCGCTCTCTGCTAAGGGGCCTCAAGGACGCGGCACGTAATCCCCGCTTGTTGCGCTGGATGTTGCTGCTCCAGTTCTCTGACCTGATGCTGGATGTGCTTACTGGCTACCTGGCATTGTATTTCACCGATGTCAGCGGCCTCAGCAAGGCGCAAGCCAGCCTGTTGCTCAGTGTGCTGATGCTGGCTGGTCTGGTCTCTAATATCGCCCTCGTCCCGTTGCTGGAACGCGTACCGGGACGCACCGTGGTGCGCATTTCTGCGGCAGTGGTCATTCCTCTCTATACAGCCTGGTTACTGGCGCCCTGGGCCTGGGCTAAGATTGGGCTGATCATCCTGATCAAACTGGTCACACTGGGTTGGTACGAGGTATTGCAAGGCGAGTCATATGCTGCCGCCCCCGGGCGTTCCGGGACTGTGATGGCAATCCATTCCATTGTAGGGGTATTCGGCGGCGGTATTGCCTGGCTGGTAGGCTGGGTGGCTGCCCAGGCTGGCTTGCCGGTCGCCATGTGGCTACTTTTACTTGGGCCGATCTGCCTGGTGCTGTTTGTGCCCCGGCATCGCCTGGCATGATATAGGGTGCAATGGGGTTCAAAGGTGCATTGCACCTTGCTTGCATATGGAGACCTGTCAGGGGAGATCAATGTTGATTGTCCATACCCGACCAGTGAAATCGAGAGTACAATAATCGCTCAGGAGGAAGCTATGCCAGACTTGACTGAAAAAATCCTTGAATTGGTCCGCATTGCCTCCACCGATCTGCCGCCCGATGTGGAGAAATCTCTGCGGCAGGCTGTGGAGCAGGAGGAACCCGGCTCAGCGGCGCGCGGCGCCCTTGAGACCATTATCAAAAACGTAGAGCTTTCACGACGCAACTCCACCCCTATCTGCCAGGATACCGGTACGCCGATCTTCTATGTGTATTACCCCGCTGGCTGGAGCACGCGCCAACTACGCCAGCAAATTGAGGCGGCGGTAGTGCAGGCGACCCAAAAAGCCTACCTGCGTCCCAACTCTGTCAATTCACTGACCGGTAAGAACAGCGGCAACAACCTGGGTGGCAGCCATTTCCCAAGCATTCACTTCGAAGAGGTGGATGGTGACGCCCTGACCATCGAGCTGATGCTTAAAGGCGGTGGTTGTGAGAACGTAGGTGCCCAGTATTCTCTTCCTTTCGGGCGGACAACCGATCCTGCCTTGCAGGCTGGACGCGATCTGGAAGGTGTGCGCAAGGTGGTGCTGGATGCGGTTCACCAGGCTCAGGGACAGGGCTGTGCGCCGGGTATTTTGGGCGTGGCTATCGGCGGCGATCGCGGCTCAGGGTACTATGCTTCAAAAGAGGTGCTCTACCGCCAGATGGATGACTCAAACCCTGACCCGCAGTTGGATGCGCTGGAAAAGCGAATTACAGATGAAGCGAACAAGCTGGGCGTCGGCCCGATGGGCTTTGGTGGCAAGACCACCGTGCTGGGCACCAAGATCACCCATCTTAACCGCCTGCCTGCCAGCTTCTTCGTCTCGGTTTCCTATATGTGCTGGGCCTACCGCCGCCGCAAGATGGTGGTGCAGGGCGACCAGGTTCAGTATTCGTAAAGGGAGGCAGCCATGAAATCATTGAATTTGCCCCTCAGCCCTGAGACCATCCGCAGCTTAAAGGTCGGCGACCCGGTGCTGCTCAACGGCGTCATGATTACTGGCCGCGACACCGTGCATAAATGGATGGTGGACACCTTCATCAAGCACACCCGTGAGCCTCAGGGTGATGATCTGGATGTATATGCGGCGATCAAACCGCTGCTTGCCGGCAGCGTGATCTATCACTGTGGACCGGTTGTCTCCGGCCTGGATACCAAACAGTATAAGTTCGTTGCTGCCGGTCCCACCACCAGCATCCGCGAAGAACCCTACCAGGGATTGGTCATGGAGCACTTCCAGATCCGAGGCGTTATCGGGAAAGGTGGTATGGGCGCCAAGACGCTGGCGGCGTGCCAGCAGGTGCCGGGTGTTTATCTGCATGCCATTGGCGGCGCAGCCTCGCTGATCGCCCAGACAGTCACTCGCGTGCTGGATGTTTATAAATATGACTTTGGCGTTCCCGAAGCCATGTGGGTGATCGAGGTCAAAGATTTCCCCGTGGTGGTTACCATGGATGCCCATGGTGGTAGCCTGCACGCCGAAGTAGAAGGACGCTCAAAAGAGGCGCTAAAAGAGCTGCTGGCACGGTCTTAACGGCTTTTCATAATAAACAACCAACACAGTACACAAAGGATACCAAGGTGTTATTCTTGGACCCTTTGTGTACTGTGAGTCCTTTGTAGTTTCGAGGGTTTTATGAGCATATCCAAACGACTCGAGGAAGCCCGTCGGGCATTCCGCAAGGGTGACTCGCAGGCATCTGCGCAGGCACATGACCCGGCGCGCATCGCCCATGTCCATCGTGAGAAGCACGGCGGCGAAGGCAGCCAATACCTGGGCGAGATGGTGTATGGTGGACTGGATGGTATCATCACCACCTTTGCCGTGGTCAGTGGAGTGGCCGGCGCTGAGTTGGGTTCCAAGGTGGTGCTGATCCTCGGCCTGGCTAATTTATTTGCCGATGGCTTTTCCATGGCCGTTGGCGCCTACCTCTCTGCTAAGAGTGAGCAGGAGTACTATGAGCGCGAGCGCCAGCGTGAAGCCTGGGAGGTGGAGCACTTCCCCGAAGGCGAGCGGGCCGAGTTGTTCCATATCTACCGAGGTCAGGGTTATTCGGAAGAAGATGCCCGCCAGATGGTAGCGATCAAAAGCGCCGATCCCAAACGTTGGGTGGATGCCATGATGCTGGAAGAGTTGGGCATGCTCAAAGATGAGCGCAGCCCGCTGCGCGCGGCTCTGGCAACCCTGCTTGCTTTTATTGTGGCAGGTTCAGTGCCCATGTTGATCTATTTGCTTGGCTTGCTGGTACCGGTTTCGCGCCAGGTCGCTTTCTCTGTTTCCCTTGGGTTGTCGGGGCTGGCATTGTTTGGGCTTGGGGCTGCCAAGGTGCTTGTCACCGAGCGTACTGCCTGGAAAAGCGGCCTAGAGATGCTGTTGGTGGGTGGATTGGCAGCTGGTGTGGCCTACCTGGTTGGCGCGCTGCTCAAGGGCATTGGCGGGTAAATAAGTTTCCCTTTCCCAATTCAAAGGACACGAAGGCATGTGAATAACCTTCGTGTCCTTTGCGTTGTGGAAAGTGCTTTTAGACGCTTTACTTTCTTATGGGCACTGCTGCAGGGTTACATCGTCCACATACATGGCAGAGATGCCGCCGTAACCGTTATTATATGTGCCCCATTGCAAGGTGATCGTCCATCCGGCGTAGTCGCTCAGGTCAAACTCATGATAAACCCAATCCCCTTCATCTTCAAGCGTTATCCATAGATATTCGATCAAATAACCGTATTGATCCAGCACGAGCACATACTGCTTGTCGGTGCTAAGCACAGACTCTCGGAAAGGCCTTCCAGTAACAAGGATATCGCCTCCCTGTTGTGGAACGAAACTGGCAGCTATATCACCACTTAGCGTATACAGCCACATACCCAGGGTGTAGGTATCATCATTTAGTGGCAGAGTCACTAGCTGGCTGAAGTCGGAGTAGCTGTAGATGTTGTCCAGTGGGTCGGTAATGCCAGTGCGCATCGAATGCCACGGGCTGTGATACTCTGCTGTTGAATAACCCGCAGTGTACTCGGTGATCGGGATGAACCAACCGTCGGTACCCTCGAAATTGTTGTTGTCCAGCAGCTCGACGCAAGCCGCAGGAGTTCCAGTCGGGGTTATCGTCCGCGTGGGGGTGCGGGTAGGTATTGTTGTCGATGTGGGGGTGTGGGTTGCCGTACCCGTTTTGGTAGGTGTCGCCGTGGTAGTGCCGGTGGAAGTGGCTGTGGCGGTGGTGGTGCGGGTTGACGTTGCTGTAGCAGTGTTGGTAGCTGTTGGGGCCAGGGCTTTGAGTATGAGCGGCATCCATTGATCCAGGCCAAAGCCGCGGATGGCAACTGAACCATCCTCGATCAAACCGGGGGGCACGCTTTGTCCGTCTGTGTTCCCGAACGATGGGTAGGGGTCGTTTGAAAAACCGACCTTGGCTTGGGTAGGATAAGTGGGCTCACCCACCTGAAGAATGAACTCTAAGATGACCCCACTGGGAACAGGGTCAAGAGGCAGGGTTAATTGTGTGATGTAGCAGTCAATTTCTCCATCCATATCAGCAGCGTTGAATGAACAATCACTGACAAAACCCTGTCCGGGGGGCAGGTGAAACTCAAATGCATCCGGCACCATTGGGTCAAAGGTCAGGTAGTTCTCATCGTAATCGATCGAGAAAACCATGCTGGCAATCAAGGAAGCGTCTGCATCGAAAGTAACCGGGATGACCACACTGCCTCCGGGATCCCCCGAGATGTTATCCGGGATGATCAGGCTTGGGCCAGTTAGTGGCGCGGCTAACAGGCCGCCTTTCGACAGCTCAATAAAAGTCGCACCACAGACGACGATTAGCAACCCTATTCCCAACACTACTTTTTTTATTCCCATACCTAACTCCTTTAGTGTGCTGATATGGGCTGCGGCGTACCCGAAACTGGGACGCCGCAGCCTATCAGGTAGAGTGGACTATCGTGTAACGACTGTGAAGGGCATGAAGAAATGTCGCATCAGGCTGTATACCCATACGGAGCCATTCTCGGGGATAACTGGTACGCTCTCACCAGCGGTGCTTCCGAGTGAAACCGGTACTTCATAGAAGAAAGTTACCGGTGACAGGCTGGCCTGGTCAGGTTGTCCAATATTGAACACGACGTTGGCAACAACCCCATCTGGTAGTGTAAGCTTAGAGTCGAACGTAAAGATAGCGAAGTTGAGTTGACCCGTGGCGCCAGGAAAAACATCCGCCTCGAAACCTTCCGGCAGGTTCTCCGAGAAGGCAGCCGAGTCAAAGCTGAGCCATGTGCGATCATAGTCTATGGAGAATATCGCGCTGTTGATCGCGTTGCCATTGGTACTCAGGGTGACCGGCAAGGTCACCTGACTCCAGGACGGTCCAGGCACATCTGCAGCAATACTTATGCTGGCATCCGAATATTCTCCGGTAATGCTGAAGAGGAAGTTGCCATCCGTCGAAAGCAAGCTGGTTGCACAGGCAGCATGGGAGTTGAAAATTACCATCACCTCGCAGGAAATGTCCCCCGCATCCACCACCAGGTCCTGGTTGGGATTGCAGCCTACCGGGTTGCCGGCAAAAGTGCCTCCAGGCACATCGGCGGGTACATTTCCATCTCCATCGAAGATTTCCAGCACCATGGCGGTTAGATCGCCAGCATTAACCAGTCCATCGTTGTTGCAGTCTCCCAGGTAGCCTCCGTAGACAATCACACCGCCATCCGAGGTTGCGCCTGGGACGCTTTGTCCATTGTCGCCAAAGGAAGCGCGTGGATCAGTGGAGAAACCCACATGGACACTGCGGGTGCCGCCTGGATCTGCTTGGCAACTGGTTTTGACCGTAAAATGCATGGTGAGCAGCGTGCCATCCACCAGCGGTGTGGGTGGATAGTTATTGGACCTGATGGCAATATCCAACTCACCATCAGTGTCCAGCGGGCTGTAGCTGATCGAATACACGGATGTACCCGGCAGGGTAAAGGTTGTGGAGTTGTAGGTGAGACAGGTCTCGTCGAAATCCACCGAGAAGGTGGTCGAATCCACGTTGTAATCATGGCTGGTAAACACCACTGGCACGTCCACATCCTCACCCGGATATCCCGGAACACTTGACGGGATGGATAGGAAAGTGGGGATGATCCCCAACCGGTAGTAGGCAAAGACATCCCACTCATTGTTCGAGTCGTTTGTGATCAGATTCTTCGCGAAGGAAGGATAAGCAACGTGACTGCCCATCTCACTGACATCCGGTGCCACCGAGCGACCATTGCTGGCCCCACCGTTGTACGCGTGGCTGATCATGCGAGTCAAGCCGCCAATGATATCATGCAGGAAGATATCGCGCACGCCGTTCATATCCGTGTAGAGGTCCAGCGTGCTGGCATCTGAGGCAAAAGCAATATAGGTTGCGTCTGGTGATATCGCTGGGGTGTATGAGTCAGCGTTTGCCGGTGCGCCAAAGTATGAGGTGGAAATGATCCTTGTCGTCGTATATGCGACATTGCGCAGGAAGATATCCGCGGCATTGTTATCGTCGATGAAATTAGGAATCAGGTTGGTGGCGCGTGAGACAAAGGCGATCTTGTTGCCATCTGCGGAAACAGATGGTGCATACGATTCATTATCTCCGAACACATCAGCCGTACCATCCTGTGCAGATACCAGGTACAGATCTCCTGTGCTCCGGTCATAGATGAAGACATCCGAACAATTTTCTGCAGGAATCCCATCGCCATTGTAATCGCAGAGGAAGTTGTTATCCCCTGGATAAAGGTTGGTAGCCTGGGAAGCGAAAGCCACCCACTGTCCATCATTTGAGATGGATGGGGAATACGAATCCGCATCGCCCTGCTCACCCAAAGATGAAACGGATACCATTGTTGTGGTTGAGGTGCCTACATCGCGCACAAAGATATCGCTGGGATCGTTGGCATCACCGGCCACCAGGTTGTTGGCGTAGGATCGGAAGGCTACATACCGTCCATCATATGAAATGGAAGGTTGGTCGGAAATATTATTCCCTTGCACCCCGGCAGATGAGATGGAGACGCGGATGATCGTGCCAGTTAGCCGGTCGTAGCGGAAAACATCCTGGAAGCCGTTCGTGTCACCTACCACCAGGTTGCTGTCGTACGAAGCAAAGGCCACGTAGCGCCCGTCACCAGAAATGGCTACTTGCCAGGAATCGGCCGTTGTCTGGGTGCCAAACCTGGTCATAGAAATGCGCGTGGTGCTGACGAAAGCAGACTCGTCAAAGACGCCGTCCCCATCCACATCGCGGTCACGCAGGAAGATATCCCGCTTACCGTTGGTATCATTATTGACCA
>Ga0256806_1000016_pt1 | contig 10067 bp, 7 predicted proteins | sample 1016PR4metaG_FD_186021 | JGI IMG/M metagenome (GOLD analysis project Ga0256806, IMG submission 186021) | Sediment microbial communities from tidal freshwater marsh on Altamaha River, Georgia, United States - 10-16 PR4 | ecosystem: Environmental > Aquatic > Freshwater > Wetlands > Sediment...
CGATGGGTGTTTGGAGAGAAGGCCCAGCGCGAGCGCGTGCCCCATTGTCGGGACATAGGCTATATCCATCGGTTCGTTAGGCTTCGGCTCTATCGCAACGCGTATCGTCGGATCGTAATCGAGAAGGGCGTTGATGGCATCGAGGATGAAGTGCGCTGACTGGCCCGGGCCCTTGGATTCGCGGATGTAGGTGCCCTCGCGCGCCAGCCAGAGAACAATCAGATCACAGCCAAGCTCGTCGGCGATGTCGGCGCACTTCTTGGTGCGCTCGATGGCGTAGGCGCGGTCGGCCTCCCTGTTCGATGTGAACCCGCCATCTATGGTGCGCGGGTCGAACCAGAGGCGTGGCGCGACGAACTCGGCGACGAGGCCGTAGTCATCGAGCTGCCTCTTCACCATCCTTGCCCTGGCACGCAATTCAGCTGCGCTCAGTCCATCAAGGTTGGGAACGGCGTCGTCGTCATGGAACTGGACGGCGTCGAAGCCAAGCTCCTGGTACACGGGCAGCTTGTCGGTGAAATCCATCGGCGGGCGCACATCGGGTCCAAACGGGTCCGCGCCCTCGCTGATGTTCCAGGGTCCGAAAGAGAAACGATAGCCATGCTTGTTCATGGATCCTCCCTGACTCTCATGGGTTGCCGGCGAACTACACATCGAAGGTCACCGTAGCGGACCAGCCACTTGCCGAGCACTCTACGTCCAGGTCGTAGTAGGTGGCCGCCTTGATCACCGTGTGTTCCGGTAGTCTGTGGCTGCCGTAGGCAACAGCACGCAGCCCGGTCTCCGAGATCTCCTGTATCTCAAACTGCGTGTACAGTTCATTTCCCAGCTCTTGACCCAGCAAAAGCGCATTGAGCCATGCCACCAGGAGCTGCGAAGGATTCTCCCCCAAGACCTGAATCGCGCGCGCCAGAGTCACCTCGTCCTGCGGGTCTGCCCCTTGCAGGCTATACATGGCGGCAGCTGCGCCGGCGAACAGCTCGCGCTGCGATGCACCCTGGACGCGAACAGCCCAATCAGCCGTGTGAGGCAGTTCCTCCCAGGCGGGCTGTCCACCGGCTTCACCGCCGTGACCGGGATCGGCCAGGATGGCGCGTGCCTGCCGGGCATCCGCTTGAATCCGGGTGACCAGAGCGCTGATATCGGAGAAGCGCTGCTCGCCACGGAGGCGCCGGATGAAGCTCAGCCCGACGGTCTCGCCATACAGATCGCCCTCAAAGTCAAGCAGGAACGCCTCAACTGAGTGCTGGCCGTTGTCGAAGCTGGGTCGTACGCCGACGTTGACAACGGCCGGAAGGCCTGGCGTAAGGTTATCCGGCGCATTCTCGGGACGCCATGCCCAGCAGGCGTAAACGCCATAGGCCGGCGTCAGGCGGTCTTCGGGGAGGTGCAGATTGGCCGTGGGGAACCCTAGGGTTCGCCCACGCTTAGCGCCCTGCACAACTTGCCCCCAGACCTGATACGGTCGCCCAAGGAGTTGTGCGGCGACATCCACAGCGCCTGTTTCCGTTAGGAGGGCACGAATGCGGCTGCTGCGCACCAACCCACCTTCCAACTCATATGGCTCGACAACCACAACGTCGTAGCCGAACGCGTGTCCAAGTTCCATCAGGCGAACGGCGTTACCCTCACGGCCGCGCCCCAGGGCGAAGTCAGGGCCTATCCAGAGCGTTCGGATGGCCAGGCGCTTGACGAGGTTTTGCACGAAGTCAGCAGCCGGCGTCGCCGCGGTATCAGGCGTGAAGGGAAGCACCACCATGAAATCGAGGCCTAGTGCTTCCAGAAAGGCCGCGCGTTCGGAGATGCTGGTGAGGCGCCGTGCCGCCCGCTCTGGGCGTAACACGGCCATGGGATGCGGCTCAAAGGTAAGCAGGCCGGCACTGCTCGCTTCGCGCCGAGCAGAGGCGACCAGATTGCGGATGATTGCCTGGTGGCCCAGGTGTACTCCGTCGAAGCTGCCGATCGTGAGAAACGCGGGCCGGGCCGGGGGCTGTGCGGGGAATCCGTAGTAGATGTGCATGGCGTGTGTGGGCGATTCTACTCCAGATCGCCAGGAGTCAGGAAGACCTTCTTTGGCTGCCATACGGACCCATCGGCAACGTACACCAGGATTGCAGCGACGTCTCCGTTGTCCGCAAGTGCGTAGCCCTCGTGGCTTGGCGGCGGCAGGATGCACGGAATCGGTTGGCCGTACGCCAGACGAATAAGACCGGCATGATCCACCATCACCGGCGTCAACGCTGTCAGGGCGCTGCTGAGGGGATGAAGGTAGTCTAGTAGGCGGCCCTCGTCTGCAGCCACCGCGATGTGGTCCGGGCTTGCCGCGTGGGAGACGGAGAATCCGCCGCTGCGAGTGCGCGTGAGAGCTATCAGCGTTGCCCCGGGTCCGAGTTGCTGGCCTAAGTCGTGGGCGAGGCTTCGAATGTAGACGCCAGGATCGCTCTCGACTTCGAATTCGACGCGCGGCGGTTCCCAATTCATGAGACGGATAGAGTGTATCCGCACACGACGAGGGGATAGTTCGACTTGCTCGCCGCGGCGGGCTCGGCGATAGGCCGGCACTCCCTGCTGCTTGATAGCCGAGTAGGCCGGGGGCGTCTGCTCGATCTCGCCGACGAAGCGGGCAAGGGCGGTCTTCACGTCGTCTTCAGAAATGCGCGGAACCCGGGCGCGCGCCACAATCTGGCCGTCAGAATCATAGGTGTCCGTTGTGACGCCCAGCTCGGCGATAGCGTGATAGGTCTTGCGCGACGCCATCAGGTATTCCGCCACCCGTGTGGCCTGACCGAGGCAGACCAGCAGCACTCCCGTGGCCAACGGGTCGAGGGTTCCCGCGTGGCCGGCACGGCGCTCACCAAGCCGCCGGCGCAGGAATCCCACGACATCATGCGAGGTCCAGCCTGCCGGCTTGTTGACGTTAAGTATTCCGTCGTACATCGGCTTCTGTCTGGTTGGGGTGCAGCGGGCAGCTCACCCTTCCGCTCCGGTGGGTGAGGCATTGTGGCTCGAGTCGGACAGCGCAACCAGCTTGGGGATCACACGGCCCTGGACTTCGTGCAACGTACCGGGAAGAGCGCAACCGGCTGCCTGCGGATGTCCGCCTCCGCCAAGCGAAAGGGCCAGGGCTGAGACATCAGTTCCGGGTCGCGATCGAAAGGAAATCTCGACTCTGCCATCTGGAGTCTCTGAAAACACCGCAGCAACATCGGCCTCCGGCGCACCCAGGAGAAAGTTGGCAAGCCCGCTTTCCGCTCCGAGAACCGCATCAACGCTGCCGCGCATTTCATTGCTGACTTCGGTCCAGACGGCATTCCGCTCACTCTGCAAGCGACTCAGCGCCAGACCCCAAAGTCGCATCTCAGAGAGGGGGCGCTGGGTCAGGGAGCGGGTGACAATCTCTGCGAGATTGGCGTCCTCATCCATGAGGCGAGCAGCCAGACGCATGACGTCGGACGTGACGTTGCTTGTGCGAAACGCAAGGGTATCGGTGGTGAGCCCGGTCAGCAGGCACTCCGCCATCTGGCGCGAAATTGGTACTCCCATTGTGTCGGCAAGGTCCACCACGATCTGCGATGTGGCCGCAGCGGAGAAGTCAACGTAGTTATAGGTGCCGAAACGCAGATTTGTGACATGATGATCGAGATTGACGACTGGTGCGTCTCCGCGGGTCTCGGGCCGGAACGGCTCTCCGAGTCGGAGGGGATCGCTGGCATCCAGTGCAACCACGGCATCCCAGGATCGGGTGGGTACGGCTCTCTGGATCTCACTTGCCCCAGGCAGGTGCATGAATTGCTCGGGGACGCCATCCGCGGAGACAAGAGATATCTCGACGGGCGCCCCGCGTCTCTCGGCGTGGTGACGGATCAACCAACCAAGGCCTAACAAGGAGCCGATGGCATCGCCGTCCGGCGAGATATGGCTCATCGCCAGGACGCTGTTGGCTCTTTCGAGCAGCGCGGCGATTTCAGCCAGGGATGATGTCTTCTGCATCGTGAGGTTGCGATTGACTTTGGTGAGCGATGGCATCGAGGATGTCGTCTACCCGTTGAGCTCGGCGACCGCTCTCATCAATGTAAAAATGGAGCGAAGGGGTCACTCGCAGATCGAGGTGTTCCACCAGTGCGCGCCGGAGGAAAGGCTCAGAATGACGAAGCGCTTCAAGAATGGCAAACGATTCGGCATCGGTCAGGGCGTGATTGACGTAGACCCTGGCGCTCTGGAGATCGGGGCTCACCTCAACGTCTGACACGCTTAGCATGGCATCGGCGAGGCGGGGGTCCTCTAGTTCAGCGCTCACGAGCAAGCTGAGTTCCTCGCGCAAGAGCTCGGCAATTCGTCGCTGTCGGTGGGAGGTCATCCTGTTGCTCCTCTGCTCAGCAACTGGGAGGCCGGAGATCCGGACCGGATGGGGCGAGTTTGTTGCAGCCATCCGGTCCGGTGCAATCTCGTTCTAGCTCACTCGCTCTTTCTTGTAGGCCTCAAACACGTCACCTTCGGCGAACTCGTTGAAGCTGCCAAGGGTGATGCCACACTCGTATCCGGCCTTAACCTCGGGTGCGTCCTCCTGGAAGCGCTTCAGCCCGACCATGCGGTCTTCACCCAGGACTTCGCCGTCGCGCTTGATGCGCACCAGAGTATTGCGGTGGATCTCACCGTCAAGCACGTAGCAACCGGCCACCCGACCGACGCGAGAGACACGGAATACGGCGCGCACTTCGGCATGGCCTGTCACGACTTCCTTATATACCGGCTCAAGAAGGCCTGTGAGGGCCTTTTGGACATCCTCGATGAGCTTGTAGATGATGTCGTAGCTGCGAATGTCCACACCCTCGGCGTCGGCCATGCGTTGGGCGGCGGGTTCGACATTGACTGAAAAGGCGAGGATGATGGCATCTGATGCGATTGCCAGCATCACGTCCGACTCGGTCACGTTACCGGCAGCCTGATGCAAGATCCGGACGTGCAGTTTGTCGTTGCCTAGCTTCTCCAAAGAATTGACAATCGGCTCAATCGAACCCTGGACATCGGCCTTCAAGATCAGGTTGAGTTCTTTGGCCTGACCCGCTTCGGCCTGGGCGAAAATGCTATCCAGAGTCACGGCCTTGACCGGGCTGGAAGCGACACTGTCGGCGCGCCTGCGCTCACTGTGTTCTGCTGCCATCGCGCGTGCGGTCCGATCGTCTGCCTCAACGGAGAACGTGTCGCCGGCGACCGGAACATCGTCAAGCCCCAGGACAATTACAGGTGTCGCAGGCGACGCCTCGCTAATTGTCTGTCCCTTGTCGTCATACATGGCTCGCAGCTTGCCATAGGTTTCGCCGGTGGCAATGCTATCACCCACGCGCAACGTCCCGTTCTGAACGAGAAGCGTGGCCAGGGGACCGCGCGTCTTATCCAGGCGGCCTTCGATGACCGTACCTACGCAGCGCCCGAGCGGATTCGCCATCAACGGATCAATATCGGCGACCAGAACGATGTTCTCAAGTAGATCATCAATTCCGCGTCGGAGCTTGGCCGAGACAGGTACGCAGACGACATCGCCTCCGTAATCTTCGATAATCAGGCCGTTGTCGGCGAGCTCCTGCTTCACGCGGTCGGGATTGGCCTGCGCTTTGTCGATCTTGTTGAGAGCTACAATGATAGGCACTTTCGCCGCCCGAGCATGTGCAATAGCTTCCTTGGTCTGCGGCATGACGCCGTCATCGGCGGCGACCACCAGAACTGCAATGTCGGTCACCATGGCGCCACGGGCTCGCATGGCGGTGAAGGCCTCGTGTCCGGGCGTGTCCAGGAAGGTGATCTTGCGGTCCTTCACCTGCACCTGGTATGCGCCAATGTGCTGCGTGATACCGCCGGCTTCGCCTTCGACAACGCGCGTCTCTCGGATCGCATCCAGCAGTGTGGTCTTGCCGTGATCCACATGGCCGAGAACCGTTACGACCGGTGGGCGAAGTACGAGCTCGTCCGGGTTCTCGCTGGCCATGATCTGCTGGCGCAGCGTGAGCTCGGATTCTGCCTCAGGTTCCTCGGCTTCGGGTTCGGGCAAAGCCTCCTGCTTCACCGTAATTCCGAGTTCCTCACCCACGACTACCGCGGTGCCGAAGTCAATGGATTCGGTAATTGGCACCATCATGCCGTAGTTCATCAGGGTCTTGATTACATCGATCGGGCTGCGGCGCATTCTCTCCGCCAGCTCGCGAACGGTGATGTGGTCAGGGATGATGATTTCTGTGACGATGACTGCTTCCGCCGCGCGTGGCGCCTCACCAACTTCTGAGCGAGTCGCGGGTTTCGACTGCCGCCCAGAGGAGGAACGACCGCCGGAGCGCCCCGATCCTCCAGACCCCCGTCGTCTTGGCTGTGAAGGGCGGCTGCCGCGTGATGCCCCAGCTGTGCTACGCTGCGCAGAACTACCTTGCGGCTGTTGCGAGCGACTGCTGTAAGACGCGCCTCGATTTTGCCCGGGCGCGGTCTTCTCGCCGTTGGTGTTGGGTTTGCTACCGCCGTTCCCTGGCGCCGGGTGCGAGGCAGCCGGAAGCGACGACTCGCCAGCCCCCGGCTTCGCACCGGGGCGTTGCGTCGAAGCGGGCTGTCTCGACGCCGATGAGGTGCTGGGATTACGGTTCTTTGTATCTTGATTTGCCATGCTAATGCCTCCTGACTGCACGGACATCCTCGAGCTTCGAGTGCTGGTCGCCTGCGAATCGTGGGCAGGCCGACCTGGAACGGACGCAGAACTCTGTTCCGCGCCGTGGCTCGGGGAAGTGGTTGGCTATTGGGGCGCCATCACCAAAAGGATGGGCGCCGGCGCTTGCCGGTCAGAGGCGAGAGGGGAAAGATGCGGGGTGGCAGTAGCGACGTTACGTCTCAGGTCATTCCCACCTCGCAAGGGTCCCGTTCATCTCGGCCTCCTGTCACCGGCATGCTGCGGTCTCTCGGCCGCCAGCATCTTCTCGCTCCCGGTCTAGGATATCGAGAGATGGTCGGACGAGGCGTCACTCTCATAGGACACCTCTTCCGAAATCTCGGGGAGTCCAGCTGCCCACGTTTTGAGGGCAGCCAGCTCATCAGTTGTCAACTCAGTCTTGAGAGCGGCGTTCAGCCTCGGGCCACCGAGGGCGCGCTCCCAACAGCTACGACTTCGGCAAAGATAGGCGCCGCGACCGGCGACTTTGCCGGTCGCATCCACCTGTACGCCGTCGGAAGGTGTGCGCACGATACGCACTAATTCCCGCTTTGACCGTGTCTGCCTGCAAATGACACAAGTTCGTTGCGGCACCGGTCGTTGCCGGTGTTTATGACCTTTTGCCATGGTAGCAACTTGTCCGGCGACTTGCGTCCGGCCTGCTGTTGCCTCACTGCCAGCCACCCGTAGCTGCGATTCCCAGGAGGATAGCGAGGCGCCGGGCGCTCAAGACAGTGAACCTGCGAAGCGGTCGGAAACTAGAAGCTTTCGAGATCGTCCTCCCAACCGGTCCGGCCGGGCTTCCGCTTCGTGCGGCTAACCACCTCGCCCAGCGATTCATCGTAGACCAATTGGCGCTTCTTCGTTGATTTCTTGCGCTTTGCCGGTCCACCGCCCTCTTCAGCTTCTGCGTCGCCCTCAGAATACTCGAAATCAGCCTCGGTGAACGTGATATCGGCGAAGCTGGGCTCACTCTCGAGACCCATTTCTTCGTCGGGAACTGCTACCACTTCGGCTTCCGGTGCCGTCTCGAGAGTCTCCTCTGCAGCCGTGGACTCAGCCGCGACCGGCTCACCAGCTTCGGGCTCGGAGACCACATCGACTTCCAAGGCCTCGGTCTCTTCATCAAGCGTCTCGGCTTCAGCAACCAGATTCGCTGCCTGTTCCAGCGTCATGGCCGCCTTGTCCCGCTCGCGCAACAACCACTCGGCCCGGCTGAGAAGGTCTTCGCCAGGTGTGCTGGGAGCCTTCGCCTCCAGATTCCGCGCCCGGATGAGTTGAACCTGCTGCCGTTTGATCTCGCTCAACCCCTCGGTGGCCGCCTCAGTCTCGCTTTTGATATCGATGCGCCAACCGGTGAGCTTTGCCGCAAGCCGCGCGTTCTGACCTTCCTTGCCAATCGCAAGTGATAACTGACGGTCAGGGACGACCACAATGGCAGTTCGCACATCGCCTTCTTCGATCAGGATGGCATCGCTCGGTCGTGCCGGGCTGAGCGCACTGCTGATGAAGTAACGTACGTCGCTGCTCCATTCGACGACGTCAATCTTCTCTCCGTTCAGCTCGTCCACGATGTTCTGGATACGCGTGCCGCGCATTCCAACGCATGATCCAACCGGATCAACGCCGGTCTGTGTGGCCGCCACAGCCACCTTCGAACGCTGCCCCGGCTCCCGCGCGATACTCTTGATCTCTACAGTGCCGCTGTAAATCTCAGGCACTTCGCGTTCAAGCAGCCTTCGCAGCATGTTCCGGTGCGTGCGGGACAGGCGGATCTGCGGACCGCGTGTGCCCTTAGAGACCTCAGCGAGCAGTGTGCGCACGGTTTGTCCGATGCGATACCGATCATTGGGCAATTGATCCTCAGGCGCCAGGATTCCTTCCGCCTTCTTGCCCAGGCTGATGGTGATCTGATTGGATCGGTAGTCAATCGACTGCACCTGACCCGTGATCAGCTCGCCCTCGCGCTGGTGGAACGAGTCGTACAGGACGTCCCTCTCGGCCTCGTGAATGCGCTGCAAAATTACCTGTTTGGCGGTCTGGGCGGCGATGCGGCCAAAATCAGTCGGCTCGCGCTCGATCTGGATCACGTCGCCCAACTCAATGTCCGGCTTGAGCTCGCGCGCCTCCGACAGACCGATTTCAGTCATCAGATCAGCCGGTTCCTCGACGACCTCTCTCTCGCTGAAGACGTGCACATCACCGGTCTCCGGGTCGATTTGGACGCGAGAGATGGACATGTCTCCGGCAAGATTCCGGCGATAGGCATGTACCAGAGCTTCCTCAATGGCTTCCATGATGACGTTGCGAGGGAGGTCCTTCTCCGCGCAAATCTGGTTGACAGCCATGATGAGATCGTTTTTCATGTTCCTCAACCCACTCCTCAGACAATGCTGCTCAAAGCTGGGCGGGACCCATCCTGGGCCACTGGCCCCCTACAACAAGAAAAGTGGGGGCGCCCCCACTTCCCATACCATCCGCCACTGATCAAACACGGATAATATAGCACACGGTTAGGAATCATGCAAATCGCCAGTTGGGCCAGGAGGGGACGAGCAGCCGTCTACTCGCAGGTGATCTGTATGGCAATCGTCAGCCGACAGAACCGCCACGAGGGCTCAGCGGAGGCTGACATGATATCTGGCGACGACGGCTTGGCCGGCCGGGCTCAGGACGAAGTTGACGAAGTTCTGGGTGGAAGACGTGGCCCGCTGTGGCAGGTGAAGACTCAGGAGCCGACTGAGGTGGTAGGCGCCGGATCGGACTTCGTCAGGCGACGGCAAAGCGCCCTCTATCGCAACAACGCGGGTGGCGTCGTTCCGCTGGGCCATGCTCACGTAGCCCACCGCATTGGGATGGCGGGCAACGTACTCGGCAACTGTTTGCGCCGTTGGCAGCACCACCGCATTGAGTGTCACCCGCTCGCCGCCCATGACCATCCCCTCGAAGGCCGCGCGATCTCCTGAGCCATCTTCTCGGCTAACAATGATCGGTTCTGCGTCTTGTCCGCCGAGCGCCCGCCAATCAAGAATCTCGCCGCGGTAGAGGGCACGCAACTGGAGGATCGTCAGGCCTTCAACCGGGTTCGCCGCGTTCACGATCACGCTCAGCCCGTCACGCGCAATTGATACGATCCGCCGGTCACCCTCCTCGAGTTCACTCTGACCTTCCCACGAACTGGCCGCCAAATCGGCTGTCCCGGCCTCGAGCGCCTGGCGGCCGCCTTCCGACCCCCCTCCGCTGACGAGCACGGTTGCGTGCGGGTGTGCCGACTCATACGCTGTGGCCAAATCCTGAAGGACAGGCTGCATCGAAGATGATCCCGCTATCCGTATCGTAACCGGTTGCGTGACAACCTCTGGAATACTATCACAGCCGGACA
>Ga0256806_1000017_pt1 | contig 9999 bp, 7 predicted proteins | sample 1016PR4metaG_FD_186021 | JGI IMG/M metagenome (GOLD analysis project Ga0256806, IMG submission 186021) | Sediment microbial communities from tidal freshwater marsh on Altamaha River, Georgia, United States - 10-16 PR4 | ecosystem: Environmental > Aquatic > Freshwater > Wetlands > Sediment | place...
ACCTTTTCGCTGGAACACAATTGATCGTTGCGGGCCGGTATCGCGAGGGGGGCACAGGAGCAATCCGACTCGAGGGAGTTGTTGACGGCAAGCGCAGGTCCTACACTTATGCAGGATTGCCGTTCGCGCGGCGCGGTGGCAACGATTTCATCGGGCGTCTCTGGGCTCAACGAAAGATCGGCCATCTGCTAGCCCAGATCCGTCTCAACGGCCCCGCAAATGAGTTGATCGAGGAAATTGTGAGTCTCAGCACCCGCCACGGTATCGTGACGCCCTACACCTCGTTTTTGGTGGAAGAGCCCGAACTGGCGCTAAGCGAGGGTGGACGCCAGATTCTGGCCGATACGCTTGCGACACCTGGACTTGGGGGAGGGCCAGCGCCGGCCCCGCAAGCGCGCAGCGGTGCCGCCGCAGTGGAGCGAGCCGTCGCCGAGAAGGAACTGGCCGCTGCAGAGCAGTCGCTGATGCTTTCGGCGGCTCAAGTGAAGAGCGTCGGGGACAAGAGCTTTCTGCTCACCGATGGCGCCTGGGTTGACACGGCCTTCGATGCAACTCGCATGAAGGCCGAGAAGATCACTTTCGGAGGCGAACGCTATTTCATCCTACTGCGCGAACAGCCCGGGATTGGCCGCTATCTCGCTCTGGGTGATAACATTACCGTGGTGCTCGACGGCAAGGCGTACACGATCGCGCCTGCCTGAACTTCAACCCGCCAACCTCCGACGACCTCCGCCGATTGACCATCAGCCGGTTGGAGGTCGTGGCGCGCCGTTTCGGCTCGCGGACCAGCCCGAGATGTTGCCAGACCCCTAACTGTCGTGCTATAATCGCGTTCTGTCAATGATCTCCGTCACATATTGGTCCCAGTCGGTAACGCGCGCTGGGTGACCAGTGGACGGCCAGCGAAGCGTCCGGACTCGTACCGCGTTGGCGTCAGCCTTCCTGACCTGTGCCGCCTGAATGTGCACCGATCAGGATGCTGGCCGGGCGGCTACAGACAAGTAGGTGAGATGGATCGGCGGGACATCCTGAAGGCGCTCCCGGTATTTGCCGGACTGTCCGACCGCGATTGGGACAAGGTTACGGCAATCTTCAGTGAGCGTCACTATCACAAGGATGATTTCATCTTCCTCGAGGGCGAAGCCCCCGAGGCTCTCTTTATTGTTAGGACAGGCAAGGTGAAAGTGTTGCGCCACTCGGCGGACGGCAAGGATGTAGTTCTGAGGGTGGCTGGGCCCGGTCAGATGCTTGGGTCTGTGGCGGTCTTCGATGGCAGTGGATACCTCGGCACGGCCCAGGCCATTGAGGACTGCTCTCTCCTTGTGGCCGCCCGTAACGATTGTCTCGTCCTGGTAGGCCGCTACCCTGTCTTCGCGCTGGCGGTAATCGCCGACCTAGGCGTGCGATTGCGAGGCTCAGCCGAACAGATCCGGAGCCTCGCTGTAGAGCGCGTGGAACAACGCATTGCCCGCGTCCTGCTGAAGCTGGCGGAGACCGCCGGATCGGATGCGCCCGAAGGCCGGGTCATCGAGATGCCGCTCACTCGCCAGGACGTTGCCGACATGACGGGTACGACTGTTGAGACGGCTATTCGGGTGATGAGCAAGTTCCGGCGGAATGGTGTGATTCGGACCCGTCGCGGCAAGGTCGTCCTGGTTGACTGCAAGGTCTTGGAGGAGATCTCCGAGGCACGGTAGCTGCCCCGCAATCCGGTCGACTTCCAGGCAGGCTGGCCGCGGGGCTTCATCCCAGGGCCGCCCCCGGCCCGGCAAGAATCGCAGTTGAACAGAGTGCGCGACTTGCCGCCGGAGGTGTTTGACTCTCTTCGGCACTCATGTTAAAATCAATCTGGATATGCCGGTGAGCCGCCGCTCTGTGGGTGCACTGCAGAGAGGAACTTCCCGACTCCCATCCCGCGAGTCAAGCGCAAGAGGCGCTTCGTTGGGACAGGCCGCCCCACGAAACAGCAAGTGGGGGCATCCCGGAAGAAATTCCTGGGTGACTACAACCGCAACAGAAAACAAACCCGCTGTGTTCCTTTGGGAGCGTGGTGAGGGCTGAAACGGTGTGGGTAAGAGCCCACCAGCGATTCGCAGCAATGCGGTCGGCTAGGCGAGCGTGCGGCCGGGAGCAAGGTGAGTGGGCCAGGCCTCTGAGCTTAGCTAGGGGTTTGGTCTCATCGCAGCACGGTCGGTGAGGATGGGTTACACCCATCAAGCCAGGCCGGGCCGCTCGGGCTAGCCCGGGCGAGACGGATGGCGGCAACGTCGCAGTTGGCATTGAGACCCGCTGTGAGCGTGACAGAATCGGGAGTAAGATCCGGCATACCGCGGGAGTCGGCCGACGTGGCGGAATGGCAGACGCTGCAGACTTAGGATCTGCTGCCCGATAGGGCGTGGAGGTTCAAATCCTCTCGTCGGCACCAAATCTGGCCCCAGAGTAGGGGCGAAGCTCAAGCAGCCGGCCCAACCTCACTTGAGGTTGGGCCGGCTTTTCCTGTTCAGGCGTCCGCGCTCACTTCGGCGCGGGGCCGCCGTTCTTGAAGTGCATGCGCTGCGCCCCGCCGGCCGTCTCCAGCGCCAGGTTGCCCGCGCCGTCCGGACCGCCGGCTGCGACCTGGTTGAGCAGGCTGAGGTACTACGAATCCAGCGTGCCGCAAGCCGCCATCACGTTGGGGGTCACCTGGATATCGAAGCCGTTCTGCTGCGACCAGGTGCCCGAGAAGGTGTTGCAGTCGGCCTTGCCGCTCGTGGTGCCATCGGCGTTGAAGATGATGGTGTAGCTGGCCGGGTTCGGAACGGTCGTGGTTTGATTCGTCGTCTTGTCCGTCACGCTCGTCCACTGCCAGACGATGCCCGTGATCGTGCTACCGGGCGCCGTCGTCGGCGCGGGGGCTGCGGCTGCGGGGCATCTTCGCCTTAACCGGCTTCCCTGGTCAGCAGCCCGATACCGCAGATGGTAGCCAACAGCCCAGCCGCGCCGGTTCGGCTCCAACCTGCCGCGTTGGCCACGTCGCCGCTACCTGCCAGACCCGCTTCGTGGTGCCTGGCACAGCACCCAAAGTGCGCCGTCTAGCTGCAGAGATACAAGTTCAGACCATCGCTGGTGAAGAGTGGGGTACAACCACGCGCCAGGACCTGCACCAAGCCATGAATCAAAGCATGCGCCGTCACGTCACCTGCGTGCGCGGACCGAGTCCGGCCGCCGCGATGATTCTGGTACGCGCATCCAATGCCAGCCATAGCCAGACCACCCTGCCGCGATTGCGCAGGATAGTGCGCAATTCGTCGAGCTGCAAGTGCAGCGGTTCCAGGCCAGTGAACAGTCGGGTATGCAGCCCTGCGGTGTGCTGGCCGACGCGGGTCAGCCAGGTCGTAATGGTCCCTTCCGCATGCCCAAAAACGCGTCCCGCTCCCGCCACCGACAGCACTTCGGCCACTGCGGCCAACACTTCCGCGACCCGGCGGCCCGGAGTCTTCCGCCGATACAGTGCCGTGTGCCGCCGCGCGCTGAACTTGTGTCCACACTCCTGGCAGAACAAGTCCTGAATCTTGTCATCCACGCCATGATGACCATAGCCGACCAAGCCATGCAGTCTGGCGTCAGTGATCCCGCAATACTCGTATTGCTCATTATCACAGGCATAGCCGGCCGTATTTAGACGCTTGGGACGCCCGCGTGAGCTTTTGACCTCCCACCAGGGACGCACCGCTCGGCTGACGGGCGACATCGCCGGCTCACCCGCCCGCAGACGCTGCGGACAATCGTCTGGCGTGCGAGGCTGCAACGGCCGCGGCGGACCTTCTGGCTTGGCAGGCGCGGCCAACGCATCAGTTACGCCAGACGCAAAGCGCAGAGCCGACAGCCTGAGGATGAGGATAGAGAGGGTCGTTATTTTGGGCGCTCGACACCAGTTGTCAAGTCGACCGAAGAAGCTTTCGCCTCAGAAGCCAGAAAGCCCCTCAAAGCGCGCGGTGGCGTCTCGGCAGGGTCCCCTGCCGGGACGCCACCAGTGCTAAGCTTCTGGCTATTCGCTGTCCGGCTCCATGACAAAACCCACGGCGTGGGCGCCGGAGATCGGCTGGTTCCCATCGCAGAGGTTGGCTCTATCCGCCAGTTGGTCCGGCATTAAGGGAAGCAGGTCCGCCTTGCTGGCCAGTCCGTCGAGAGAGCCATAACCTTGCAGCCGCGCATTGCCGCCTGCCTTGCCCTCGGTAACCTGCATCGAGAAGCTCCCGGCCCAGTGACCCTCCGGGTAGGCGGTAGGGTGGATCTCCAATGTACCCCAGTAGTTACCATGCATGGTTGCCAGGTCAATGTTCGCATTCGCCACCATGCGTCCTGCCCCCTGATGATAGGGTCCATCAGACTCGACAACACCGGACATGACTCTGTTCCGGATGTGCAGGATCCCGTCCTCCACCCACATAGTCTGCGAGTGTATGACGCAGTTGACGTTGTAGTTGTCAAAGGGGGTGCGGATGGTCTTGGCTGCTGCCGGACTGACCGCGAGTGGCGAGTTGACCACGGCCAGGACGGCGACCACCACCAAAGTCAGGCTCCAGCGTGCGGGGGTCCTCTTCATTTTCAACCTCCTCTAATCGTGTCTGAACTGCTGCTGAATCAGCGTCGCCTTCCCTGAGGTGGTGAGCCTCAGTATGGTACGTCGCTCCTGGTGGAAGGCGCGCACGGCGAGACGCGTCTCACCATCACCTTATCTTGGCACCTCCATCTTGCTTATTCCCGGCTGCAGTCATCAAGCCTTCACACCGCAACTGGTGCCCAGGAAGGCCAGTCGGCGCCGGTGTCCTCCACAGGATCGACAACCTTCAGGCTCGATGTATCACTTCGTCATATCGAAAGCGTGGAGGGATCGTGGAGAACGCGGCCGGGCAGTAGCTGTAATAGGGAAATCATCTAAACATCGCACAAATGTGTTGGTAATCATGCTGTACCAGTAGCGGACTGGCGAACCTGGTGGACTTGAGATAGGTCTCGAGGTCCGTGGCTAACTGACTCAACTTGGCGGTCAGATGATTGTGACTGACGTTGTCGCGAGCCGCCTTCCAAACATGCTTCTGCGGGTTTAGGTCCGGCTCCGCCGTCGGGAAGTATAGGTTGACGACAGGTGTCTCACCCTGCCAGTGCCAGACGGCTTGGAGCGTCGCCTGCAAGTAGAGCGAGGCCTCGTCTTCCGCCACGATGATGGTCTCAGGGGCGTCCTGCGCCATGTCGATCAGTCTTTTCAAGCTGTTCTGCGAACTCGGCCACCGTGAGGGCCAAACGCGACTTGTATTGCTTGGCCGGACGTTGATAGCTGAAGCCACATTTGGCCAGTAACTCCCGCAAGGAGGTCTCGCTCTTGCAACTGACGGCAAACTCGCGCTGGAGCAACTGCGCCAAGTCACCGACCGTCCAGAATTGTCCCGTCCCGACACACGCCGTGGCGCCAAACAACTGGCCGGGCGTATAGCCGTCCAGGAGGTCCTGTAAACGCTCGGTCTGCTGCGGTGTCAACAGCGTTCGGTTGCCTCCGATGCGCTGATCGACCGAGCCGGTGACGCCAGCGGCCTGATAGTTGCGGCACCATTCCATCAGGCTCGAGCGGCTACAGCCCCAGATGGTCTCGATCTCCTGGGTCGCGTAACCTAGCCCATACAGACGCACCGCTTGATAGCGAGTACGCGTCTGCGCATCTTGGCAGTTGTGATAGGCGCCCTGCAACTCGCAGGCCTGCGCCTCGGTAAGGTGGAAGACTCGTTGTCTCATGCCTCTGTTGTACGTATTCTATCCGATTTGTCTACAAGACAGGCATGTCGTAAAATCAATCCGGGTGGCCGACACTAGAATTTAGGCTTCCTGAACCGCACGGGTCGTGTCCAGCCGATTGCAGAGGGCAGTCTCTCACAGTCTGCCTGCATAGGGGGACGGCGAATGGCGCATCTGTCAGTATGGCTGCTCGGTCCGTTCCTGACCGAGCTAGACGGCAAGCAGGTGAGCGGCTTCCGCTCCGACAAGGTCCGTGCGCTGCTGTCTTACCTGTGCGTGGAGGCCGGCCGCCCCTGGTTGCGCGCCACGCTGGCCTATCTGCTGTGGCCCGATCTGCCGGAGAAGGGCGCCCAAAGCAATCTGCGCAACGCCCTCTGCAACCTGCGTCGCGTGCTCGGCGACACACGGAACGATCCCGCGTTTCTGCTAATCTCCCGGGATACAATCCAGCTTAACGCGGCTAGCGAGTACTGGCTCGATGTCCAGGCCTTTTTGGACTGCCTGTCCGAGCGCAGCCGCGGAGACGAGATCGCGGCCGACCCCGCATCCATCGCCCGGCTGGAACAGGCCGTCACCCTCTACCGCGGCGATTTCCTGGAGGGCTTTGGCCTTGCCAGCACTCCTTTTGAGGATTGGGCCTTGGTCACGCGCGAGCACCTCCGGCAGAGACTCCTGCAGGCGGTGCGCCTGCTCGCGATGGCGCATGCTCAGTCGGGTGACCTGGAGGCCTCACGCGAATTCACCCGGCGTTGGCTAGAGCTGGAGCCCTTTGAGGAAGCAGCGCATCGGCACATGATGCGGCTCCTGGCGCTTCGCGGCCTGCGGAGCGCCGCCGTGACCCAGTTTGAGGTCTGCCGGCAGACCCTCTCACACGAGCTGGGGATCCAGCCTGCGTCGGAGACCGTCGATCTTTACGAGCAAATCCGCGATGACCGTTCGGCGGCGCTCAAGTGGCCTCACCAACCACCAAAATGGCCCGGCTGTGAGAGTCGTCCGCCCCACCCATTCTTCCAGTTCCTCGCCCCCGAGCCAGTTGTAGCAACTGAGCCTACCCTGTTTGTTGCCCGCGAGGGAGAGCTGCTGGCGCTAGCCCGTGCACTGGAACGGGCGGCGGCCGGTCACGGAGGCGTGTGCTTTGTGACAGGTGAGCCAGGCAGCGGCAAGACCGCCCTCCTGGCTGAATTCGCGCGCCGGGCAGTCGCCGGTGACCCTGAACTGCTCGTGGCATGGGGGCAGTGCAACGCCTTCACCGGTGAGGGCGATCCTTACTTCCCCTTCACGAGCATCATCCGCTCGTTGGCTGGCGAGGACCACTTCTATCTCCCGCTCGGCGGGCTCGGCACGGACTATGCCAGACGGCTGTGGCGGCGCCTGCCCGCCACGCTGGATGCCCTGCTGGATCACGGCCCTGACCTCATCAGCCGCTTCATATCAGGGGCCGAACTGCTGGTGCTCGCCCGCGTGCACACCGGGGTCAGACCCGACCGGCTGAAGCGTCTACAGCGATTGCTGCAGCAGTCGGCGGTGCAGCCTACCCTCCCGGGCGTGCAGCAGGTGGCCCTATTTGAACAGGTCACGCGGGTCCTGTCTGCGCTGGCACATCGCGGGCCGCTGCTGCTGATTGTAGATGACATGCAGTGGATCGACCCGGGCTCGCTTGACCTGCTCTTTCATCTGGCACGGCGCACGTCGGACAGCAAAGTCCTGCTGCTGTGCGCCTATCGCCCCGAAGAATCGCGGCTCTGTCAGGAAGCAGAAGCCCATCCCCTACTAGATGTCATTGACGAGCTGCAGAGGTCCGTTGGCGACATCCAGATCGATCTGACTCAGAGCGAAGGCGAAGCCTTTGTCGACGCCCTGATCGACAGCGAAGCCAACGGGCTAAGCTCGGAATTCCGAGCCAGGCTCTTCAGACACACCACCGGCAATCCGCTGTTCACCATCGAGTTGCTGCGCGGCATGCAACAGCGCGGTGAGATACGGCGCGACCACCTGGGCCGCTGGGTGCAAGGTCCGCGGTTGGACTGGGACAAACTGCCGGCGCGGGTCGAAGCGGTCATCGCCAGCCGGTTCAGGCATTTGTCGCTGACGTGCAGGCGACTGCTTACTGCCGCCAGTGTGGAGGGTGAGGAGTTCACCGCCGAAGTGATGGCGGACCTGCTGCAAGAGGATGTTCAGCAGGTGTGCGGCCTGTTGAGCCAGGAGGCTGGAAAGCAGTACCGGCTGGTAACTGCCCATGCCATGCGCCACGTCGGCGGCCGAACGCTGGCACTCTACCGCTTCCGTCACACGCTATTCCAGATCTACTTGTACCAGCACCTCGACGTCGTGGAAAAAACGCGCCTGCATGGCCGGGTCGCCGATAAACTGGAGCAACTGTTCGGCCAGAGTCTGGACCAATTCCCGGAGATGCCCCACACGCTAGCGCACCACTTTGAAATGGCCGGCATGCCGGAGAAGGCGGTCCGGTACTACACCATGGCCGGGAAATACGCGCTGCGCCTGTCAGCCAACCGGCAGGCGATCTCCCATTTTGGCAGGGCCCTGCGCCTCCTACAGATGACGCCTGCCACGCCTGAGCGCGACCAGCAGGAGCTGGAGTTGCAGCTAAACCTGGGTCCGCCGCTGACCGCGACCAGGGGCTGGGCGCCGCCCGAGTTGGCGGCTGCCTATGGCCGCGCGCAGGAACTGCTTCAAGCCGCAGACGACGACCCGCGACTCATCCCGGCACTGTGGTTGCTGGCGACGTACCGCCTCGGTCGCTCGGAGCACCGCGAGGTGGACAGGCTGGTCGAACGGCTGTCACGCCTGGCGGAGCGAGCCGGTGATCCGGCTCTCCTGGTCCTGGCCAGTTTGCAGGTCAGCCCTTTTTATCAGGGCAGGTTCGCTGAGGCCAGGGGGCTACTGGAACGGGCAGCCGCCGCGCGCGATGTCGAGCAACAGCGAAGCCTGGCGCTGCAGTACGGCATGGCGCCCGCGGTAGTCGGGCTGGCGTACCTGGCCGAATGTTTGTGCCTGCTTGGCTTTCCCGATCAGGCCATGCGGCACATGAAGGAGGCGCGCGAGCTGGCGGAGCAGGTTCAGCATCCGATGGCGCTCTGCTATGCGTTTGGCCGTTCGTGCTGGTCTGCCGCCCTGCTGGGCGACCTGGAGGGCCTCTCGGCTCACGCCATATCGCTTGGAGGGGTGGCACAGAAGTTCGGGTTGGCGAATTTTACGCTGGCCGCACAGTTCTTCAAAGAGTGGGCGGCCAACCAGGGGGGAACACCTACGGCCGAGGGCATCACCGCGATGCGCGAGGCGCTGGAGAAGTACCGCGCCACGGGCACCGTCCTTAACCGCACCGCCTTCCTGGCCCTCTTTGGGCACGCCTGCAGCACTGCTGGGCAGCTCGACCGCGGCCTTACCGCAATCGATGAGTCGCTGGCCCTAGCGGAGCAGACCGGCGAGCTTTGGTTCCAGGCCGAAGCCTGGCGAATCAAGGGAGAGCTGCTGCGACTGCAGGCTGCGAGCCGGGAGAACGGGGAAGGGGCCCTCCGTGTGGCAGAGACCTGCTTTAGGACGGCGCGACAGGTGGCGCAGCACCAGGTGGCGAGATGGCTGGAGCTCCGGGCGGTGGTAAGCCTATGTCATCTTCGGCAGAGTCAGTCGTCGGGGAACGGACTGGAGCTGCTCGAAGCGATCGTCCATCAACTGAGCGAAGGACTGGAGACGGCCGATATGCGCCGAGCGCACACACTGCTGAACAGATCTCATGATGCCTCACCGGGTCGGGTCTATGACGTTACAGAGGCGAGATCCTGAAGACCAGGCAGGTCCATGTTTGCCAGCGCGACCGGATTTCGCTGATTGTAGAGCGCGGCGACGTCGTTGTCGTCTAGAATCGAGCAGCCAAGACCCCCGGGAGTTGATAGGATCGCCGACGACTGACCTGTCTTTGGGTGGCGCTAGATGGTCGGTGCTCCATCTGGACACGGTGGATAATTCCCGGATCCGTTTTGGCCGACCCAGGTTGGTTTTTGCCGTGAACTCTTGGACAGATGTCTGCCGAACCCAGCCGGGGCTTTCGCTCCAGCCGCCAGAAGCGTGCAGTGTTGCGCGGGCGGGTTCGGCGTGCAACTCGGCGGCCAAGGTTTGGGAGCAACGCGCGTATTGGGCCAGGGGCCCGCTGCGCTGCCCGCTCTGCGCCAGCGAACGCATCGCCTGCCGGTGCGCCTCCTCGCACCAGGG
>Ga0256806_1000018_pt1 | contig 9668 bp, 7 predicted proteins | sample 1016PR4metaG_FD_186021 | JGI IMG/M metagenome (GOLD analysis project Ga0256806, IMG submission 186021) | Sediment microbial communities from tidal freshwater marsh on Altamaha River, Georgia, United States - 10-16 PR4 | ecosystem: Environmental > Aquatic > Freshwater > Wetlands > Sediment | place...
ATCATTGACGTTATCTGCGCGCAGATCGGCGCCTACCTGCGCCAGTCGCACCACCCCGGTGAGGTCCTGTAATCGCACGTCGCCGCGCACATCTTCGAGGTTGACTTCGCCGGCGACCCCTTGCACTCGCACGTCGCCCTGGGCCATTCTGACGGTGAGCGCGACCCCTTCAGGCACCCCGACCCGCCTTACCTGATCACCGCGAAAGCTCAGCGACTCCTCTTCGATTGCGAAGGCATCCTCAACTTCCAGCGCCGGACCCTCGTAGGCGATCTCGATGTACGGGGAGTCACTCCCGTGCAGCCCAGCGTCTGGCGCCAACTTCTCGATAATCAGGTGCCCTATCTGGTCAGCGGGATAACGGATGCTATGGCTCATCGGATTTCCTCACAATTTCTGCAGCTGCCGTACCGCCTCAGCGGAGGTGATATGCCCGGATGCCAGTTCATCGAGGATAGCCTGGCGCTGCTCTGCGGCGCGCTGGCGCTCTTCGGCGGGCGGCATCTCACGTACTTCGTAGCCCATCGCCCGAATCACCTCATCGAGACGCCCCCGAACGGTCGGGTAGGACAGACTGAGCTCTTGTGCTACCCAGTTCAGCTTTCCCTCGCAGCGCATGAAAAGCTCTACAAAGGCGCGTTGCTCGGGGTCGAGCTGCTCTAGCCGGCCAAACTGGAAGCGTCCCTCAACAGTAGAATCGCATGCCGGGCAATGCAACCGGGTAACCATCAGTGCATCGCCGCAGATCGGGCAGTGGCTGGGCGTCAGATACATGGCGCTACCTCCCACACTTGAGCTTGCGCCCGATCAGGACCGTGCTCGGTGGCCACCGGTGCGCTGAACACCGGGATGCCGCCCTGATTGGGCGCTTCTGCATCGAGTTGCTCAACTCAGCATAGCACAGAGTTAAACTTCTGTCAATAGATTATCAATAAAATCAAGTCTGAGATTGACATTATTACGATAAAAGAACGGCCTGCGAATACCCTGAGCTATCCGCAGGCCGTCGAGCGGTCATCCGGGGCGAGTTCAGACGTTGTGGAACTCGCCGTCAACGATGTCCTCGCCGCCTTCATCCGGGGGCGGGGTCTGCGCCTGAGGCTCTTCCGGTGGAGCAGCCTGCTGGTGCATCGTGGCGCCAACGCGCTGCCATTCATCGTTCAGAGCATCCGTCAGGCGATCCAGCTCATCAGCTCCGGCATGGCTATCCAGGCCGGCCTTGACGGCGTCCATCTTCTCCTGCAAGGCGCGCCGAGCCTCGTCAGAAAGCTGATTCTGGTTATCTTGCACGAACTTTTGTACCTGGTAGTGCGTATTGTCGGCGCGATTGGCCGCCTCGATGTCGCGCTGTCGCTGACGGTCATCCGATGCGTGCTGCTCGGCGTCCTTGACCATCTGATCTACCTGGTCCTTTGACAGGCCGCTTGAGGCTGTGATCTTGATGCTCTGCTCGCGGCCAGTGGCTTTGTCTTTGGCCGACACGTGCAGGATGCCGTCGGCGTCAATGTCGAAAGTCACCTCGATTTGTGGTAGGCCGCGCGGCGCGGGTGGGATACCCGTCAACCGGAAGTTGCCAAGCAACTTGTTGTCGCGGGCCATAGGGCGCTCACCCTGAGTCACCACCACCTCAACCTCGGTCTGCGAATCCGAGGCTGTGGAGAAGATTTGGGTCTTCTTGGTCGGGACGGTCGTGTTGCGCTCGATCATCGGCGTGGCAATGCCACCCAGCGTTTCGATGGAGAGGGTCAGCGGGGTCACGTCGAGCAGCAGGATGTCTTTCACCTGACCGCTCAACACGCCGGCCTGGATCGCCGCTCCGACGGCAACGACTTCATCGGGGTTGACGCCCTTGTGCGGCTCCTTGTTGAAGAACTTGCGCACGGCCTCCTGCACCGCCGGCATGCGCGTCTGCCCGCCCACGAGGATGACCTCATCGATGTCGCTCACCGAGAGCTTGGCGTCGGCCAACGCCTGCTTGACGGGCGCAATGGTCCGCTCGATGAGATCTCCGGTGAGTTGCTCGAGCTTTGCGCGGCTCAGGGTCATCTGAAGATGCTTTGGGCCGCTGGCGTCCGCAGTGATGAAGGGCAGATTGATATCCGTCTGCATTACGGTCGAGAGCTCGATCTTGGCTTTCTCTGCGGCTTCCTTCAGGCGCTGCAACGCCATGCGGTCGTTACGCAGGTCAATGCCCTGATCCTTCTTGAACTCGTCGGCCACCCAGTTGATGATTCGCTGGTCGAAGTCATCTCCCCCAAGGAAGGTGTCGCCGTTCGTGCTGAGCACCTGAAAGACGCCGTCCCCCACATCGAGGATGGAGATATCGAAAGTCCCGCCGCCCAGGTCGTATACCGCGATCTTCTCGTCAGCCTTCCGATCGAGGCCATAGGCCAGCGCGCTGGCGGTAGGCTCGTTGATGATGCGCAGCACCTCCAGCCCGGCGATCTGCCCGGCGTCCTTGGTGGCCTGGCGCTGGCTGTCGTTGAAATAGGCCGGCACCGTGATGACCGCCTGCGTCACCGGCTCGCCCAGGTAGGCCTCAGCATCGGTCTTTATCTTCTGAAGGATCATCGCCGAGATCTCAGGTGGTGAGTAGTTCTTGCCGCCCATCGCCACCCAGGCGTCGCCGTTCGAGTTCTCGATGATCTTGTAAGGCAGGATAGAGCGCGCCTTGGCGACCTCCGGATCGGTGTACCGCCGCCCCATCAATCGCTTGACCGAATAGATGGTGTTGTCCGGATTGGTGACGGCCTGTCTGCGCGCCACCTGCCCTACCGTGCGTTCGCCGGACTTGGGGTTCACGGCAACCACAGACGGAAAAAGGTTGGAACCTTCGGCGCTGGGGATGACGACAGGTTCGCCGCCTTCCATAACGGACACAACTGAGTTGGTGGTGCCCAAGTCAATACCGACTACCTTGCTCATGGATGAAAACTCCTTAGTGACTCGTGTCTATCTTGCCCGGCTAGCCAGATTCGGATCTTGTTTGGCCCTATGGACAGGTCCAAACGTCAGTGCAGACTCCTGGCTTGCAGAGTACTCGGTCTCGATTGGCGATCTGTCAGAAGCGGGCTATCTGGCCACCCGCACCATGCTGGGCTTCAGCACCCGGTCGCCCAGCTTGTAGCCGCTGGCGACTTCGCCGATGATCTGCCCCTCGGAAAAACCCGGTTGTTCCTCATAGCTGACCGCTTCGTGCAAGGTCGGGTCGAACAACTGACCCTCCGTCACGATCGGCGAAACGCCTTCGGATTTCAGGAGCGCCTGGAGCTTGGCCTGGATCAGCCTGAAACCTTTTGCCCAATCACGCGCCTCCTGATTGGACGGAAGCGCATCTAGCGCCCGGTTGATGTCGTCCATGATCGGCAGCACTTGACCCATGACGCGAGCGGTAGCGCTGATGTTGAGTTCGGCCTGCTCGCGCTGCATGCGCTTGCGGGCGTTGCTCAACTCGGCGGCTGAACGCCGCCACTGATCGAGGTATTCAGCAGCTTCGGCCCGGCACTTTTCCAGGTCAGAAAGGACACTCTCGACGGCCTGGGCGTCGCCCGGCATTTCCGGCTCTTGCATCTGCTCATCTGTCATTTTCGTCGCATCACTCCTCTTCGATCGAAAGACTTCGGGCGTCGCAGGGACGCCCGAAGTCTTCTGCGGTCATTTCTTTATGCAACAGCAGCCCGGTCAATCAGCTCTTGGTCTCCGCCGTGTTGTTATACCAGTCGCTGACCAGCGCGCTCATCATGCCAGAAACGTAGCGCACCGCTCCAATAGTGCGATCATAAGTCATGCGGGTTGGCCCGACCACGCCCAGCAGCCCGCTTGCGCCGCCCTCAACGCCATAGCGCGACAGGACCAGGCTCAGCTCACTCAGGTCATCCCAGCGGCCCTCGCCGCCGATCAGCACCTGGATGGCGCCGACCTCGAGCGGCTCAGCAGCAGTGAACACCACGTCCGTGAGTATCGGCCCCTCGAGCGTATGGAGCACGTGGCGCACCTGATCTCCTTCGGCAAACTCGGGCTCTCCAAGCATGTGCATGAGCCCGTCGCGATAGATCGGCTCGGCGGCCTGCCGGTCAAGTGCCGTCATAGTCTGCACCACAAGGCTGCCAATGCGACGCGCCAACGGATTATGCGCAGGCACCCGAGAGGCGAGACCCGAGGCAGACAGCCCACCGCAGCGCTCGTTCAGTTCGCCCGACAGCCGGCTCAACTCTGACTGTTCCACAGGCTGATCGAGGGAGAGCATCTGTTGCTTGACGGTGCCGCCTTCGAGGACCTGGACAGCCAGGATCAGCGTGTCGCGCAGGCTGATGAGCTCAATGTGCTTGAAACGGCACTTGGGCGAGCGGGGTGGGGTTGCCAGGGCAGCCTTTTGCGTTGTATGCGCCAGCACGGCGACGGCGAGACGGATCCATTGGTCCAGATCGAGCCGCGCCTGGTGAAACTGATGGCGAATCTTCAGTTGCTCGTCGGACGACAACTCGGTATCGCCGAGCAGGTTCTGCACAAAATAGCGGTAGCCCTTCTCGGTCGGAATCCGCCCGGCCGAGGTGTGGGGATGGGTCAGGTATCCCATCTCCTCGAGCGCCGCCATCTCATTGCGGATGGTCGCCGGGCTCACCTTAAGGCCGTAGGCGTCCACGAACGACCTCGATCCTATGGGCACGCCCTTCTCGACATATGCGCGAATCACCAGCCCAAGGATGGCCTGGCGTCGCAGGGTCATTTCGGTCATTGCACTCTGCTCACTGTGTTAGCACTCTTATATCGAGAGTGCTAAGAACAGGGCCAAGTGTACCACGAGGGGGCCTTGCTGTCAAAAAGGTGGGTGGTGGATGCCCGGCGGGGCGACCGCCTGAGCGCAGCTCTTGGTGCGAAGTGCCCGATCGAGCACTAGTAAGCAGATCGGTCGAACAGCACTCTGTACACCGTGCGGAGCATGATCTTGAAATCGAGCCACAGGGACCAGTTCTCGATGTACCAGAGGTCGTACTTGGTACGTTCGGCAATAGAGGTATCGCCGCGCAGCCCGCTGATCTGCGCCCAGCCGGAGATGCCGGCCTTTTCCCGGTGGCGGTCCATGTAGCGGGGGATGCTCTGCCGGAATTGCTCGACGTAAGTGGGTTGCTCAGGTCGCGGGCCGACCAGACTCATGTCTCCCATCAGTACATTGATGAACTGCGGCAGCTCATCGATGGAAAAGCGCCGAATGAAAGTGCCAACCCGCGTCCGCCGCCAGTCATCCTTTGTCGTCCATCCCGGCCCGTTGGCCTCCGCATCCTGGCGCATCGAGCGGAACTTGATCATCTTGAATGGCTTGGCGTCTAGCCCCATGCGCTCCTGCACGAAGAAGACAGGCCCGCGCGACTCCATCTTAATGCTCAACGCTGTGAGCAGCATGAGCGGCGACAGGAAAAGCAGCGCCAGGCCGCTCAGGGCCAGATCAACGCCCCGTTTCAGGGTGAGTTTCCAGCCGCGCAGTGCCACATCGCGCACCGTCAGCAACGGCAGGCCGGCAAGGTCGCTGATGGTCACTTCGGAGGCCATGATCTGGAAGACATCGGGAAAGACCCGGATGTTGACCCGTTCACGCTCACATTGCGAGACGATGCCCACGAGTTCCTGATGTGTCGCTTCCGGCAGACCGATGACGACCTCGTCAACCGCATGGCTCTCGATGATGTCGGGGAGGTCGTCAATATTCCCCAGCACGGGCAAGCCCATGATCTGGCTCACATCCGAGCCGTTTTGCTCCACGAATCCGACTACCTGATAGCCTAGGCTCGGCGTCTGCTGGATCTTCTGCAGGATCATGCGGCCGACTTCGCCGGTCCCCACGATCAGAACCCGCTCGGCGCCAACCCCTCGACGCTGGAGCATGCGCAGCACCCGGCTGTGAAGCCAGCGCCCAAACGGGATGGTGACCAGGGAAAAGGCCCATGTGAGGAACACGAGCGAGCGCTGATAGGCGACGGTGTCACGGGTGGCAAAACCGACGATGGCGACGGTGATCAGGGTGGCAACACTCACCGCCCCGAAGATGCGGTAATATTCGTCTAGCAGCGTGGCGGAGCGCCGGCTATGATAGAACCTGTAGAAGAAGAAGACGATCAGGATATTGATGATCTGGATGGCTGCCAGCGGCAAGTAGCCCGTGATGGGGCCGATCGCCGGGCCCTGGGTGGCGCGGCGCACCACATAGGCGAGGCCGAACGCCAGCGCCGTCATTGCCGCATCGGTAAGCAGCAAGGTCAGGACGTAGAGAATGCGCCCTTGCTTCATGTCTGCAATCCAGATAGTGCCGCCGGCGCGACGCGTCGGCTACGCCGGGGTGCGGAACTGCCCCTGGAGACGCCGCCCCAGCAGGTCAATGCTGCCAAAGAAGCCGATCCCGCCGCGAATCAGCCAATCCATCCAGAACGGCGTAGTCGCTTTGTAGTGCTTCTCATAAAAGAGCGTTAGCGCGCGATAGAACTCCACGCGGGCGCGGTAAGAGTGGCGGCTGGCAGCCTCCTTGATATGCGTCACCACAACTTCCGGATTGTACCACACTTCCCAGCCCGCATCAGTAATCCGCTTCGCCCAATCGAGATCCTCGCCGTACATGAAGAAACGCTCGTCGAGCAGTCCCGCCCGCACGATGGCCTCTCGCCGCACCAGCATGAACGCCCCGACGATCGCGTCCACCTTCGTCACGAGGTCGGGATCGAGGTATGACAGGTCGTATCTTGCGAAGCGCTCGCTGTCTGGAAACAGCTTGTCTACGCGGGTCATGTGCCACAGTGAGCTTTCCGGGGTCGGGAAGGAGCGCCGGCACGCCTTGTCGAGCGAACCATCGAGCTTCACCAGCTTGGGGCCGGCGGCGCCGGCTCTAGGATGGCTCTCCATGAACGCCAGCATTTCGGCCAGGGCCATGGGTGGCACCACCGTGTCAGGGTTCAGCAACAGCGCGTAGCGGGGCAGGCTCGATGGATCCGGGCCGGCCTCGCCGGGCTCGCGAAAACCGAACAGCCGCAGGCCCTGGTTGTTAGCCTGCGGATAACCGCGATTCTGAGCGTTTGCTATGAGATGGACCTGCGGGAATTCGGCCTGTACGCGAGCGACACTGTCGTCAGGCGAGGCGTTGTCCACAACGCAGACTCCGGACGCGAACCCCCCTCCGCTGGCAAGTACCGATTGCAGGCAGTCGCACAGCAAGGAGGACGTATTGTAGTTGACGATCACGATGGCCAGGTCCAGCGGGCCCGATACCTCGGTAGGCATGATACGGCGTCAGTATACCATGTCGCCGCTACTCGGACCAAAAACGCGCTCCGGCGAGGCTCCATTTCAGCGGCGTTGTTATGTCATGGTGTTGCGTTGCCTGCTCAAACCCGTTCGTGATACAATACGCTCAACGGCCCGGCGATTCCGGCGAGCAGCGCGCGAGAAACTGCCGGATCCGGGGGAGAGACGCTGATGGCGCACCTTACGAGACTTGCCGCCGGCTTCGCGCTGATACTGATACTGCTGCTCGGGCTGATGCCGGGGACGGGTCCCGCTCCTGCCGCCGCGCAGACCGGCTCGAGCTGCGTCGAGTTGGTCGCGAATGGCGGCTTCGAGACCGTCGGCGTGTGGGAATTGGGCGCCAGCCCGGCTCCACCCCAATATGTCAGCTACAACCGCCACAGCGGCGCCTGGTCGCTGCAACTTGGCGTCCCCGAGGGCGGCAACGTCCAGAGCTATTCCTCGGCGCGCCAGTCCGTCTCCATTCCCGCGGGCGCCGATCGTGTCATCCTGACGTTCTGGGTCTATGCCGTCGCTACCGGCGCACCAACCACCGACTACATGGAGTTGGCGATCCTCGCGCCCGACGGTCATACGATCCTGGAGAAACCCTGGTTCTCACGTACCGACAGCCGTGTCTGGAACCGGATGGATTTTGACCTCACCGCCTGGCGCGGGCGCACGATCCAGATCTACTTCAACGTCTATAACGATGGGCTGGGCGGAGCGGCGCAGATGTTCTTGGACGATGTTTCACTGGCCGCTTGCTCGACCAGCGGCGGCGGCAGCGGCTGGATGACGCCGCCTTTGACGCTCGTGCCTCCCCCTGTCGGCGCAACCCCTACGCCCACGCGCGGTGCCTGCCCCAAGCCTTCGCTGAACTGCGGCGGTCCCGCGACGCCGGCGACGGTCGCCGCTGCGGCCACCCAGCCTACAACCGGCTTTGAGTCGCCCGCGATATTGACGCCGGCGCCGCCGGTTCAGTTGCCCGCGATACTGACGCCGGCGCCACCGGCTGAGTCGCCTGCAATCATCGAGCCGGCTGCAGAGGCCGTGGCGCCCGCGATCATCATTACCGTCGTCGTTACCGCCCCGGCAGAGCCTGCGATTATCGTACCGGTAGAGGCATCTCCGGCGCCGGTCGAATCGCCGGCGGCCCTGGTGCTGGCCACCCCGAGCTACTGGGCCGACCCGGTGGTCAACGGCGGGTTCGAGCAGAACTTCGAGTACTGGACCCTAGACTACACCGAAACCGCTCCGTTGATCGTCACTGACGGTGTGCGCGGCGGCCTGCGCGCGGCGCAGCTCGGAGCTGTGGAAGGTGTGCCTGCGGGGATCACCTCCGTATCCCAGGAGATAGTCGTGCCGGCGGGCTTCACCAACGCGGCGGTGGACTTCTGGTTCTATCCGTGGTCGCAGGAGAACGCCGGCGAAGACTATCAGGAGGCAATGCTCATCTCGCCCGACGGCGCCACGGTGGCGCGTCTCTGGCGCGATCAGAGCGACGCGCGGGAGTGGAAGCGACAAATCATCCCTGTGAGTGGGTTTACCGGCGATCCCTTGCGGCTACAGTTCAGCGTCTACAACGACGGCGCGGGCGGCTCCACGGGGATGGTGATTGACGACGTCAGCCTGGTGGCGCTGAGTCCGATTGTTGGTGAGGGAGAGGACCCGTCCGGCGCCCGTCCGGCGAGCGCTGCGGTGGCAGCGCCGGAGCCCGCGGTGACCCGCCTCTCGCTCGTAGTCACCGCTACGCCAGTCGCCGGGATTGCCCTGGCGACTGTTCCCCCGGCTTCTTCCGGGGGCGTTGCTGCTGCACAGGAATTAACGACGCCAGTCGCTGCAATAGCAGCGCCCGCGCCCGCCAACAGCAGCATCACGGATAGATGGCCGAAGAACTGGTGGCTGATCCCTGTCGCAGCGGGCATCATCATCTTCATGCTGGTGTTGCTGGCGAATGATAAGTGGCGCAGATACTGGTGGCTGGCCCTGATTGGCATTGGCCTGATCGTTCTGGTGATATGGCTGGTGAACAGAACGTAGGTATCCCTTCACGGCCCTTGACGTTCGGTTGATGGCGCTCGTCCGCTTTCGAAGTACGTCTTAGGTCACGAATTAAGAAGGTTTCGCAATTGAAACTGACGCTCTACTCACAAGAATCGGGGTTCGCTGCCCTCCAAATGCACTGGAACGAGCTGTTGGCGCGCAGCCGCTTTAACACTATCTTTCTGACATGGGAGTGGCAGACAGTGTGGTGGCGCTGTTTGGGCGCAGCCCGCGGGCCGCTGGTGTTGCTCTCGGCGCATGAAGACGATCGGCTGCTGGGGATCCTGCCCCTGTACCTGACAGATGATGGCCAGCGCTCGTTGCAAGTGATCGGCTGCATCGAGGTGGCGGATTAT
>Ga0256806_1000019_pt1 | contig 9659 bp, 8 predicted proteins | sample 1016PR4metaG_FD_186021 | JGI IMG/M metagenome (GOLD analysis project Ga0256806, IMG submission 186021) | Sediment microbial communities from tidal freshwater marsh on Altamaha River, Georgia, United States - 10-16 PR4 | ecosystem: Environmental > Aquatic > Freshwater > Wetlands > Sediment | place...
CTCCTTGTCCCAGCAACGATACCGGCGCACCGGCACGGCGATGCTGATGGCGCGATCGAGCTCTTTTCGGTGCACGCGGTGAATCTCGTTGCCGCAACGCGGGCAGGCAAGCTGCGACAGCGCAGCTGCGTGCATTATCCGCCAGCGAAGCCGATAGAGGAGCGCCGTCATGCCAGCAATGACGAGGGCGAAACCCAGCAGCTCAATCAGCGTGACATCGCTCGCGACTCGTACGACCAGCTGTTTCAGGCTGATCGCTGCGGGTTTCACCACGTCAGCCGTTTGACCTGCGGCGTTGAGCATGGCACGGCGCGCCTGGGGATAGGACGTCAGCAGCACAACGCCCACCAGCCCCACCGCCAACCACAGCAATTCAGGCGCGGTGCGCACTGTGCCGATCAGACGATTGCCTCGTTTTTTGCGACTGCGCTGTCTCTGGAGCGATGTCTGGCTTGGGGACATCAAGCTGTAACCTCTATCTGAGGAATGGGAACAGGCTCTCGGCTGAATTGCTCGCCCACTGGATCAGTGGACCTGGCACCAGGCCCAGAAGGAGGGTGACCACCGCGGTAAGGACGATGGCGCCGGTCAGCGGCGCCGCAACGCGAATCGGCTCCTCACCGGCCTCGCCCGGCAGGAAGAACATATAGCGAACGACATTCAAGTAATAGAACGCCGCCACTACAGTGTTCACGGCGGCTATTGCGAGCAGCACCCACATCTGGCGCTGCGCCGCCGCCCCAAATACGAAGAACTTGCCGATGAAGCCACCAGTCGGCGGGATGCCGGCCAGCGAGATCAGGAAGAGAAAGAGCAGGACCGCCAGCCAAGGCGTACGCTGCGACAGCCCAGCATAGGTCTTGATCTCGGCGCTGCCGGTCGCCGTCTCGACCGCCGCAACCACAGCGAACGCGCCCGTGTTGGTGAACACATAGGCAAACAGGTAGATGAGCACGCTGTTGAAGCCGGTGAAGGTGCGAGCCGGATCGGCTAGCACGGCGACGACGCCGATCAGGATGTAGCCGGCCTGCGCGATGGAGGAGTAGGCCAGCATCCGTTTGATATTCGTCTGGCGTAGAGCCGCCAGGTTGCCGATCGTCATGGTCAGGACGGCGACCCCGGTCAGGAGGATCGCCCACTGTTGCCAGGTCCAGCCAAACGTAACAGCGAAGGCGCGCATCAGGATTGCGAAACCGGCCGCCTTCGAGGCCGTGGAAAGCATGGCTGTTATCGGCGTCGGGGCGCCTTCGTAGGTGTCGGGCGCCCACTGGTGGAACGGGACCAGGCTGGCCTTGAAGCCAAAACCGACCAGCAATAGGATGATCGCCGGGAGCGTCAGCCATACCACGTCTGGCGCCGGGCTGCCGGCAAGCGTTGCGGCTATCTCCTGCAGATCAAGCGCGCCGGTGGCGCCGAAGAGCAGGGACATCCCAAACAGCATCACAGCCGATGCCGTAGAGCCATACAGGAAATACTTAAGGGCCGCTTCGCCCGACTTCCGGTCCTCGCGCAGGTATCCGGCAAGCACATAGCTGATGATGCTCAGAAACTCCATGCCGAGGTAGACCATGACCAGATTGGAGGCACTGACCAGGAAGCAGATCGCCGTCGTCACGACCAGGAGCAGGCCGTAGAACTCACCGCCATAGCGGGTACGCCCCTTCATGTACGGGATGGCCGTCAAGATGACAATGGCAACCCCCATGATCGCGAGCGCCTGGAAGAAGATGGCAAACGTATCGGCGGTTAGCGTGGATGCCACAACGCGCCCGCCACCCTGTGTTGCCAGAGCTTGCGCCGGCGGGATGAGGCCGAGCGCAGCCAGCCCCAGCCCGGCCAGCGCCACATAGGGCAAGGAGGGCTTTATGCTGCCGTCGCGATCCAGCAGGTCAAGCGCGAAGACAACCACGGCTGCCAGTAGCAGGATGAGTTCCGGCAGAAGAAAGAGAAGATCGCTTGAGTTCAAATCTGTGCCCTCCTCTGGTGCGCAGTCCGAAGAGGCTACTTCGCGATAAAGCTTGTCATCAAGTTCAGGAAGGTCGGGTTGAAGAATGTCAGGATGATGGCCGGCAACACGCCAAGGAGGACCATAAAGAACACTAGCGGCCACAGCGTGACCTTCTCAAAACGCACAACATCTCCCGGCTCGTGCACGTCGGCGCCGGTCTCCATATCCGTCCAATGCTCGATCTTGTGGGGATCGTATTGCCCCAGGAACATATACTGGATGATCTTCCACAGGATGTAAGCTGCGGTCAGCACGATGCCGATGATACCGATAACGGCCCAGATGGTCACGATGTCGAAGGCGCCGCGGAAGACGAAGAACTCACCCCAGAAGCCGGCCAGCCCCGGCAGCCCCAGCGATGCGAAAGCCGTCACGGCGAAGAGGCCGTAGTAGTATGGCGTCTTGCTGCTCAGCCCGCCGAACATCTTGAGGTCGCGCAGGTGCGCTCGCTCGTAGATGACGCCGACGAGGAAGAACAGCGCCCCGGTGGCGATGCCGTGGTTGAACATCTGCAACGCGGCGCCGTTGAGCGCCATAGTGGCGCTCTCCACCTGGTCGGCGACGCCGATCGCAAGCGCCGCGGCGCCGACGCCCAGGAGAACGTATCCCATGTGGCTCACCGAGGAATACGCGATAAGCCGTTTGAGATCCCACTGGGCCAGTGAGACCAACGCGCCGTAGATGATGGAGATCACCCCCAGGATGACGATGACCAACCCGAAGCGTTTAATGGCCTCCGGGAAGATCGGCATCGTGACGCGGATGATGCCGTAAGCGCCGAGCTTCAACAAGACGCCGGCCAGGATGACGGAGCCGGCAGTCGGGGCCGCGGTGTGGGCGTCGGGCAGCCAGGTATGCAACGGCCAGCTTGGCACCTTGATGGCAAAGGCGATGAAAAAGGCCCAGAACGCCAGGCTCGAGAGCACGACATTGCCGGCAAACGGGCGAAGCTCAGCCGCCGTGATCATGTCGAACGTGCCGGTGTTGAGATAGATGGCGATGATTGCCAGTAGCATGAAGACTGAGCCGGCCAGCGTATAGAGGAAGAACTTGATGGCCGAGTATTGCGGCCGGTCCTTCGGCTGGCCCCAGATACCGATCATGAAGTACATCGGCACCAGGCCAATCTCCCAGAAGACGTAGAAGAGCACCAGGTCGAGCGAGACGAAGACGCCCAGCATGCCCATTTCCAGCAGCAGGAAGAGGAAGAAGAACTCGCGCACCTGCGTCTTGATCGTGCGGCCCGAGTACCAGATGCTTAGCGTGGTGAGGAGGGTCGTGAGGAAGATCAACGGAACGCTTAGGCCGTCAACCCCAAGGTGGTAGTTGACGTTCAGCACCTGGATCCAGGGTCGGTTGATCTCGAACTGGAAGCCATCCAGGGCGCGATCATAGCCGAACCACAGGATTAGAGAGAGCCCAAGTGGCAGCAAGCTGAGTGCAAGCGCCCCATATTTGATGATCCGCGCTTCTTTGTCCTTGTCCCAACCCAGCCACTTACCCAGCGGCAGCAATACCAGTATTGCGCCCACCAGGGGTGAGAATGCGATCAGGGTCAAGAGTGCGCTGTTGTCCATGAAGCATCTCCTCCGATGCGAACCGACCTCACGCGATGAAGCCGCCCGGGTCTACTTGGGCAGCAATAAGAAAGCCCCCAGCAACACCGATAGAGTCACCAGGGCTATGAGCAGGTAGTTCTGCACCCTGCCGGTCTGCAGGGTGCGCACGGCGTTGCCGAACAGTTCCGTGACGGTCCCCACGCCGTTTACTGCCGCATCTACAACATGTGTATCGAACCAGCGACTGGCCTCGGAGAGATAAAGCCCTACTTTGCCCACATCATCCACGATAGGATCGATGACTAGCTGGTCATCGAAGCGGTAGAGCCAGTAGGAAAGCCGCTTGGTCGGCTGCACGAAGAGGCGATCATATAGCTCGTCAAAGTAGTAGCTGTTCTGCAAGACCGGATAAAGCCCACGCAGCAAGCGCTGCAGCGGGTCGGGGCGCGCCGTCGGCGACAGCGCGTAGTTCTTGTCAGTCCCATAGTTCCGGTAAGCCAGCCAACCCAAAAACAGCCCGCCCAGCGAGACAAGCAGCGAAGCCATCAGCGGCATCAGACTGAAAGGCAACTCCTCGCTTTCGAAACCGTACACCTCGGCCATACTGCCAACGATGTGATGGAACGGATTCGACGAAAACTGACCGAGCACCGGGAAAGTGGTGGGAATGCCCACCCAGCCCCCGACCACGGCGAAGAAGGCCAGAACCATTAATGGGATCGTCATCCACCAGAAGATACTGCCGTGCTCATTGGCATGGGCAGCGGCCGGCGTGCGCGGCTTGCCGAAAAAGGTCATCACGATCTGGCGGGCAGTGTAGAACGCCGTCAGCAGCGCGGCGATGACCAGCACAAAGAAGACGATCCGGTGTTCGTTCACCCACGCGTCGGCCAGAATCTCGTCCTTGCTCCAAAAGCCCGCCGTGATGATCGGAAAGCCGGCCAACGAAAGACCACCAAGCAGGAACGTCCAGGCTGTCTTGGGCATGCGGCGGAAGAGGCCGCCCATGTTGCGCATATCCTGCGGGTCGAAGTCCTGGGTGATGTCCCCGTGCGCCGAGACGCCGTCTGCATGTGCCGTCTCATGATGCCCGTGTTCCATGCCGTGGATGACGCTGCCCGATCCCAGGAAGAGCAGCGCTTTGAAGAAGGAGTGCATCAGCAGGTGGAAGGTCGCAGCAATGTAAGCGCCAATGCCCAGCGCGGCAAACATAAAACCGAGCTGCGAGATGGTGGAATAGGCAAGGACCTTCTTGATGTCGTTCTGGGCCAGGGCGATAGTGGCGGCAAAGAGAGCGGTAAACGCCCCGATGATGGAGATGAACATCAATGCCGGACCATGCTCAACAGCGGTCATCAAAGGATAGGTGCGGATGATCAGGTAGACGCCGGCCGAAACCATCGTCGCGGCATGGATCAGCGCCGAGACAGGCGTCGGGCCTTCCATCGCATCGGGCAGCCAGACGTGGAGCGGGAACTGGGCGCTCTTGCCGATGGCGCCGAAGAATATCAGGATGGCGATGATCGTGGCCCACGGGGTCGGCCCCAGCAGGGGCAGATTGGCCGTAGTCGTTGCCAGTTTCTCAAGCGACGCGGGGCTGAAGATCTCGGAGTAGCTCAGCGAGCCGATCTGAATGAAGAGGAAGATGAAGCCCGCCAACATAATCGTGTCGCCGATGCGCGTGGTGAGGAACGCCTTGAGTCCGGCCTCCTTGGGGGTGATCTTATTCGGGTCGGGATATGAGCGGGCGAACCAGAACCCGATAAGCAGGTATGAGCACAAACCCATGATCTCCCAGAACACCAGCGCCAGGATGAGGTTGTCGGCCATGACAAAGCCCACCATCCCGCAGGCGAAAAGAGAAATATATGCAAAGAAGCGGGACACCAGAGGGTCCACATGGCCGGCTTCGGCGGGCATGCCTCGCTCGTCGTGTGCGCCCTGCGGCTTCCCTATCCCCATGTACCCCACCGAGTAGATGAAGATCAGCAAGCAAACGAAGGGCACCATGAAGAGCATGAGCCCCGTCAGCGGGTCGAGCGCAAAACCGAAGGCATGCCACGTCGAGCCCGTGGGCAGCCAGTCGCGAAAGATGCGAAGCGGGTCCTCAGCCAGGCCCTCGGCGCGGAAGGAAGCAAACGCCAACAGCCAGCCTATCAGCCACGAAATGGTAATGGCCCCGATGGCGAGCCCGACGCTCAGCTTCTTGCTGCGGTACGCCCACAATACGATCGCCACGAAAGCCAGAAACGGCAGGACAGGCGGCACCCACAGCAGATTGACCAACGATTCAGACATGGGCAGACCCCTTGCTCGCGCGTCACGCGGCCCTAATCGGCCGCAGCGCGCTAACCTTTGAGCAGATCGAGCTCCTCCACGTTGATGGTGCGGCGCTGACGATAGACCGCGATGATGATCGCCAGGCCGACCGCCGCCTCAGCAGCCGCAACTGTGATGACGAACACGGCAAACACCTGCCCGTCCATGCGCGCGGCGTAGGCATAGCGCCAGAAGGCAACCAGGTTCAGGTTGATGGCGTTCAGCATCAGCTCAATGCCCATCAGAACGGCGATGGCATTGCGCCGGCTCAGCGCGCCGACCAGCCCGATGCAGAACAGGGCGGCCGTCACCAGCAAGTACCAGGTCAGCGGAACCATCACTAATGCTCCCGGGCGATAACGATCGCCCCAATCAGCGCGGCAACCAACAACACCGATGCCACTTCAAATGGAATCACATAGGTGCCGACGAAGTCGGCGCCCAGAAGCTGAATCGCATCCGCCGGCACAGCAACGATATTCACCGGCCAGGGAATCCGCAGCATGATGACGACCAGCCCAACGAACAGCAAGGCTCCGAACCCGATCACCAGGCGCCACTGATCGTTGAACCGGGGCTCATTGGGATCCATAACGCCGCGACTCAACATGATGGCGAAGATGATCAGGATAGCGATGGCTCCGATATAGATCAGGATGTGCACGAACGCCAGGAACTCGGCCTGGAGCAAGATGAAGAGCATCGCGATGCCGGCAAACGCCAGGATGAGCCAGAGCGCGCTCCGGAACAGGCTGCGCGACGCGACCACCATAACGGCAGCGCTGAGTGTGAGGAGGCTCAGAACGATGAAGATTACCTGTTGCATGACGGATCGCCTTCAGACAAGAGAGTAAACAGGCGGGCAGCTCAGGTCTGCACCATCCCTTTGCTTGCGACGTGGCGCCGGCCGGCCCGGCCAAGCAGGCCCAGCGCCACCGCCAGCACAGCCAGGCCGCCCACGACAAAGAGCACCCACTGCAGCGCCGTCGGCAGCGGCAGCTTCATCACGAACGCCACCCACAGCAGGTTTGCCAGCGACACTGGCACCAGCACCTTCCACGCCAGGCCGAGCATCTGATCAATCCGGACGCGCGGCCAGGTGCCGCGAATCCACATCATCAGAAACACCACGGCGACGATCTTCGCGATGAAGTAGAAGGGCCCAAGTGCGGGGACGGCCGAGACGCCCGGCCCGCGCCAGCCGCCCAGGAACAGCGTGGTGACGATGGCCGAAATGGCGAACAGATTGCCGTACTCGGCGATGTAGAACCAGCCGAACTTGAGACCGCTGTACTCCACGAAGTAGCCGGCGACAATCTCCGACTCGGCTTCCAGCAGGTCGAACGGCGAGCGGCCGGTCTCCGCGATACCGGCCATCAGATAGACAACGAAAGTGGCGGGCAACACCACCACAAACGGCACCACCTGAGCCTCGACCACGGCGCCCATGCGCATTGAGCCGACAACCAACGCAACGGTAGCGATCGAAAGCACCATCGGCACTTCATAGCTCAGCAGTTGGGCAACGGCGCGGAAGGCTCCGATCAGCGCATACTTGTTGTTTGACGACCAGCCCGCCATCAGCATGGCAATCATGGTCATCGAGCCGATGGCGATGATGTAGAGGACGCCCACGTTCAGATCGGCCGCCGCCATGCCGCGACCGAAGGGGATGACCGCCCAGAGCAGCGCCGCGCCGGCTGCAATCAAGATCGGCGCCAGATTGAAGACGGGCCGGTCGGCGTCTGTCGGGATAACGTCCTCTTTGACCAGCATCTTCACGGCATCGGCGAAAGCCTGAAAGATGCCGAATGGGCCAACACGATTGGGCCCAATCCGGTTTTGAATGCGCCCGATGACTTTGCGCTCCATCCACGTCAGGGTCAGCGTCGCCAGCACCGGCATCATCACCAGGATGACCGCCATGATAAGGTAGTTGACGCCGCTCACAGCCCAGAGAGGAAGGAAGCCGCTGATCCAGCTCGTCCACGAACGGGCGATATTGACAAAGAGATCTTGGATGTAATACATGGTCGCTATCTCACGTGCAGACAGGCCGTCGTCGGCCGTCCCAGGTCAGCCGTTACCAATCCAGGGCCTTCTTGCGCCAGGCATACAGCAGGCCGCCCAGCAGGATCAGGATGAACAGGACCATCTCGACCAGGGCGTAGAGACCGAGCTTGCCATAGGCGACAGCCCAGGGAAAGATAAACACCGCTTCGACATCGAAGACCACGAAGATCAGCGCGTAGAGATAGTACTGAGCCTTGAACTGCACCCAGGAATCGCCAATGGTCTCCATGCCACACTCATAGGTGGCGTTTTTCGCGAAGTTCGGTTTCTTGGGGCGTATGAGCCAGGCAAGTACGAGGCCTATGATGGGCAATGCCAGGGCAACCAACAGAAATACGCCGATGAACGCGTATTGTGAAGGCACCGCCTACCCTCCTTTGGGTCATGTTGTCCCGTTGCGCCCAACTGCGATTCGCACACCGGGCTGGTGGGTCTCCAGGATCTCCGGGCTGAGGAGCAGCACGCCCGGCACCGACTTGGCGCGCATTGTAACACAGGCCACAAAGGAATGCAAAGCCAAAACCACAGATAGTAAGCCGGATTCCGGAATCCTGGAGAAAGCTGGCACAAACTAGTAATTGTATCTTAAGTTACTTTTGATCTTGCCCGATAGGGAAACGGGGAACACAGATAGCCGGTCGGTTTGACAGGGTCTCGCGCTTCGTGATAGACTTTTCAATGCATTTTTGGTTTTACATAGTGCCCAGGGAGCCAGGATTTTACGCTCCTTTTGCCCCGTGGATAGGCGCTGCTGAACGTGTAGATTCCTGGCGAACAGGGTACTACCTCCCCCCTCGCTGCCAGTATCCAGTTTGGCGCGTCTAGCTAAGTCCCTGAGGAGTTCGCCGATATGGCTGAAGGCTACGTTCCGATCCTGGTGATGATGGCCATTGCGGGCGCGTTTGCCGCTATTGCCCTCGTTCTATCCGCGCTGCTCGGTCCCAAGCGCTACAATCAGGCGAAGAACGAGCCGTACGAGTCGGGCATGTTGCCGCTTGGCGACGCGCGCCGCCGATTCCCGATCCAGTTCTACGTGATTGCCGTGCTCTTCATCCTCTTCGACGTCGAGGTCATCCTGATGTACCCGTGGGCAGTGACAGCGCGCAAGCTGGGGGTATTCGGCCTGGTGGAAATGGCGATCTTCGTGGTGATCCTGCTCGTCGGCTTTGTCTACGCCTGGAAGAACCGCGCCTTCGAGTGGCTATGATTCTGCCGGCCGGGAACCGGCGGATGGGTTGAGGTGATGAATGGGTCTTGAACAACACCTGCCTGAAGAGGCGTTTGTCACGACAACTCTGGAGAAGGCCGTCAACTGGGGACGGAAGTACTCGCTCTTCCCGCTCAGCTTCGGCCTGGCCTGCTGTGCGATCGAGCAGATCGGTTCCGGCATCAGCCGCTTCGACATCAGCCGCTTCGGTTCAGAGGTGTTCCGCGCGTCACCCCGCCAGGCCGATCTATTGATCGTCTCGGGCCGGGTCAGCAACAAGATGGCGCCGGTGGTGAAGCGGCTCTATGACCAGATGCTCGAGCCGAAATGGGTGATCGCTATGGGCATCTGCGCCAGCGCGGGTGGCCCGTTCAACAACTATGCCATCATCCAGGGCGTGGATAAGCTCATTCCGGTAGACGTCTACGTGCCCGGATGCCCTCCCCGCCCCGAGGCCCTTCTGTACGCGCTCACGCTCCTCCAGAAGAAGGTA
>Ga0256806_1000020_pt1 | contig 9570 bp, 7 predicted proteins | sample 1016PR4metaG_FD_186021 | JGI IMG/M metagenome (GOLD analysis project Ga0256806, IMG submission 186021) | Sediment microbial communities from tidal freshwater marsh on Altamaha River, Georgia, United States - 10-16 PR4 | ecosystem: Environmental > Aquatic > Freshwater > Wetlands > Sediment | place...
GCCGACAGCGCGTGTAGCAAACTTCGACGAGGTAGCGCTGGGGTTGACGCTGGAGCTGGCACAGCTGGAAGCGGAGCGCTGCCTGCAATGCCCGAAGCCACACTGCGTGGAAGGCTGCCCTGTCGGGGTCATGATTCCCCAGTTCATCCAGGCGCTGCGCGAGGGTGACCTGGATCGCGCCGTCGAGGTCATGAAGCTCAAGAACAACCTGCCGGCCATCTGTGGGCGGGTCTGCCCACAAGAATCCCAGTGCGAGGCCGTCTGTGTCCTGGCAAAGAAGGGACAGCCGGTTGCCATAGGGCGGCTCGAACGTTTCGTAGGCGACTACGCCCTGCACCAAGGCGTCGCCCGGCCCACGCCTGAACCGCCGACCGGCAAGCGCGTGGCCGTTGTCGGGTCGGGCCCGGCTGGCCTCACCTGCGCCGTAGACCTGGCGAAGCTGGGACACAAGGTCGTCATATTCGAGTCACTTCACCAGCCCGGTGGGGTGCTTGTTTACGGCATTCCGGAGTTCCGCCTGCCGAAGAACATCATTGCCGCAGAGTTGAGGGTGGCCGTGGAGGCGCTGGGCATTGATATTCGAACCGACCACGTCATCGGGAACACCTACACGCTCGATGAGTTGCTGGCGGAATTCGACGCCGTGTTCCTGGGCACCGGCGCCGGGTTGCCTTCATTCATGCGAATCCCCGGCATCAACCTGAACGGCGTCATGTCGGCCAATGAATTCCTGACCCGGGTCAACCTGATGAAGGGGTATCTGTTCCCGGACTACGACACGCCGGTAAAGGTCGGCCACCGGGTGGCCGTGATCGGCGCCGGCAATGTGGCGATGGACTCGGCGCGCAGTGCGCTGCGATTGCAGCACCTTTACAGCCCCGGCAACGGGAAGGGGCCAGGTGAGGTGCACATCGTCTATCGCCGGTCGCGCGATGAAGTGCCGGCGCGGCTGGAAGAGGTGCATCACGCCGAAGAGGAAGGGATCATCTTCGACTTCCTGACCAATCCGGTGGCGATCATCGGCGACGAACGCGGCTACGTGCAGGCGATGCGCTGTATCCGCATGGAGCTAGGGGAACCGGACGCCTCCGGCCGTCGCTCGCCCATACCGATCGAAGGTTCCGAGTTTGAGATGCCGGTGGACAGCGTCGTCATGGCGCTGGGCACCAGCCCCAATCCACTCGTTTTCAACGACGCGCCGGACTTGCAGCGTACCCGGTACGGCACGACTGCGGCCGACACCGAGACGGGACGAACGACGAAGCATCGCGTCTGGGCCGGCGGCGACGTGGTGACCGGCGCGGCGACCGTTATCAGCGCGATGGGCGCCGGGAAGCGCGCTGCCGCGGATATCCACGAGTTCCTGTGCGCTCCGGAGAAGTGGCCGGGGAAATAATCTGATCCACTTCGTGGTTGGGGCTTGAGCCGCGCCTGGCCCAACCCCCGACCTACCGGGGCAGGCTACAGAAGACGGAAGGGCAGACCGAGGCGCCAGAAATGGCCGAACACGCAGTACATTTCCGGGCAGCAGACGGCGATCAGGCAGGGGAGCGGACGGTCTATGTACCGCAGGGCGCCACCCTGTCTGAGGCCGCGCTTCAAGCCGGCCGGGATCTCAATCAGCCCTGCGGGGGGCAGGGACGCTGCGGTCGCTGCGCCGTCATCGTGGACCAAGACCGCAGCGCAGTCCGTCGCCGCTCTACGATACGCCTCTCTCCTGAAGACGTGGCCGCCGGCTATGCCTTAGCGTGCCAGACGGTCATCGAGGGCGAGACATGGGTTACTGTCCCTTCGCAGGAGACGATCGAGCGCCGGCTGGTGACCCACAAAGCTGCTGCGCGCATTGAGCTCCCATTCGAGTATGACCCGCGCTTCCATCAGTCGGTGCAACGCTTCCACCTCAGGCTTGACCCACCCACGCTGGCCGACCAGACGGACGATTGGGGCCGCGTATGCCGGGAGCTTGCGCGCCAGGGGGTCGAAGGCGCCTGGACAACCCTGCCAGTGCTGAAGGGGTTGGGCTCGCTACTGCGCGCCGGCTCGCCCGACGAGGACGACGAGTCCGAGATCGCATCTTCGAACGGTAACGACCACTATGACGAAGATACTGCCCTGCCCTGGGAGGCCACCGCCATCGTCGAGCTGGACACGTGGGATCGACCCGACGGCCCGCCGCAGGTGCTGGTGTTGCTTCCCGGAGACCAGACCTTGCGTCATCTGGGAGCGGCGATTGATATCGGCACCACGACCGTCACCGTCTGGCTGGTGAACCTGCAGAACGGTCAGGTGGTGGCGCAGGCGGCCGACTACAACGCCCAGATTGCCCGGGGTGAGGATGTGATCTCACGCATCATCTATGCGCGCAAGCCGGAGCGCCTCGACGAGATGCAAGGTCTGGTCGTGGAGACGATCAACCGTCTGCTGGCGGCGGCGTGCAGCCAGGCCGGCGCCAATCCCGACGAGATCTTCAAGGTTGCCATCGCCGGCAATACCACGATGATTCACCTGTTGCTAGGGATTCCGCCGGAGCCGATCCGGCTGGCGCCGTATACACCGGTCGTCAACCATACGCCGACGGTGCGTGCCGCCGAGATCGGGCTGGGCGTGCATCCGCAGGCCAGCGTTGATTGCCTGCCCGGCGTGGCCAGCTATGTCGGCGCAGACATCAGCGCCGGGGTGCTCAGCACGCACATGGATGAATCGGACGAAATCATCCTTTTCATTGACGTGGGTACCAACGGGGAGATCGTACTCGGCAACGCCGACTGGCTCATCACTTGCGCCTGCTCAGCAGGCCCGGCCTTCGAAGGCGCAGGTGTAGAGCATGGGATGCGGGCCACCACCGGGGCCATCGAAGAGGTCTGGATCAATAGCGACACCGGTGAGCCATCCTATCGCGTCATCGGGCGCGAGGGCCAGAAGCCGAAAGGCATTTGCGGGTCTGGCCTGCTGTCGCTCCTGGCCGAGATGTTCGTCACCGGTATTGTCAACAAACGCGGCGGGCTCGACACCGCGCGACCTCCGGCACCCGACGGCCGCGTGCGCGTCCGAGAGGGAGCGCACGGGGCGGAATATGTGGTGGCCTGGGGCGATGAGACCGCGGACGGCCGCGACATCACTATCACGCAGGTGGACATTGACAACCTGATGCGGGCGAAAGCCGCGATTTACGCCGGCTTCAGCGTGCTGGCGCACAGCGTCGGCGCGGACCTGGCCGATGTGTCGCGCATGCTTATCGGTGGCTCCTTCGGCCAGTATATCAACGTCGAGAAAGCGGTCCAGATTGGCCTGCTCCCCGATCTATCCAACACATCCGATTCCGGGGATCACGCCAGCAGTTCGTCTCCGTGGGACCGTTTTCAGTTCATGGGCAACACTGCGATTCGCGGCGCTTATATGGCGCTGCTCCGCCGCGACGTCCGCGCCCACCTCACCGACGTGGCGCGCATGATGACGTATGTGGAGCTCTCCGCCGACAACGCCTTCTACGACGCTTTTACATCAGCGCTGTTCTTGCCTCACACCGACGCTTCCCGTTTCCCGTCGGTAGAGGCCGCCCGGCCTGATGACAGCAAGCCCGTCGTTCGCTCGCGGATGGAGGAGGGACTGTGATGGACTCTGCACGGCCGATGTCGGGCGTAGAGCAACTGGCGCGCTTCAGGCAACTGGTTACTATGCCCGACGGAATACGGGTCTGCCTCCGGCCCGTCGCCCCGGGAGACCGAGACGCATTCGAGGCGCTGTTCGGATCATTGTCCGTCGAAGACCTCCAGTATTTCCGCGGCGACGTATCGGACCCTGCCGCCGCTGTGGGCTGGGCGGAAGCGGCCGATGACTCGCGCCTGTTCCCGCTCGTGGCCGTGGTCGGCGATCAACTGGTGGGCAACTGCACACTGTACCTCGGCAGCGGCTCCACGCGTCACATCGCCGAGATTCGCGTGTTTCTGGCCAGGGAGTTCCGCCGTCGCGGCATCGGCTCAGCCATGCTGAAGGCGCAGATTGAGATCGCGCGTAAACTCGGATTGCAGCAGATCATCGCCGAGGTCGTGGAGAGCCGGCCGCAGGTGGCGCACGCCTTCGAGCACCTGGGCTTCCAGCGCGAGTGCACGCTGCGCGATCATTTCATGACGCCGAGCGGCGAGACGCTGGACCTGATCGTGATGGTGCGCTATCTCAAGCGCGCTGCAGAGGATTTCTGAGGCGCGGCGCGTGTCGCGCACTACGTGAGAAAACGTGAAGCGTCAGGCCAGTCCCGCGCATCACGTTCCAAGGGACTGGAGTTCTGTTTGTGGAGCGACCATGACTGTCACTATCGCCGTTGCCGGCAAGGGCGGCACCGGAAAGACAACCCTGTCGGGTCTTCTTGTGCGCTACCTGGTAGCGCGCAAGAATGGCAAGATCCTGGCCATTGATGCCGATCCGAGCAGCAACCTGCACCTGGTGCTGGGGCTGCCTCTCACACAGACCGTCGGCGATATCCGCGAAGACTCGCGGGGTGCGGCGCAGCCGGGCATGTCTCGCCAGGATTGGCTGAGCTACGCCGTGCGTATGGCCGTAGAAGAGGGCGATGACTACGACCTGCTGGCGATGGGCCGGCCCGAAGGACAGGGCTGTTATTGCGCCGCAAACCACATGCTGCGCAGCATCATGGACGGCATCAACGACGCCTACGACTACGTGATCATGGACAACGAAGCAGGCATGGAGCACTTGAGCCGGCGCACCACCCGCGACGTGGATCATCTGCTGCTTGTCAGCGATGCCAGCCTGCGCGGGATGGCGGCGGCAGAAGCGATGGTGGCGCTGAGCAAGGAGCTTGAGATCAACGTCCGCAATTCGCACCTGATCATCAATCGGGTGATCGGAGAGTTGACGGAGCCGATGCGCGCCCGGGCGGCAGAGATGGGCCCGCCTCTGCTGGCCACGCTACCTTACGACCCGTTGCTAGTCGAATTCGATGCTCAGGGCCGGCCTCTGGTCGAACTGCCCGAGGACGCCCCGATCAGTCGCGCAGTGGCGGAAATCGCTGAGGTTCTGGCCGGATAACCGACGGCTCCGGGGAAGGAGGGCAGATGACCGTACACGAACCATACGGCGCCATCGCAGTGTTGTTGGAGAGCCACGAGCCTGACGACTTGTTGCTCGGCCTGGCGCTCGTACGCGAGGAAGCGCCGCAGGCATGCGAAGACGATGCTCGCCGCTTGTGTGAACTGGTGGTGCCGCTCTTCTACATTGACACGCTGGATCACCCTGAGCATGCTCCGGTGGTTGAGACAGCGGTGAGCGTCACGGCAGGCATGGGCGAAGCCGTCATCCCAGTGTTGATCCAGACGCTCGAGTCGGGAGACGTCAAGGCGCAGATGGCGCTGGCGCAGGCACTGGGACGGATGGGCGATGCGGCCATTGAGCCATTGCTGACCGAATACGAGCAGACCTGCCCGGACCCGGCCTGCCATGCCTTCCTGCTCTTCGCGCTGGGGAAGGTCAAGTCGCCTCAGATAGCAAAGGCAGTGCCGCTGGCGCTGGAAGCCGCGCACTCCCCGGACCTGGAGCTGCGTGATACGGCCACGCGCGCCATCGGCAAGTTTGTGGAGTCCATCCCTGCGGGGGCGCTGTCCGAGGAAACCCGTTGTGCGCTGGTGGAGGTATTGCAGCGCAACCTGGCAGACGCCAGCCCCGGCGTGCGCTCAAAAGCCGTGCGCAGCCTGGGCAAGCTGGCGAAGTTCGGCCACCTGACCCTGGCGGAGAAGACGCAGCTTCAAACGACGCTGCACCGCCTGCTCGGCGAGGATGAGCATTTCGAGTGGGATCGCGCCTATGTCGTCCGCAAGGAAGCGAAAGAGGCGCTCGGATACGTATCGTAGGGGCGCGTACGCCCTTGCAAGCATTGTGTAACCAGACCCGGCAATCGAGGAGGATTCGCTATGAGAATCATCGGTGAGAACATCCACATCCTGTCGCCCAGAGTCAAGGAGGCAATTGCCAACCGAGACCGCACCTTCTTCCAGGAATCGGCAATGAAGCAGGTCGAGGCCGGTGCATGGGCCATCGACCTGAATATCGGCCCGCAAAAGAAGCTGGGCCATGAGATCTTGCCCTGGCTGGTGGAGGCGGTGCAGGAGGTGGTGGACGTGCCCCTCAGCCTGGACACGACCAACCTGGGCGCGATCGAAGCCGCATGTGAGGTCATCATACGGCAGCCGATCATCAACTCCACGTCGGCCGAAGCAGAGCGGCTGGAGAAGGTGCCGCTGGTCGCCGCGAAGTATAACACCCAGCTCATCGGCCTGACGATGGAGGCCGAAGGAATCCCGGTCAGCGCAGAGGCGCGCGTCAATATCGCGCTGGAGAAGCTGATCCCGCGCTGCGAAGAGGTCGGCCTGCCGCTGGAAGACCTGATCATTGACCCGCTCGTGCTCACCGTGAGCGGGTGCCAACAATACGTGCCGGAGTGCATCGAGGCAGTGCGCATCCTCAAGTTGACGGGCGCAGGCGTGCAGGTGGGCCTGAGCAACGTCTCCAACGCGGTGCCCAACGAGATGCGCCCACTCATCAATCGCGTGTACTGCGTAATGCTGATGGGCGCCGGGCTGGATATGATGATTGCCGATCCGCTGGACGCGGAGCAGAACGAGTTCATCCGCGTCGTTGAAGAGCGAGACGACAGCACACCCCTGAACCGGCTGCTGCTGGCGCTGCACGACGCCGTCGCCGCCGGTGAAGAGCTCGGCCCGGAGGCGGTGGATTTCTCCGATCAGGAGCAGGTGGATATCTGGAAGACGGTGCAGATTCTCCTGAACAAGGTGATTTACGCGGATTCCTATCTCAGGGTGTAAAGGGGCGACCGGAGGCGGTTCCGGAATTTGCAGGGGTCTCGGCCGCTTTTCCCGCTGCGGTCGCGTCGATGATGCATCCCGATCGGGCACAGGCGTTCCATCAACGCAAGGAGGCGTGAGATGATCGCAGTTAGAGAGGATGAGCGCCCACAGGGAATGCCCGGCAACGAAGAACGGCTGGCGAAGGCGCGACAGCCTGCCGCCGATGCCATGAGGCTGCACCCCTTCTACCGGGGCAAGATCGAGATCGTTCCAAAGGCGTGCATCCGTTCGCTGGATGATTTCGCAATCTGGTACACGCCAGGGGTAGCGGCGTCCTGCCGGGCAATCGAGGCAGACGCTGATCTGGTCTACGAGCACACAAACAAGTGGAACACCGTCGCCATCGTCTCCGACGGCACCCGCGTCCTGGGCCTGGGGGATATCGGCCCAAAGGCCGGGCTGCCTGTAATGGAGGGTAAGGCGCTGCTGTTCAAGTATCTCGGCGGCGTGGATGCGGTCCCCATCATGCTCGATACCACGGATCCCGACGAGATCATCCGAACGACATTGCTGCTGCAGCCGGGATTCGGCGGGGTGAACCTAGAAGACATCAGCCAGCCAAAGTGCTTTCGCATCCTCGACACCCTGCGCGCCAGCGCTGAGATTCCCGTCTGGCATGACGACCAGCAGGGAACGGCGTGCGTCACGCTGGCCGGGTTGCTGAACGCACTCAAGATCGTCGGCAAGCGCATCCATGAGGTGCGGGTGGCGTTTATCGGGTCGGGCGCATCCAATATCGCCATCTCGCGCATCTGTTTCAGCGCAGGCGTTGATCCGGCGAACTGCCTCGTGGTTGACAGCCACGGCATCCTGCACCGCGACCGGAAGGACATCTTCCAGCGCCGCGCCGAGTTTGTGGACAAGTGGCGCCTGTGCCAGATCACGAACCCGCAATGCATCTCGGGCGGAATCGCCGAGGCGCTGGCCGGAGCCGATGTATGTGTTGCGCTAACCAGGCCGGGCCCGGGCGTTATCCTGCCCGAATGGGTGCAAGGCATGGCGTCCGATGCCATCATCTTCGCCTGCGCCAACCCTGACCCGGAGATCTGGCCGTGGGAAGCAAAGGCGGCCGGCGCGCGTATCGTCGCAACCGGGCGGTCAGATTTCCCAAATCAGGTCAATAACTCGCTTGGCTTCCCCGGCATCTTCCGCGGCGCCCTTGATGTCAGGGCGCGCACTATCACGGATGAGATGTGCATCGCTGCAGCAGAAGCTCTGGCGTCCGCCGCTCCGGACGATGGGATGGATCCGGATTGCATCCTACCGACGATGGTCGAATGGGAGGTGTTCGCTCGCGAGGCCGTCGCGGTGGGGATGAAGGCGCAGGAACAGGGGATCGCCCGGCTCGAACGATCGGCTGAGGAGTTGTACCGCCACGCCGCCGACATGATCCACCGCTCGCGCCAACTGACGGCGTCCATGATGGCCGAAGGCTTCATCGCTGCCCCGCCGGAGTGAGGGAGGTGCACCATGTATGACCTGATCGTCATCGGCGGGGGTCCGGCAGGGCTCACCGCAGCCGTGTATGCCATTCGCAAGCGGATGAACTGCCTTCTCATCAGCCCTGACCTGGGCGGCAAGGCCAATGCCCATATGACCGTCGAGGGCATGGATATGCACCAGGTCATTGACGGCGCCGATATCTTGCGCCGGTTCCGCACCGAACTCGAGTACCTGGAATTCGCCCGCCTTCTCGAGCGGGTGGTGCGCCTGGAGCGACGGGCAGACGGCTTTGTCGTCGGCACCGACCAGGGCCGGGAACTGGAGGCGGCCTGCGTCATCCTGGCGACGGGAGCCGACGCCGTCAGGCTGGCAGTGCCCGGCGCCGACCGTTACTTTCTCAGAGGCGTTGCCTACTCGACCGTGAGCTATGCACCGCTCTTCATCGGAAGAACAGTCGCGTTGGTGGGTGACGGGCCGATAGCGATGCGCGGCGCGGCCGAACTGGCCCAGGTAGCCCAGCAGCTCTATCTGGTCGCGCCGGCGCACGGCGACCTGGATCAGATGCCGGGACGCCGGCTGCTGGAAGCCGAGAACGTAACCGTGCTCGAGGGATGGGAGCCTACCGCGGTGGAGGGCGACGAGTACCATGCACGACGCCTTGTCATTCGCGCTCCCGACGGCGAAACGCGCACGCTGGACGTTGAGGCGGTCTTTGTCGAGCTGGGCCTGAGGCCACACAGCGAGCTGGTGCGCGGCTGGGCAGACCTGGACGATGAAGGGCACGTCCTGGTGACTGGCGAGACGGAAACCAGCGTAGCCGGGCTGTTCGCCGCCGGCGACGTCACGCATCTTCAGGCCGAACAGGTGCTCATCGCCATCGGTGAGGGGGCGAAAGCGGCGCTGGCCGCGTACGAGTATCTGCTCAAGTTGGCCTGACGCCGTCCTCTCTCGCGTTGTGCTGAAATAGGGCGAGGTGGCAATTCGGAAGGGCAGAATCCTAATCATCGCGGGCAGGCTGGCTGCGGGCTTGTTCCGCAAGCGACAATCAGGGGGAGGGATCTTATCATCATGACTGCCAGGATCATTGATGGCAAGGCAACTGCTGCCGATGTTCGGAGAGAGGTCGCCGAGGAAACGGCTTGGCTCAAGGCGCAGACGGGGCAGGTCCCCACGCTGGCAGCGGTGCTGGTGGGTGAGAACCCGGCGTCCCAGACTTATGTCAACTCAAAAGGGAAGGCCTGCCTGGAAG
>Ga0256806_1000021_pt1 | contig 9500 bp, 8 predicted proteins | sample 1016PR4metaG_FD_186021 | JGI IMG/M metagenome (GOLD analysis project Ga0256806, IMG submission 186021) | Sediment microbial communities from tidal freshwater marsh on Altamaha River, Georgia, United States - 10-16 PR4 | ecosystem: Environmental > Aquatic > Freshwater > Wetlands > Sediment | place...
GATACCCAGCGGAACGAGAACGGCCAGCGCGATGCACGCGAAGAAGTTCGCGATCAGGATAAGCCAGGCAACGCGCTGAGGGTTCTGTCGCCAGTTCATCGTGCCCCTGACCCGGCAGCCGAACCGCGCCCGGCGTCAGCCTTCCGGCGTGGCGGGCGATTCGGTTTCACCGCGGCGGATTTTGTCAAGCCAGTGCTGCGCATCCCGATCTGCGGGATTCGCTTCCAGCGCCTTATGAAAATGAGCGCTCGCTCGCAACGGATCGTTACGCTCGAGGAAAATCAGCCCAAGGTTATAGCTGATGTTGGGCGCGCTCGGATCTAGGGCCAGTGCCTTTTCGAAAGCCTCGATCGCCTGGTTCTGCATATCGACGCTAGCGAACGGCAGCTTGCCCAGGTAGGCAGCTCCCAGGTTCGTCCACGCCATCACGTTGTCCGGCTCCAGGCGCGCCGCCTCTTCAAGGAAGGGCACAGCAAGCCTGTGCTTGCCCTGCAAGATATACGCGCCGCCCAGGTTGATGGCCGTCGCGACGTTCTGCGGGTCCAATTCCCAGGCCCGAGTCAGGAGGGGAATAGCTTCGCCAGGGCGCTTGACCGCCAACAGGCGCGCCGCCTCGTCGACCAGGCTCCAAACCTCTTCCTTTCGCTCGTCCGGGGACTGGCCCGTGTCATCCGGTTGCCGGGATCCGTTGTGACGCGATTCGGTTGTTCGTTTGTTGTCGTTCATCTCTCAGTATATCCAGCTCAACAAGGCGGTGACAGTGATTAGGCTGGCTATGGATGTCACCATCACCGTGCCGGCAACCAGCCCCGGCTCGGTGTCATAGCGCGCTGCGATGATACTGGCGAGCACAGCCGTTGGCACAGCGGCCGCCAGCAGGCCAACCTGACGCGCTAGCCCGGTTAGCCCGAGCATCGTTGCCAGCAGCAGACCGAAAAGCGGTGCAGCCACCAGCCGTAAGACCGAAGCCGAGCCAACAGCGGTCCAGTTCCACTGATTGCGGGGCAGCATTGCCAATTGTAGCCCCAGCACAACCAGCATCGTCGGCACGGCCGCACGGCCAAGCATTTCGAACACCCGCATTACGGGTGGGGCCACAGGCCAGCCCAAGCGATTGACCGCAAGCCCCAGTGGCACCGCATACAGCGCCGGGTTGCGGAACATCTGAATTACAGAGCTTCGCGCTGTTGTCCGCCCGCGAGCCGCAAGATACACCCCGGCGGAGTTGGCCAGGAGATTGTCAGTCACATAGCAGATCACCGCCAACGACAGCCCCGCCGCACCAAACGCTGCCTCCGCGACGAAGAGTCCGTAGTTGCCGGAATTACCAAGCGTGGCGCCGAGCATAAAGGCGCTGGCGCCCGGACCTACCATACCCAGCCGCCAGGCCACGAAAGCGCTCAGGACCACCATCAGCGCGAACACGCCGATCTTGTATAGAACAAGCCTTCCCAGGAGATCGGCCGTTACGGTGGTGCTTGCCATTGAGACAAACGCCAGGCTCGGATTGAAGAGATAAAAACTCACACGGGCGATCGGGGTGGAGTCTAGCCGGCTCACGCGGCCCAGAACAAAGGCCAGGCTCACAATCACTGCCAAGGGCAGCACAACCGTCGTGAAGATCTCGATGAACACGCTGGTCAAACCGTTGGCAGGAAGCGGAGCTCGTCGCGCTGGTCCGCCACGACCTATATATCCTCGCCGTCGAAGTCATCCCAGTCGTCCAGCGTCTCCTCGTCATCGACCCAGAGCAGGCCCTCTTCATCGTCGTCATCCCAACCATCATCTTCACCTGCGACATCATCAAGACGGACTTCTGCGAACTCGTCTTCGTCCAGGTCGTCCGCGTCATCCGACTCGTCAGTCCACTCCGAATCAGACGCGCGCCCGCCGGGGACAGGGAAGGTCAGCAACAAGGCCTCGTCTGCACTACCGCCATTGAACGCAAGCTCTTCCAGCGCCTCGTTGGCCGCGTCGGCCAGCCGCACTTCCTCACTGCGCGCCGCAGCGCGCAGTGCACGCTGCGCCTCGCTGCCGCCGATCTTGCCCAGCGCAAGCGCAGCCACCTCCCGGACGTTGCCATCCCGGTCATCCATCATCGCCACCAGCGTTCTGACGGCTGGTGTCAGGCGCAACTCGCCCGCCGATACGGCTGCCTCGAATCGCATCGGGGCGCTGTCGCTGTGCAACTCAGTCATGACGTGCTTGCCCCAGAACGGGTCGGCAGTGCGCCCCATCGCGAAGACGGCGCTCTGGCGCATCGTATCGTCCTCGTCGTAGTAGGCGACCTCGATCAGGTTGCGCACCTGCGAATCCTCGCTGTATGCCAACCCTTCGAGGGCACGGCGGCGGACATCGACAGTCTCGTTTGGGCGCGCCCACGCGGCGCGCAGCGCCTGCTCGACCGACCCGGCCAGCGTCGACTCGATATCGCCCAATACGCCCAGCAGCACGAACCGTCCGAGCGAGGAGGCAGCCACGGCCCGCACATCAGGATCCGAGTCTTCGGCCAGCAGGGAAATCAGGCGCGTTGCCAGCCCCGGCCGTTCATCCTCCCACAACCCTTCGATGGCAAGCCGGCGCACCTGCGGGCTGGCATCCGCCAGCAAACGCCGAAAGATGGCTCGGAAGTTTAGGTGAATGTTGGCCTCGGCCTGCTCAACCATCACCTCCATCAACTCCCGTTGCCTCTCCTGAGGCAAGTCGTCCCAGATGGAGAAAAATTCGTCACACTGGACACGCGACAGGTCGGAGAAGTTGGTCAGGTTGAGCGAGCGCAGTAGTAGGTTCGCGTCGGCCAATTGGTTCAGGGCGAACTCGAGATCGTCTGGCATATATCAATTCCAGGTGAGAGTGCGCGCAGGGCTAGGCGGGCTCAATGGCCTGAAGACCTCGCCACCCTGGCCGTCTGTGGTCGGCTGAACCACCTGCACCGACCACGTGTACCTGCGGCCGTTGGCCTGATCGGCCTTGGCGAAAAGCCAGGGCGGGAAACGGGTCTCAGTTTGTGTAGTATTGACGGCAGTCTCCTGGGGCGCGCCATCCTGCACCCATTTGACGGTCACGCGATATTGCGACTCCGGGGGGATCCCGATAACCGGCTGCCAGCTCAGAACGATGGCCGTGCCGTCGCCCTGGAACGGCGTGCTATCGCCAGGGTCACGAAGCACCGGCGCCGACAACTGCGGGGCTGACACCGTCGGCGCGCTCGTCGGCGTAGCAGTCACCGGCCGGCGCGTCGCCGTAGGAAGCGGGCCGGCCAACGGGATGATGAGTTGCTGCCCGACATTCAGCCGCGTGGAACCCGTGATGCCGTTCGCCGTCGCGATGTTCTGCCAGGGGACGCTGAACCGAGCGCCTATGGTGCTGAGCGTGTCGCCGGTCTGCACCCGGTAGGTCGTCGTGGCGCCCGAGGCGACGGCAGTGGGCGCAACCGTGGCAGGGGGAGCGGGCGTCGGCGATGGCGCCACCGTACCGCGGCCCGGCGGCCGGGTTGGCGTCGCGGATGGGGTGGCGGTCGGCTCCACTGTGACGGTCGCCGTGCCGGTAACGGTGGGCGTAAGCGTGATCGTCGGTGTCGGGGTGGGAGCGGGCAGGTTCAACTTCTGACCCACCTTGAGAACGCTGCTCGCGCTGAGCGAGTTCAGCGAAGCAATCTCCTCCCAAGGAATGCCCAGGCGCGCACCGATAGATTGGAGTGAGTCGCCCGAAGCGACGGTGTACGATTCGCCCTCATCAGGCGTCGCCCCCGCCTCACCCGTCAGGGTTAGCGTCACAGCCGGCGTGCTCTCGATGGCCGGCGCAGTCTCGGTGAATACGTCGGTGACGACCAACTCGGTCGCCGTGGGCGTCACCGTTGGGGTCGAGGTTGCCGTAGCGGGCACGGCAGCAATAACTGCCGGAGGCTCCTCAACCGGCTCGGGTTCAGACAACTGCGCCGGTACGGCCACTGCATCCAGGATCTGGACCAGTTCCTGCGCGTTACCGCGCGCGTCCAGCACTGTTTCGCGGACGCGGTCCACCGGCATACGCCCGAGGCCCCACAGGCCGGCCAGCGCGACAATCGCGACCAGCGCGAGCAGCAGCAGCCAACGCGGGCCCGCAGGGCGAAGATTGCGCCCGCAATGCGGGCATACAGTCAGTTCCGCGAACGCCCGGCCGCCGCAGTTGGCGCACCTGACTGTGCTGGGCCGGGCGCGCTGGCGCGCGCCGCACTCAGAGCAGATCGCCATGCCCTGCTGCAGGCGCGCTCCGCACCTGTTACAGTACATACACCTTCATCCTCAAGAGGTGGCGTCGGGTGGCCAGCACCGCCGAGCAGGGCAAGCTCATCGCAGGCCCGGGGTCGGGAACGTGCCGTTCAGGAGTGCAGTGACCTCGTGTATGGTGACAATACCGACCAGGAAGAGCAGCACTCCGATGCCCACCAAGTGGATAAGCCCCTCTTGCGCAGGCTCCACGCGCTTCCCGCGGATCGCCTCGACAATGATGAAGATCAGCCGCCCACCGTCCAGCCCGGGAATCGGCAGCAGGTTCGTCATGCCGATCGCCACACTAAGAAGGCCGATGAACCAGATGACGGGCAGCAGCGTGTTAGAGCGCACTGCCGACTGGACTACGTCACCGGTAGTCGCCGCAATTCCCACCGGCCCCATGAAGCCGAGGTCCCCCAGTGACTGACCCTGGCTCAACAGCCGCGCGGGCAGGGCAACCGTCATCCACATGATCTCGCCGGTTGTCCGCAACCCACCCCATAACGCCTCGCCGAGTCCAGCCGGCCGGTATGGTTCTGCCACGCTGATACCCAGCGCGCCCTCATTTGGTGGGGGATTCACCCGCGGCGTCATGGTGATCTCTACGGCTGCGCCGTCATCGCTCCCAGAGCGCACGACCCGATATGTGACCTCCTGGCCTGCATGTGCTTTTGTAAACAACTGCAGGTCGGTCACGGAGGCGATCGGCGAGCCGTCAGCCGCGACGATGCGGTCTCCGGCAGCGAGGCTGGCCTGCGCGGCCGGCGAGCCGGGATTGACGAAGTCTACCATCGCCCCCGGCCGGCTTGTATCGGGAACGCCCTGAATCGCCGTCAGCACGGCAAAGAGCACGATCGCAAGCGCAAAGTTCATCAACACGCCGGCCAGCAGGGTTAGCGTCCGGGCCCTCCGCGGTGCAGCCGCGAAGCTGCCCGGCAACGTCGGGTCATCTTCCCCGCGCATCCGCACGAAACCGCCCAGCGGGATGGCGTTGATGCTGTAAATCGTCCCGTCTCGCTCGGCAAGCTTGACGACTCTCGGCGGGATTCCGAACCCGAATTCCTCCACAACAATCCCGCTGAGCCTTGCCGATATGAAATGTCCCAGCTCATGAACCAGGACAATCACCCCCATCACCACTACAAACGACAAAATCGCCGTCATGCTTCACCTCTATTCACGTTCGACCACATTATACCGTCAGCCCGAAACTCCGCCAAAAGCTACCCGCAGCAGCCAACGGCATCCCATACGCCACGTTCCGCCTCTCAACCCCTCAGTCCCCCCGAACGATTCGCGTGCCCCCGCCCGCGTCGGGCTCCAGCAGCAGCCGCAGCAGCAGCCCCGGTTCCAGGCCGGAGAAGATCCGAATAGACCTGAGCGACGGCGCCGCTTGCAGCAGCGCAACCATCGCCTTTACCTTTGTTGACATCCCGCCGGTCACGTCGGTTCCGCGCGAACCGCCCAGCATCGAAGCCACCGCGTCCAGCGACCCCGGCGTGATAGAAGGAATAAGACGCGCATCCGCCGCCGTGGCCGGATCAGCCGTCATGACGCCGGCAACCTCACCGACCAGCAAGATGCGCTCCGGGCGCAGGCGGACGGCCAGCCATGCGAACAGCTCCTCGGTCGAAGCGATTGTCCCGCCGCGCGTCGCGTCGAGGGCAACGTCGCCGTGAATAACCGGGATTAGCCCGTGGCCCAGCGCTGTGCGAATAGGACGAATCTCGAGCGCCGCCAGTTCCCCATCATTGCAAAGCGCCGAGGCGGAAGGCTGAACGGGCAAAACCGGCGCGCCTGAACGGCCCAGCGCCCCAACAACAAGGCGGTTAAGCTCCGCCGCGACGCACGCCGTCTCGGCATAGCCGCGCCATTCCTCAGGCGTGGCAACCCCCTCGCGCGTTCGATAGCGGCCAGCGACAACGTGGCCGAACGAGCCGCTACCGTGTCCGATGAGCAGGCGCAGTTCAGGTCTTTTACTAAGCGCCGCCCCAACCTCGCCGGCCAGCCGCTCGAGCACATCGGCCCGCAACGCTTGCGGCTGGGTCTTGTCGGTAATCAGCGAGCCGCCCAGCTTGAGGAAGACGAGATTCTTCACGCCGGCGTCCCGCTCTCGGACGAGCGCGTCACCGTTACAGCCTCGCCGTCCACCTCCACCCAATCGCCATCACCAATTCTGGTTATGTCAATGTGATCCACCATCGGGATGTCCGCTATGATGGCGCCCACGGCGACAATCGCTTCGCTCTCGGCGTTGACAATGGCAGCCGGGGCGCATCCGTTTCGCTTCAGCCGCAGGATTGTGTACGAGCCGACGGTGCTGCCCTTGCCGGTCGGAAAAACCAGCACCTTGCCGGCAACAGACTGGCCTTGAAGCGGGTGGCCCGGCTCCAGCACTATCCCCGTGTCCGGGTCAACTCCCCCGAGAAAGCCGATGGGTGCGGGCGACACCAGCGCCGGCCCGCCAGCCTGCCCCGCTCGGATTATCCTGCCGCGCGCTTCATAGAGTGCTGGGGTCACGCCTGCCATCCTCCCGTCCTGCAAATGCCGCCCAGGCAGCGGTAACGGCTTCGAGCAACGCCACATCGGCGTCGGGCATGACCGTGCGCGGATCGAGCCACAGCCGGCCATCGGAAATGCGCCCAACCACCGGCGGATCGGCCCGCCGCAGCGCCGCCGACAGCGCATCAGCGTCCGGGCTGGCCAGGGCCAGCGCCTGCGTGGGCAGCGTCTCGCCGGGGAGCGAACCGCCGCCAATCGTGGACATGGTCGGCAGCACCTCCGCCGGTATGCCCTGCGCCTGAAGGCGCGCTGCCCAGCCGGCTGCCCGCTCGGCGAGTGCCTCCGGCGAGGCGGCGATCATGCGCCATACGGGTATCTCGCGTTCCGCCTCGCCGCGCACGTAATGCAGCAAGGTGGCCTGCAACGCCGCCAGGGTGCCCTTGTCGACGCGCAGGGCGCGAGCGAGCGGATGGCGGCGCAGCTCTGACACCAGCGCTTCGCGACCGACAATCAGCCCGGCCTGCGGCCCACCGAGCAGCTTGTCGCCGCTGAAGGTCACCAGGTCGGCTCCCGCCGCGAGGCTTTGCTGTACCATCGGCTCGGGGGCCAGTCCGTAGCGCGCCGTGTCGAGGAGCGTGCCGCTTCCTAGATCATCTATCACTGGCACTTCGGCAGCGCCACCCAGTGCTGCCAGGTCGGCCAACGCCACTTCCGCAATGAACCCTATCTGGCGGAAGTTGGAGGAGTGTACCCGCAGCAGCAGCGCCGTAGCCGGGCCGATGGCATTACTATAGTCGTGAAGGTGGGTGCGGTTAGTGGTCCCCACTTCGACCAGGCGCGCGCCGCTCTGCCGCAAAACGTCAGGGATGCGAAAGCCACCCCCGATTTCCACCAGCTGGCCGCGAGAGATCACCACCTCGCGCCCCTGCGCCAGTGCAGACAGGACAAGGAAGACGGCGCCGGCGTTGTTGTTCACGACCAACGCCGCCTCCGCGCCCGTCAGTCGGGTCAAAAGGCGCTCGGCATGCAGATAGCGTGAGCCTCGCTCGCCGGCCTCCAAATCATATTCCAGGTTGCTGTAGCCGCCGCCTACGGCACGCATGGCGATGGTTGCCGCCTCGCTCAGCGGCGCCCGGCCGAGGTTGGTGTGGATTATCACCCCCGTCGCATTGATGACCGGGTACAGGGTACCACGCGCTGCACGGCCGGCGCGGCGAACGGCCTCATCGGCCACGGTCGCCGCGTCGGGCGGTGGTTGCCCCGCCTGGACCTGGGCGCGTGCCGCCGCCAGCGCCTCGCGCACCGCGTCCGCCACCAGCGGCCGGCCGTACTGCGCGATGGCCGGCTGCAGTGCTGCGCTGCTCAGCACGCGATCAACCCCGGGCAAGCGCCGGCGGATATCACGGACAGGATCGACGCGTTTTGCCATCCCTGATCCCAAACCTTTCCTGCAACAACAAAGAACCAGGCCCTTCGGGGAAAAGCCTGGTTCCGCGGCAAGGTCTCCTCAGCATCCCGGATACGGAGCCTGCCTGCCTTCTCTTCCGGATGGGCGAAACAGGACTCGAACCCGTGACCTCCTCGGTGTAAACGAGGCGCTCTAACCAACTGAGCTATTCGCCCCTAGCAGGCGAATTATACGCAAGACTGCCGAACTCTCCAAGACTTCGGCAGTCTTCAGTTGCTATCTTCCATGCGACCCACCAGCACCGCCCGGCTGCGACCGCCTCCCTCATCGGGCCCCACCGCGCCCATCTCCTCTAGCTGCTCCATAAGGCGCGCAGCGCGTGGAAACCCGACCCGGAGCTGGCGCTGCAACATCGAGGTAGAGACCTGGCTGCGCGATCGGATAAGATCGAGTGCTTGCTCCAACAGCGCGTCATTCGGATCAGCCGCATCGGCCCCATAGCCGGCCCAGGGCGTCTGCGCCGGCGCCTGCGCCTCGGCCCCATCTTCGGGCGTCGCAGCAAGCCAGAAGTCTACCAGCGCATCAATCTCTCGATCCGAAACGAAGCAGCCCTGAATGCGCGCCAGCTTGGACGAATCCGGCGTCATCAGCAGCATATCGCCGCGGCCGAGAAGCTTCTCCGCTCCAGGCGTATCCAGGATCACCCGGCTATCTATCTGCGACGTGACAGCGAAGGCAATACGGGCGGGGAAGTTTGCCTTGATGAGCCCCGTGATGACGTCGACGCTGGGCCGCTGGGTTGCGAGCACCAGGTGGATGCCCGTGGCGCGAGACATCTGGGCCAGGCGGCAAATCTGCCGCTCCACGTCATAGCTCGAGTTCATCATCAGGTCAGCCATCTCATCAATCACGAGGATGAGATATGGCATCGGCTTGCCCTGGCGGCCCTTGCCGAACTTGCGGTTGTACGCATTGATGTTGCGGACGCCATTCTCGGCAAATATGCGGTAGCGGTCATCCATCTGGAGCGTGAGCCAGGCAAGCGCGCCCGATACCTGCGTCACATCGGTGATCACCGGTCCGAGCAGATGCGGTATGCCATTGTAGATCGGCAGCTCCACCATTTTCGGATCCACCATCAAGAACTGGACCCGATCGGCGTCGTTATTCATGATCAGGCTGCACACCAGCGCGTTGATGCACACCGACTTGCCCGATCCGGTCGCCCCGGCGATGAGCAGATGCGGCATCTTTGCCAGGTCAATCACCACAGGATCTCCCGCGACGTCGCGACCCAGCGCCAGCGTCAGCGCCGACCCGGACCTGGAGAACTCGCG
>Ga0256806_1000022_pt1 | contig 9440 bp, 10 predicted proteins | sample 1016PR4metaG_FD_186021 | JGI IMG/M metagenome (GOLD analysis project Ga0256806, IMG submission 186021) | Sediment microbial communities from tidal freshwater marsh on Altamaha River, Georgia, United States - 10-16 PR4 | ecosystem: Environmental > Aquatic > Freshwater > Wetlands > Sediment...
ATACGGGGAGTGGCGCAGACAGGTAGCGCGCACGGTTCGGGTCCGTGAGGCCGGAGGTTCAAATCCTCTCTCCCCGACTTTGACCACACGGGTTGGTGGAAGTGCCTACCCGTGTGGTCTTGTGTTTCCCATGGAGTCTTAGAATCCTCATCACGCCGGCCACGCTTCCTGGATCTCAGGGTCGCTCTCTGATCCAAAAAAACACGAAGCCACCGGAGATCGGCATTGAACTACGGAGACAGAACCTCACGCTTTATGCTAAGACGCGCTGTATGCTAGAATGCACACCGTATGGCAGCGCAAATCTCTGAGCTGTTGCTCACTAAGCTGAACCGCCCGCCGGTGACGGCCGACTGGATCAATCGCCCGCGCCTGGTTGAGCTACTGAACCACGGCCTGCAGCAGAGTCCGTTGACCCTGGTTTGCGCCTCAGCGGGATTCGGCAAAACCACGTTAGTCAGTTCATGGATCGAGAGCTTGTCCGTGGATGTGGGCAAGGTCACCCCACCCATACCCGCGGCGTGGCTGTCTCTGGATGATAGTGACGGCGACCTGGTGGTTTTCTTGCGTTACTTCGTGGCCGCGATTTGCACGGTCTTCCCCAAATCGTGTGCCGGGACCCTTGCACTGCTCCGGGCGCCCAACCCGACAGACCAGGCATCGCTTCTGGCCGCGCTCTGTAGAGACATTGAGCGATTACCTGCGCGTATGGTCCTGGTGTTGGATGATTACTACACCATCGGAGACGGGGATGTGCACGATTTCCTGAGCGCGCTGTTGCGCCATGCGCCGCCCCGGCTGCACCTGGTGTTGATTTCGCGCAGCAATCCGCCCCTGCCACTGGCGAAGCTGCGCGCCGAAGGCCGGCTCACCGAGATTCGGACCCGCGACCTGCGTTTCAGGCCGGATGAGTCCGCCGAGTTCCTGAACAAAGTGTTGCCGGTGCCGCTCAGCCCATCGGCGCTGACCCTGCTCGATCAGCGGCTGGAGGGCTGGATTGCCGGTCTATGCTTGGTGACCCTATCGCTGAGCGTCGGGGCCAACGCCGAGAGTGACCTGGCGAACCTCTCCGGCGCCCATTTCGAGATTGCCGACTATCTGATGGATGAAGTCCTGGCGAGCCAGACCCCTGCAATCCTGCGCTTCCTGCTGGCGACCTCCATCCTGGAACGGTTCTGCGCCTCGCTGTGCGAAAGCGTGCTCGGCGCGGTCGCCGGCAACGACGATCCTCCCTGCAACGTCCCTGCGTGCCTTCAGTGGCTGGAGCGCAACAACCTCTTTGTGATTCCGCTGGATGACGACCGGCAATGGTATCGCTACCACCATCTGTTCCAAGAATTGCTTCAGCGCAAGCTCCTGGATGAGGCAGGTCCCCAGCAACTGACCGAACTCCACCGCGCAGCCGCCGCCTGGCTCGGAAGACAGGGCTTGATTGACGAAGCCCTGCGTCACGCAATGGCCATCAACGATCTGGATCTGGCCGCACAACTGATGGCCGCAGGGTTGTGCGATGTGCTCAATCGGGAAGATCGAGCCACCCTGGACCGTTGGCTGCGTCTGTTGCCGGATGATTTCATCCAGCGTAGCCCCTGGCCGTTGATGATCAAGGCCGTGGTACTGGGGTTTTCCTGGCAGCTCGCCGGCTCGTGGAAGGCGCTCGGACAGATCGAGGCCCTGCTGGCCCAGGAAACGCTTCAGAGAGACGAGGGCGATGAGCGCGCAATGCGCTCGTTCTATCCGGACGATCTGCCGGCGTTGCGCGGCATTATGGCCACCCTGCGGAGCCAGGAGGCGTATAGCCGGGGTCAGGCGGACCGCGCCGTCACCTACAGCGAAGAGGCGCTCGCGCTGCTCCCGGAGCGGTGGAGTTACGTGCGCGGCATCGCCGTCGCTTACTGGGGTCTGAGCATGCAAGCGGCGGGTCGTGGCGATGTCGCCGAGCACATGCTGCTGGACGAATATGCGGGGATCCTCGAAAAAAGTGACGCGTATGCACTGCGCCTGCTTTTTGCGGCCGGCTTCAATGCCATCGAAGCCGGCCGCCTCGATCAGGCGAGCCGGGTGGTGCAGGCGATGCTCGATCACGCGACGTTGAGCCGGCTGCCCCACATCATAGGCTTTGCGCACAACTTTCTCGGAGTCATACACTACTACTGGAATGAATTGGACGCCGCCGGACAGCATTTTGAGCGACTCGTCGCCGAGCGCCGTATTGTTCATACGCAGGCCGCCCGCAACGGCATGATCGGTTTGACATGGGTGCATACGGCCAGAGCCGAGATCGCCGCGGCCTGGTCGGTCATGGAACTCCTGAGCGAGTTCGATCTGGATCGCCTGGGCCTGGACAGCGACGATACGCGATCCCTGCGCGCACAACTAGAATATCGGCAGGGCGATACCGAATCGGCCTACCGCTGGACGGATGGTTACGCAGCCCCCACAGTCGGTCGGTCGCTCCTCTGGCTGCAGAATCCGCACCTGGCAAAAACCCGCATCCTCCTGGCGCGCGGCACGGATGCCGATGTGCAATCGGCGTTCGATATCCTGGATGAGCTGCACGAATTTGCCAAGCGCACATTCAATGTCCGCGTCCAGATCGAGATCCTTGCCCTGCGCGCCCTGGCGCTCGAGAAGCAGGGGAAGGCCGCCGATGCGTTGGCCGCGTTGCGGAAGGCCGTGGAGCTCTCGCGACCCGGCGGTTTCATCCGGGTCTTCGTTGATCTGGGGCCGCCCATGCAGACCCTGCTGGCTCGCCTCGTCGAGCAAAGGCTCGCCCCCCACGCCGAGGCCGTTCGCCGCATCCTGGCGGCGTTCCCTGAACCTGACAAACAGATCGCGACCGGCGACATCGGTTCCGCGATTCATGCAGCCAACGCCAGGTTGGTGGAACCCCTCACCGACCGCGAGCTGGATGTCCTGGCGCTGTTGCGCGAGCATCTCAGCAACAAGGAAATTGCCCACCGGTTGTGCCTTTCCCCGATGACCGTGAAACGTTACACCGTCAATCTCTATGGCAAGCTCGGCGTCAACAAGCGTTGGGACGCCGTGGTCGAGGCCGAAGCCCTCGGCATCCTGCCTCCTCACTGATCGCTGCACTCATTTATCACCCATTGATCACCCTTTGGCGCTATCATTCCAGGCGCATTCTCGATACACTCACAGCATGAAAGCGATGCTGTCTCCCAGCCATTCCGGGTTCGATCGGCCGGCGATGTACCGAATTGCCGTGCAGGGCCGCGTCCCGGCCGGGTGGGTTGATCGCCTGGAAGGTATGGCCATCACGGCGCACCCGGCGGAAGCGGAGTCACCCGTGACCACGTTGCTGGGCGAGTTGTCTGATCAGGCGGCCCTAGAGGGTGTGCTCGACACGCTCTTCGCTCTGCATCTGCAAGTGATTTCGGTGGAACGCCTATCCACCGGCATCTAGGCCGGCATGACCGGCCACTAAAACTCAGTTGGAGGAATCCTATGTGCTGTCTCTTCACCGTCCTCGTCTTTCTCGGTCCCCGCATCGCAGCGCCGATCTGGTGGCTGGCCCAACCGGCACGCTGGAACGCCGCCTTCAACAACATCCTCTGGCCGATCCTGGGCATCATCTTCCTGCCGTGGACCACCATGTTTTACGTCATCGTCTTCCCCGGCGGCATCGTCGGCCTGGACTGGCTCTGGCTGGGGCTGGGCGTCTTTGCCGACGTCGCCTGGTATATGGGCGGCGGTTTCCGCCGGCGCATGCCGGGCTACACCGGGCAGTATTGATCAACGCACTTTCAGGAGGCAACCTTGGGAAGCGTAACCGCACTAACGTTCGAAGACATGGAGCAAGGCCCCCAGGTGCGCGAAGCGCTGAAGGACCTGGAAAAGCGCGGGCTACTCAGCCTTGACGATGCCGCTGTCATCATCAAGGATGCAGACGGCAAGTTCAAAGTGCATGGCCAGGCAGATCGTGGCGTGAAAATCGGCGCCGTCGGCGGCGGCCTGATGGGCCTGCTGCTGGCCTCGATCTTCTTCCCCATCGGCGGCATCGTGCTGGGCGCGCTGGCCGGCGCGGGCATCGGCGCGGCGGCTAACATCGGCATTGACAAGAAGTTCGTCAAAGATGTGGAAGCAGCCATGCCGAACAACAGTTCCGCCATCATCATCTACGCTCGTTCGGGCGATCCAGCCGCCGTGCGCGGCGCGCTGGAGCCGTTCAACGGCACGATCTATCAAACCAGCCTGGACGGCGACGCCGAAGCGGCGCTGCACCGGGCGCTGGACGAATAGACACTTTTTTCAACGGGAGGCTGACCCATGACCTACGGACCGATTGACATTTTGGCGATCGAGTTCCCCGACAACACCAAGCTGCTGGGCGAGGGCTTGGCGGAACTAATCGAACTCGTCGCCAAAGGCACCATCCGCATCATTGACCTGCTGGTCGTGATGAAGGATGCCGACGGCAACGTGGCAGCGCGCGAGCTGCAAGAACTCGACCCCGCGCTCCTCGCCGTGCTGGACCCGCTCCAGCCGACCGTCACCAGCCTGGTCACGATTACTGACGTGGAGAACATCGCCGCCGGGCTGGAGCCCAACACCACGGCGGGCATCATGCTGTACGAGAACCTCTGGGCCATCAAGTTCAAGGAAGCCATGCTTAAAGCCGACGCCCGCCTCCTGCTGCAGGAACGGATTCCGCACGAAGTTGTGGTAGAAGCGCTGGCCGACATCGCGGTGCTGGCCTCGGCCCAGGCGTAGGAGCCGGCACCGGCGACGCTCCAGGCGGCGTGGCCGTCGGAGCCAGTCAATCATTGGAGGATCATATGTTACGAGCACGACCAAGGCCTCTCGTCCGCGCCGCGGGCGTCGCGGCCACCACAGCCGTGGTGGCCGGGACCGCGGGCGCAGTCCATCATCACCAACAGCAGAAGTACGCGCGGCAAGACTATGAACAGCAGCAGATGGTTGCGCAGCAGTCCGCGCCAGCGCAGCCGCAAGAGGTGTACGTGCCGGCGCCTCAGGCCGCTGAGCCGGCCGCGCCTGACCTGACAGCTCAGTTGCAGCAGTTGGCGCAGCTGCACACCGCCGGCGTGCTGAACGACGAGGAGTTCGCCGCCGCCAAGCAGAAGTTGCTGGCGGGCTGAGAATCGGCTATCCGGCGCGCACGGTCTTCGGCTTCAAGACCGTGCGCGCCGGACGCATAGAAATCTATACCATCATTCATGGGAGGAACGATCATGACAACGGCGTCCGCAACATCGCTGACCACCAAACAGCGACCCTGGTGGCTGACGCTCATTATGGGCATTGCGGCGATCTTGATCGGAGCGATCTTGCTCTGGGCCCCGGCCAAGACCAAGGTCGAGACCTATCAACTGCTTGTGGCTTTTCTGGGCATCTACTGGCTGATCGCAGGCACCATGGACATCATCTCAATGTTCGTGGATCACACCGCCTGGGGCTGGAAGCTGTTCATCGGCATCGTGAGCATCCTTGCCGGCTTCTATGTCCTGGCCTATCCGACGGCAGCCGCCGTGGCCCTGCCCCGAATCATGGTGCTCGTGTTGGGCCTCTGGGGCCTCTTTTATGGAGCGATACTCCTCATCATGGCGTTTAAAGGCGGCGGTTGGGGCGCCGGCATCCTTGGCGTGCTGGGGATCATCTTCGGCTTCATCCTGATCGCGGATTATGGCTCGCTGTTCTCGGGCCTGTCTATGCTCTGGGCGGCGGCGGTGACCGCTTTCGTCGGCGGCTTCGTCATGGTGATTCAGGCCTTCCGTACCAGGAACGACTGAAGGCGGGCGTGATTGCCGGGCTGACCCGCTGGGTGGTGGTGACGCCGGAAGCCCTGGCCTCAGGCGAGTATCGCCGGCCAGCGTGCGTCGCCGGCCAACATGCAGCGGGTCAGCCCCTGCCCGATGGGTCCCGGCAGCACTGCAGGCCGTGATCACGCACATCGGACGCCTGGGTGCGCTCAAGGCCCGGAGGCCGCTCACCGAAGAAGATCTGGCCGCCCGGACGGCGAAACTGCTGGGAGTCTCACGATCAACCCAGAGGCATTACGGATGACAATAGATACCCAAACTACTGCAAACGCAACTGGCATTAAGCGCTTCATACCGATCCTATCATGGCTGCCGAACTATGACCGCTCCTGGCTGACCATTGACATTATCGCAGGACTGACGCTGTGGGGATTGGCGGTGCCTGAGGCGATGGCCTATGCGGGCATCGCCGGCCTGCCGCCGGAAGCGGGCCTCTACACATTACTGGCCGCGCTGTTCGTCTACGCGCTGCTCGGCACGTCGCGCCATCTGGTGGTTCAGGCCACCTCGGCCACGGCTGCGCTGCTCGCGTCGGCGGTGGCGGCGGCGCTGGTGGCCACGGCCGCGGCCAACGCTTCCGATCCGGCAACCTACCAGGCCTACGCGTCGGCTTTCGTCCTGGTCACCGGCCTGGTCTTTCTGGTCGCGGGCCTGGCAAAGCTGGGCTTCATCACGCAATTTCTATCAAAACCGGTGATGGACGGCTTCGTGACCGGTCTGGCGATTTTCGTCGCCGTTGGACAGCTCAACAAGCTCTTCGGCGTGCCCAAACCCGAGGGCAACACCGTGGAGAAGTTATTGGGGATCATCAAGGAGCTGCCCCAGGCGAACTGGGTGACGTTCGCCGTGGGCGCCATCGCGCTGGCGGTGCTCTTCTTGCTGCCACGGTGGAACAGGAAGATCCCGGCCGGCCTGATCGTGCTGTTCGGCGCTATCGCCGCGAGCGCGGCGCTGGATCTCAACGGCGTCTACGGTGTGGAGATCGTGGGTACGCTGCCGCAGGGGCTGCCCACCCTGGCATTCCCGCAGGTCCCGATCACGACGTACCTGGCGATGGTGCTGCCGGCCATCGGCGTGTTGCTGGTGGCGTTCAGCGAGGCGCTGGGCGTGGCCCACGAGTTTGCCGAGAAGCATGGCTATGAGGTCGACGCGAATCAGGAATTGAACGCCCATGCGGCGGCCAACCTGGTGAGCGCGTTGTTCGGCGGCATGATCGCCGCCGGCAGCATGTCGGCCTCGGCGGTCAAAGAAGGCGCCGGCGGCCGCTCGCAGATGACGAACCTGGTCACCTGGGTCGTGACGATCATCACCGTGCTCTTCCTCACGCCCTTGTTTACGACGCTGCCCGAGGCCGTGCTGGCGGCGCTCATCATCCATGCGGTCTGGCACATCATCGCCTCGCGCAAGCTCTATAAGCTCCGCCTGGCATCGCCTGTTGAGTTCTGGTTCGGCGTGCTGGCGTTGGCGGGCGTGCTGTTCATTGATGTGCTGCAGGGCATGATTATCGGCGTGGTGGCCTCGCTGGTCTTCGTGATCTATCGGTCGAGCCGTCCACACGTCTCGTCGCTCGGACGCACGCCCGACACACCAGGCGCCTACTCCGATCTGACCCGCCATCCCGAGAATATCCCAGTGCCTGGCGTGTTGATCGTGCGGCCCGATGGTCCGCTCTACTACGCCAATGCGCTCACATTCCGGGATCGAGTGAAGGAGATGGTGGCGCAATCCAGACCCCAGGCGGTGGTGTTGGACGCAGCAGTGCAGGATGAGCTGGACCTGACCACCACCGAGATGCTGGGAGGTCTGTTGAAGGAGTTGCATGGCGAGGGAATCGCGGTGTGTCTGGCCGAAGTCCATGCACCTGTCCTCGCGCAGGGCCGCACGGCGGGCTTGATTGACATAATTGGCGAGGATCATGTATTTCCGACAGTCGATCAGGCTGTTAAAGGCCTGGAAGCAAATAACGATGAGGAGAAGATCGCGTGAATAGGCTCATCCCTTCGACCCTGCTGTTGGTATGCCTCGGCATCGTGTTGGCCGTCGCCGCGGCGTGTGCGCCGCTTCCGACGGCGACGCCGCCCCCTGTCGAATCGTCCGACACGATCACGGACACCATTTGGCAGTGGACGAGCGTCGCCAATCGAACGACAGGCGAAACGACCACGGTCTCCGATCCGCAGAACTACACCATAACCTTCCGGGACGACGGCACGCTGAGCGGCAAGGCCGACTGCAATTCGTTCAGCGGCACGTACTCCCAGGAGGGCGGTCTCATCATCACCCTCGGCGCTTCGACCAAGGCTTACTGCGGTGACGCTTCGCTGGACCAGCAGTATCTCGAATTGTTGAGCGCGGTCGTCGCGGGCGGACCTGACGGCCAGGGCAACCTAGCGCTGGAGAACGCCGGCGGCGAGAAGCGTATGCTGTTCTCGAACGGCGGGGTTGCACCAATCCCAGGAAGTTGAACACCCATATGGACGTCACTCCCGCTGAGCCGGCCCTTCAGACCATTCGCGCGAAGCTCTCCACAGGCACTGTTCTTGTGGATGTCTACTGGCGGGGCACTGCTGAGCCGGCGCCTCTGGTGATCGTGGCCCACGGGTTCTCGAGGCGCCGCCACAACATGTCTGGCTGGGGCCAGCATTTGGCCGAAGAAGGCTTCGTGGCGGCGGTTCCTGATCTCCCGGCATGGTCAGACCACGCACGCAACGCTCGTTTCATCTCCCAATTGCGGGCTCATCTCTGTGCCAGCGAGCCCTGGAACCGCCGCATCGACCCGTCGCGAGTGGGGCTGATGGGATTCTCCGCTGGAGGGCTGGCCACTTTGCTGTCGGCGGCCGACGACCCAGAGCCTGGGATTTGGGTCGGGCTTGACCCGGTCGACCATGATGGCATGGGGGTGAAGGCGGCCCATCTGGTCAAGTGCCACGCCGTCGTGCTGACAGCTGAACCCTCGGCCTGTAATGGATACGGGAATGCCCGCAGCATCATCGCCGCCTTGCCCCTATGTGAGCACTTCAGTATCGCCAGGGCAGTCCACGTGGACGCAGAGTGGCCAACCGACTGGATTGCCGAAGCAATCTGTGGCCGCTCGTCGGACGAGAGACGCCGCGAGTTCCGATGGCGCACGAGTGCAGCCCTTCGCGCGAGGCTCTCGCATCCGCAGAGTCAGAGTATGACGCCAACCCGGGAAGGGTTGGCCCTCATGGGCGCTCAGCCCGGTGAGGCGTACGACGAAGTCACAATCTAGCCGTTCGCTGTAGCCTGTTACTGGTAGGGCCGGCCTGTTCGTCAGCTGTAGGTATCGCGTGCTGGTGTTGGAGACGGCCGGCCGCGAGAAGCGAATCGAGTTCGCGAACGGCGGCGCGGTGCCATAAACGCAAAGTTGAACGAGTGCATCCAGAAAATGAGAATGACAATGACACACAATGATCCAATGTCCCTGCCGGCGCCAGCATTCATGGGCGGAACGAAGGCGATCACTACGACGCCGATCGTCGGTGCGCCGCGCCGGCAGTATGCCGAGATCTACATTCCGGGCGAAGAGGCGCTCGAGGACGGCGAATTGCGCGTGACGGTGCTCGGCAGCGGCAATCCCTGGAACACGCGCGCGCAGGCCTCGGCCAGCATCCTGGTCGA
>Ga0256806_1000023_pt1 | contig 9381 bp, 6 predicted proteins | sample 1016PR4metaG_FD_186021 | JGI IMG/M metagenome (GOLD analysis project Ga0256806, IMG submission 186021) | Sediment microbial communities from tidal freshwater marsh on Altamaha River, Georgia, United States - 10-16 PR4 | ecosystem: Environmental > Aquatic > Freshwater > Wetlands > Sediment | place...
GTGCTCGATATCAAAGCGCCAACTCACGGCGCGCTGACGGCGGGAGGGATCGCAGCTTTCATCATGGGACTCTATTTGCTCTTCAACCAATCGGCCGTGCAGATTCCCTGGGTCACGATCATCGCGCTGGGGGTAGGCAGCGCCATCTTTTTCGCCTTCATTGTCGGAAAGGCGGTCAGTGCGCGCCTGGGTAGGCCCAAGACCGGTGTCGAGAGCCTGGTGGGCCAGACGGCCGAAGTACGCCAATCTCTGGATCCGGACGGCATGGTTTTCGTGGAAGGGGAATTGTGGAAAGCGCACCTTGAGGCTGGCCAGGCATCGGTCGGCGAGGAGGTGGTCATCGTCGGCTATGACCGGATGACGTTGCAGGTCCGAAGAGATGCCGAGAACGCAGCCGGATAGCAGACGTGCGGCGCGTGACACGGCTGCCGCCGCCCCTGACCATTCTTAGATCCTGGCTAGGCTAGATCAGCCGGCGGGGTCTCCTTCAGGTGCGTCATCGGCGCTCTGGTCGTTATCTGGTTCAGCCGGCGCTTCCTTGAGTCCTGCTTCATCCTCGAACGCCCGCAGTTGCTCTGCCAGCTCGCGCAGGCGAGCATCCACCCGGCCGTTGACTGAGTCAGGCGGATAGGCACCGTCAGGGCCGCGGTCGCCGGCCTCAACGCCTGTCAGGATTGCGATCCCCTCATCCACCGTTCGCACAGGGTAGACGTGAAACTGGCCCCCGGCCACCGCCTCTACCACATCGTCGCGCAGCATGAGATTCGCGATGTTGGTCTCCGGCAAGATAACCCCCTGCTCACCCGTAAGGCCGCCCGGCATCGCGCGGCAGACGTCGAAGAAGCCTTCGATCTTGGCTGTGGCGCCGCCGATGGCCTGAATTTCGCCGCGTTGGTTGACCGAGCCGGTGACGGCGATGCTCTGGCGAATAGGCAAGTCGGCAAGGCTCGAGAGGAGGGCGTACAGTTCTGCCGAAGATGCGCTGTCGCCGTCTATCGCGTCGTATGACTGCTCGAAAGCAATGCTGGCCGCGACGCTGAGGGGCTTGTCTTGCGCGAAGCGTCCGCCCAAGAAGCCCTGCAGAATCAAGACACCCTTGTCGTGGAGACTACCGCTCAGCCGCGCCTCGCGTTCGATGTTGATGACGCCGCTGCGGCCCTGGAAGGTGCGCGCCGTGATGCGCGAAGGCCGGCCGAAGGCGTAATCTCCCAGGGGCAGCACCGCCAGTCCGTTGACCTGGCCCACAACTTCGCCAGCGGTGCTCACCATGATCGTCCCATCTGTGATCGCCTTGCGTACCAGCTCCTCGTATTGGTTTGAGCGGTAGATGCGTTCGTTGATAGCGCGCGTCACGTCATCTGCGGTAACGAGTGTGTGTCCGGCCTGCCGAGCCCAGTAGGCGGCCTCTACCACGATGTTGCTGACGTAGGCGAAGCGCGTTGTGAGGCGGCGCTGGTCCTCCACCAGGCGCCCACTGTACTCCACCACCTTCGCCACCGCGCTGAGATCGAAGTGGGGCAGCCCGTCTTCCTCACACTGGTGATGGATGAACCGGACGATCTGCTCTTCGTTCGCCCCTGTCCAGTCCATCTCGACGGCGAAATCGGCGCGAACTTTAAAGAGCTTCTCGAACTGCTCATCATAGGCGTAGAGCAGGTAATAGGTTGCCGGGTCGGCAATCAGCACCACCTTGACATCCAGCGGGATGGGGTCCGGGATCAGACTGGTCGTTGAGAAGGCGCTGACCTGTTGAGCCACGTCTTCGATACGGATGCGCCGCGTGCGCAGCGCCTGTTTCAGCGCCTCCCAGGCCAGCGGCTGGCGTAGCAGGACGCGCGCATCGAGCAGTAGATAGCCGCCGTTGGCGCGATGAAGCGCGCCGGCCTTGATCTCGCGAAAGTCGGTGACAAGCGTGCCGAACTCGGCACGCATGTCAACCCGACCCATTAGATTGACATAACTCGGATTGGTTTCGACGACGACCGGGGCCCCTTTCAGCCCCTGGTTGTCAACGATGACGTTGATGCGGTAACGATCATAGGGCGTGCCATGGTCGGGCTGGAACCAGGCCTGCATGGGGCTCTCGGGTGCTGCTTCGTCGCCCCCGGCACTCTGCGTCTTGAGCTCATCGGTGTGTGCGGCGATGTGCGTCTGCACGTTCTGCAAGTGGGCCGTCGCGTCCGGCCAGTCGGCATACTCGGCGGCCAGGCGGTCGAAGGCGGGCTTGATGGCGGCGGATGCGATTTCCTGATCGAGCTGGGTCAGGTGTTCGCGTGCGGCCTCCTCCATCTCATGGATATGGCGCATGGTGCGCTCCATCTGCTCTTGCAGCTCCTGGCCGCGCTTGGCCAGTTCGTCGCGCTCGCTCTCTGGCAGTTGTGAAAACTGCTCCGGCGTGACGGCCTGGCCCTCCTTGACCGGTGCGAGCATGGTGCCCATGGGGGTAGTGGAAAGCGTGAAGCCCTGCTCCCGCACGTGGCTTTCGAGCTGGCGCAGCATTTCCGACCTTTGCTGGTCGAGGCGGCGGCCGATGGCGTTGCGGCTCTCGGCGTACTGGTCGCCGGAAAAGGTCTTCTCGATGGTCTCGGATACCTGTGCCAGCAATGCGTCGAGCTGATCGCGAAACGCAATGCCGCCGCCGGGCGGCAGGCGCAGCGTCATGGGCCGGTCGGGATCGCCGAAGTTGTGCGCGTAGGCCCAATCAGGAGGCGGTTGGCGGGTCGCTGCCTTTCGCTCAAGAAAACGGGTGATGATGCTGGTCTTGCCGGCGCCGGCCGGCCCTGTTGCGAAGATATTGTAGCCCGGGCTGGGGATATCAATGCCGAATTCGATGGCGCGGGCGGCGCGTTCCTGGCCGATGATGCGATCGAGGTCGGGCGCATCGGCGGTGGAGGCGTAAGAGAACTGCGAAGTGTCGGCGCGCCGGCGCAACTGTTCGGCGGTCAGCTCACGGGGTGAGGGCATGCGTGTGCTCCTGGACAGGGTGAAGGGTGGGCGTGCTGCCGGTCAATATACACCGGTTGCGACTCAGACGCAACAGCGCGCGCCGATTGACACTCCTGCGCAAGCAGGCTAAAATCATGACCGGTAATTCACGAGCGAACAAAAGCAAGATAGGCATTGCCCATGAACTTCGTCCATCTGTCACCCCATTTCCCTCCGAACTACTATCTGTTTTCAGTCAACCTGAACCGCCTGGGTGTGCGCGTTCTGGGCATCGCTGACGAGCCGTATGAACAGCTGACACCCGACATGACCGCGGCGCTGACAGAGTACTACCGGGTAGACGATATGCACAGCTACGACCAACTGTTGCGTGCGTGCGGCTACTTCACCCATCGCCACGGCAAAATAGACCGTATTGACTCGCACACGGAGTACTGGCTGGAGACGGAAGCGGGGTTGCGCTCTGACTTCAACATTTTCGGGCCCAAGCGCAGGGACATATCGCGGATCAAGCGTAAGAGCCAGATGCGGGCCGCGTTTGTGGAGGCGGGCGTTCCGGTTGCTCGCGGTGAGCTGTACACCGGGCCTGAGCAGGCGCGTGCGTTCGTCCGATCGGTGGGCTTCCCGGTGGTGGCCAAGCCCGACATCGGCGTTGGCGCAGCGAATACGTACAAAATCAGTGATACTGAAGACCTGGACCGCTTCATTGCCACCCGCCCGCCGGTGGACTATATCCTGGAGGAGTTCCTTGACGGCGAAATCTGCACGTTCGACGGGCTGACCGACAAAGATGGTAACCCGGTATTCCTCTCCTCTCTCCACTATAGCCAGGGCATCATGGAGACGGTAAACGAGGATCTGGACGTCTATTACTACACGTTGCGCACCATCCCCGAAGATCTGGAAGATGCCGGGCGCCAGTCCCTGCGCGTCTTCAACGTGCGCGAACGATTCTTCCACATTGAGTTCTTCCGGCTGCGCGAGAGCGGCCAACTTGTGGGTCTGGAACTGAACCTGCGCCCGCCCGGCGGTCCAACAGTGGATATGTGGAACTATGCGAACGAGATTGACCTCTACTGGGAGTGGGCGAATGTGGTGGTAAACAACCGCTTCGTGGAGACCTACAACACGAAGTATCATTGTTGCTATGTCGGCCGCAAGCACAGCAAGCGTTACGTCCACGACCACGAGCAGATCATGGACGCGTTCGGATACTGTATCGCGCATCATCAGCCAATGAGCCCGGTGTTCAGTGTGGCGATGGGCGACTACACTTATATCGTCCGCACGCCCGACCTGGACGAAGCGTTGGCCGCAGCACAATACATTCAGGAGCTGGAATCTTAGCCATGCACATGGAGTATCACAAGTGGTGGAGCCCTAGCCTGGGCCAGGAAATGGAACTGAAGGTCTACGGACACGCTGGCAAGCCAGTTATCGTGTTTCCGACTCAGGGCGGACGGTTCTATGAGTATGAGGACTTTGGAATGATTGAGGCGTGCGCGCCCTCGATTGACGCCGGGCGCGTGCAGTTTTTCAGTGTAGACAGCATTGACAACCAATCATGGTGCAACTGGAATGCCCACCCGGCGGATCGAGCTCTCAGGCACAATGATTACGACCGTTATGTCGTCGAGGAGGTGGCCCCGTTTATCCGCGGCCGGGGGCATTCGGGGCGTTTCCTGTCTACCGGCTGCAGCATGGGGGCCTACCATTCCGCCAACTTCTTCTTCCGCCATCCTGACATCTTTGATGCCCTGATCAGCCTGAGCGGGCTGATGCAACTTCGTATGTTCATCGGCGACTATTCGGACGACAACGTGTATTTCAACACCCCGCTGTCCTATTTGCCGAGTCTCGATGATCCCTGGTATCTGGACCTCTACCGCCAGAGCGACATCATCATCTGCGCGGGTCAGGGCGCCTGGGATGAAGACATGCTGCACGATGCACTGGCCGTGCGAGGGATCCTCCAGGCCAAGCAGGTGCCGTGCTGGGTTGACGTCTGGGGTCACGACGTGAACCACGATTGGCCCTGGTGGCGCCGCCAGATGCCGTACTTCCTGCATCACCTGGGACTGTGAACCCTGTGGATAACGATCCCGGTATGGGTCCGCCTTATCCGCCGGCAGCAGCGGCGCACAAGTTCGAGCGCCTGCGCGCCCGGCCTTTCATCCGGATGTTGCTGCGGCTCTTCTCCCAGCAGCCGGACGAGACGCTGTTGTCGTTCGACCAGGTACAGGAGTTGCTGCGTACCCGCCAGGAAATTGATCGCGGCACTCAGATCATCCCGATTGCCAGTATCGTCGGCAGCGTGGGCCGCTATCGCGATTTCGACCGCGCCTTTCTGCCGCTGAGCGGCGCCGACGAAGAGCGTTGGAAGCGCCTCGATATCGCCCTGAACGAGCTGCGCAACCTGCCGCCCATCGAGGTGTACAAGATCGGCGATGTCTATTTTGTGCGCGACGGAAACCATCGCGTTTCAGTTGCCAAGGCGAACAAACTGGATAGTCTGGAGGCGCACGTTACCGAGATCGAGTCGCGCGTTCCGCTGACGCCCGATCTGGATGTTGACGCCCTGATCATCAAGGCCGAGTACGCCCGCTTCCTGGAGGAAACCAAGCTTGATGAGACGCGGCCTGAGCAGCAGATCGAGCTGACTGTGCCGGGCCGCTACCGCATCCTGCTGGAGCACATTGCAGTGCACCGTTACTACCTGGGCCTGCAGTGGAATCGCGAACCCGGCCTTGAGGAGGCGGCGGCGAGCTGGTATGATGTGGTTTACCTGCCGGTCGTGGAGGCGATTCGCGAGACCGAGATCCTGCAGGAGTTTCCGAACCGGACCGAGGCGGATCTCTACCTGTGGATTGCCTATCACCGTGAGCGCCTAAAAGAACGCTACGGCGAGATGCCTCCGGATCGTGACGTGGCGGCCGCGCTGGCCGAGCAGTTCAGTGGCCGGCCGATCGCACGCTTCGTCAAGATGATCACGCGGGCGGCCAGCGCGGCCGCCGAGGCTGCGACAGAACGCCCCGAACCCCCACCCGAGCCTCCTGAACCGCCCGCGCAGCCGCCATTGAGCGAGGAGTGAGGCCGTGCTTCGCACGAAGATCGTCTGCACCATAGGGCCTGCCAGCAGTGATCTCGATATGCTTGTGGAGTTGATGCGTTCTGGGATGGATGTGGCGCGGCTTAATTTCTCGCACGGCGACCAGGAGACGCAGGCCGAAACAATTCGGCGCATCCGACAGGCCGGGGAGAGCATTGACAAGCCGGTGGCGATCCTGGCGGACCTGCAGGGCCCGAAGCTGCGCGTGGGCGTGATGGGAGGTGACGGCGTCACCATCACTGAAGGCGAAACACTGATCCTCACAACAGAGGAAATGGTGGGCGAGCCGGGGCGCATTCCGGTTCAATATGATCGGCTGCCCGAGGCAGTGGAGCCCGGCGACCGCATCCTCATTGATGATGGAATGATGGAGTTGCAGGTACTCTCGGTAAGCGATACAGAAATAGTAGCGCAGGTGGTGACGGGCGGGACAATCACGTCGAACAAGGGGCTGAACCTGCCGCGGGCGTCGTTCTCGATCCCGGCGATCACAGATAAGGATCGGGCCGATCTGCGGTTTGCGTTGGAACACGATGCTGACTGGTTGGCGCTTTCGTTTGTTCGCACCGCAGAGGAAGTGCTCGAGTTCAAGGCCACCATCCGCGAGCTTTCCGTTTACGGCCGGCAGACGCCGGTAATCGCCAAGATCGAGAAGCCTGAGGCCATTGACAACATAGACGCCATCATCAAGGCGGCAGATGGCATCATGGTGGCGCGCGGTGACCTGGGCATCGAGATCTCGCCGGAGGCGGTGCCGATGCTGCAGAAGATGATCATAGCGAAATGCAACGAGGCGGGCAAGCCGGTGATCACCGCCACACAGATGCTCGAGTCCATGGAACGTAACCCGCGCCCGACACGAGCCGAGGCAAGCGACGTCGCTAACGCGATCCTTGACGGTTCGGATGCCATCATGCTGTCCGGTGAAACATCGGTGGGAAAGCACCCTGTTGAGGTAGTGCGGACGATGGTGCGCATCGCCGAGAAGGTGGAGCAAACCCAATCGGCGCGAACGGTCCACCAACTGCCGGCGGAGGCAGGCAGGACCTTTGCGCAGGCCGTGTCGCATGCCTCAGTCGAGACTGCAATAGACTTAAGCGCCGCCGCCATTGTCACGCCGACGGTATCCGGGCAGACGGCCCGCATCGTCTCGCACTTCCGTCCGCCGTGCCCGGTTGTCGCCGTGACGCCCAGCCCCTTCACCCAGCGCGAACTGATGCTTTTCTGGGGTGTCTACCCGCTGCTGTCTCAGCGTCGTGGCGATACGGATACGATCATCAATGACTCGGTGGCTGCCGCGCAACGCGCCGGCTATGTCGGAGAGGGTGACGTGGTGGTTGTGACGGCCGGTTCGCCCGGGAGCGGCGGCGGCACGACCAATCTGATGAAAGTAGACCTCATCGAACGCGTGCTGGCGCGCGGGATCGGTATTGGCGATCGCAAAGTGATCGGGCGGGTCCGCCGGCTGGACGCGCCGGTACCGCCTGACACAACGGTTGAGCACGATGAGATTGTCGTCACGCCGGAAACTGATCGGACGTTTCTTGGAGTCCTGGGGCGCGCCCTGGGGCTGGTAACAGCGGACGCCAGTCCGACGGCGCATTGCCGGCTCACGGCGCTGGAGCTGGGCCTGCCGGCGGTGGTAGGTGTGCAAGAGGGGCTCGACCGCCTGACGGATGGCATGCAAATCGTGGTCGAGCCGAAGCGCGGGCTGGTGTACGAGCGACCGCCGGCCCTCTGGCAAATGCAGGAGGGCGGATAGAGAGGGAGTTTCCAACTTCCCCCTTTGACGCCAGGCCCTGCTCCCTCAAAATGCCTTCTCGAAGACCTGAAACGTGTGCGCGCGGCGCGCTCCGAGCTCAGCCAGCGCCCACGCATCCGACTCTGCTTCCTCCGGAATCGGACCTACGAGCACCTCCGCGAAACCCTGATCGGCTGCCGCGCCGGCTGCCGCGCGGTAGAGCGCCAGTCTGCGATCGCTTCGAGGTAGCCTTGCCGTGGCCGTTGCCGGACAGGCGTACAGCCGCCGGAACCATGGCCGGAGCAACCGGCCTGCCAGTTTGCTCCCGGCAAGGCGCGACGCCTGTATCACAACCAGGCTGTCTAGCACTTCGCCTGCCTCTTCCCAGACGATGCCGAACCGGATCACGCCGGATGTGGCGGCGTCGAGACAGGACGCGGCCAGTGGAAGTTGCTCGTCATTCAGCGTCTGGGGGTCCTCTGGTCCAGGGCTCAGGCGGACAAGACGGACGGGCATCGGATTTGCCGCGGCGCTCGCCGCCAGGAGATACGTCCGATCGGCGCGGCACGGGGCATACCCGGCGCCTGCGAGCATGTCCGGGTAGTAGGGTGGGTTGTAGGGAAGGTGGGCTGCACCGCGGACGTTGAAGCCATCGGTGAGCAGGCCAGGCGCCTGTTCACCGGCCAGGCAATAAGGGCCGCGAATGGCGCGGACGGGAGACTGCGTCTGCAGCCAAGACTCGGCGGCGTCGAACAACGCTTCAGCCACTTCGCAATCGTTGACCACATCGAAGAAGCCGAAGCGGGCGACCGGCCCCAGCTCGGAGTCTTCCGCCGTCCACACGGCGATGCTGCCTATCAGGTAATCGGGACGGAAAGCGCTCTGGCCCTCGGCGATGAAGACGGCCATTGTTTCTGCAGCAAGGGCGGGATTGTGCCGTGAGGAAAGCGCTTTCTGCCGCTTGCGGCGCGACGGTGGCGTCCAGTAGCGATCGCCGCGGTTCATACTCCAGTGAAGCCCCGCCGCGCGCCGCATCTCCGACCCGGAGGCGGCAAGGCGGACCGAGTAACTCAGCCGGTCGGACGGAAAGGGCGAAATGGGCCCTACGGCGTAGCCCACGCTTGGGTCACCTGCCCGACGGGCCGACCAGAGTGATGAGAGCCGCCTGCGGCCGGACGCCGAACCGTACCGGGATGCTTTCGCCCAGGCCGCGACTGACAAACATGCGCGTGCGGCCGCGCCGGAACCAGCCGGCCGGGCGCCGGCGCGTGAGGTGCGTGCCCTGAGTATGGGCTACGCCGATGCCAGGCAGTCGGACCTGCCCCCCGTGGGTGTGTCCGCTCAAAACCAGATCGGCCCGCTCGATAGCCGGATCGAGGAAAGCGTCCGGGTCATGGGCAAGCACGATCAGTGGCGCCTGTGGAGGGACGGCGGCGAGGGCCTCTGAGAGGTCTGGCGAGCCTTCATTGATGTCGTCGAGTCCGGCGATCCACAAGTCCGCGCCGGCGCTTTGCACGCGAACCGCGCGATTCACGAGCGGCGTTACACCGTCACCGCGCAAGGCGTTCTCAAGCGCAGCCATGTC
>Ga0256806_1000024_pt1 | contig 9157 bp, 5 predicted proteins | sample 1016PR4metaG_FD_186021 | JGI IMG/M metagenome (GOLD analysis project Ga0256806, IMG submission 186021) | Sediment microbial communities from tidal freshwater marsh on Altamaha River, Georgia, United States - 10-16 PR4 | ecosystem: Environmental > Aquatic > Freshwater > Wetlands > Sediment | place...
ACAACCAGAACAAACCTTCGATGACCTGGCTGCCCTGATTTTATCTCCGCGTTCATCCGCGCTTGTCAGCGTCCCCACTCCGATCCTCAGAACTGCCCCTGCATCGAGCCGGCATAGCCGGTCAACTCGACGTAGCCGTCCCCCGTGACCGGCTGCCCACCGGCAGTTCCTTCGACGCTGGCCGCGCCCTCCCAATAAGTGAACGACAGCAGCATCTCCTGATCGTCCAGGTATGGCGCAACCGTGAGATCCAGCCCGGCTGAGGGAACGGTCACCCGCCAGCCGGAGGGATAGACCCCGCCCGTGCGCGGCGAGCGCCATTCTCCCGTTGGCGCGATGGTGAAGTCGCCCGGCCCAAGCGTGCGCGAGGAGCCGTCGGGCGCAACCACTGTGCCGCTGGAGAAATCGTCGGCGCTGCCGTCTGCGCGCCGCAGCTGAAAGGCCATCAGCTCGCTTCCGTCATCCAGTTGCAGGCTGAACCAGTCCCAGCCCACCTGCTCCGGCCCAAGCGCGCTGGTGCTGAACTCGTGATCCATCCAACCGAGACCATCCACGGCGTAAGTCTTGCCGCCTACCGTCACCTGCCCGCCGGCGTCCATCCGGGTGAGCGAGTAGTAGTAGGATGCGTTGCCCGGCTCCGGTCCCTTGCGGCTGTAACCGTCCTCCCCTTGCAGCACCGGGGGCTTCCTGTTGCGCAGGATGAGATCCAGGGCGACATCGCCATCTGAGGCGACCAGCCGATTCGGCGCGCCGATATCCGACAGATTTCCGCCTTCCTGCGCCGCCACCGACCAGTCGTCCAGCCAGACGCGGAACGGCTGGGCCTGTGCCCCGGCCAGCCCGGCCGCGCCGCGCGCGAGCTTCTCGAAGGCGTAGTGCTTGCGGCCTGCCACATCGGTCAGGGCGAAGTGGGCCAGGTAGACCTGCTCCGTCGCCCACGCAGAGCTGCGTGCAGCGCGCCCCGCAGGCGGCTGCAAGGCCCGGCGGAAGAAGGTCAGCTGATAGCCGAAGTGTTCCCCCGTATCGGCCGTCAGGTTCCCCGTGAAGTACCACCACTCCGTCTGGTAGTCGTCGTGCGGGCCGTGATCCGCCGGAAATGTGATGGGGCGCGGGCCCTCGGCTCGCGCAAAGCCGCTCGAGTCGGCCGGCGCGGCCTGCGCCACCACGCTGGCTGCCAGCGGCGGGGGCGCGCACCCGGCCAGCACCAGCGCCAGCACCGCGATCAGCAACACGAGTGAAGACTTCCGAAGTCTGCCAGACTTCGGAAGTCTTGCCAGCCCCAACCTACTCGCTGCGCAAGGCATCGGCCGTCTCCGTACGCGCGAGCCGGATCGCCGGGTAGATCCCGGCCAACACCGCTGCGATCACCGCCAGCAGCAACGCCTGAGCAAAGACCGCCGGTTGCGCCTCGAACGCCAGCGTCCAGCCGAACGACCGCCGGTTGATGATGTAGATCAGGATCAGCGCCAGGAGGATGCCCGTTGGGAGCGCCAGAATCCCGGCTATGGCGCCCATCAAGCCGGTCTCTAGTAGCATCAACCGCCGCAACTGCCCCCGCGTCAGCCCAACGGCGCGCAGCACGCCGAATTCGCGGCCCCGCTCGAGCTGTAGCGCCAGCAGCGCGCTGAGGATGCCGATGAAGGCGACGACCGCCGCAAGGAGCTGCAGCGCGCCCGTGATGGCGAACGCCCGATCAAACACGGCAAGCGCTTCTGCCCGCAACGCCTCATTGGGGCGAACCAGAACTCCCTGCCCGCCTGCCAGCGCCCCGCGCAGCTCGCGCACGACATCGTCCACATTTGCGCCCGGTGCAAGCGTCAGCGCGGCCGCCGTGATCACCGGGTCATCCCAGTGCTGCCGGTAGAGGTCCAGCGCCATCATCACGGTTCCCTGGCTCGACGAGTAGTCGCGATAGATGCCCGCGACCGGAAAGGCGTGCGGGCCGCGATCCGTGTAGAGCGTCACCGTCGCGCCGGTGGGCGGCAGCCCCAACCGATTTGCCAGCGGCTCGCTCGCCAGCACCGCCCCGTGCGCCAGTGCATGCTTCACCTCCGCAAGCGTCCCATCGGTTGAGACGAAGATGCGTGGGGCGGTGAAGTCTTGGTCCGACACGGCGGCCACTGCCACCGGGCCCTCAGGCCCGCTCACGTCGGCTGAGCGCAGCACATCCACGCGGGCCACGCCGGGCCACCCGCCGACGATCTCGACCACGCTCGCATCGAGCGCTGCGGCGCTGCGCGTAGCGGTCAGCGCAGGCGCACTGATGTAGATGTCGCCCCATAACGTCTGGCCCAGCCAGGCAACGACCGTGCTCCGAAAGCTGTCCACCATCAGGCCGACGCCGATGGTGACCGAAACGGCGAGGCTGAGCGCTGCGATGGCGACCACCGTCCGGCTGAGGGCCCCAGCCACGCCACGCGGCGCCATCCTTCCCAGAAGGCCCAGCAGCCCGCCCGTGACCGGGGTCACGAAGCGGAGCAGGAGCAGCGTGGCCACCGGCGACATCAGCGCCAGTCCGATGGTGATGCAGAAGATGCCGGCGAAGCTCAGCACAAGGTTGCGGCCTGGCAGCGCCAGCAGCAGCGAACCGGCTGCGAGGGCCGCGACCCCCGCTCCGGCCGCAAGTGGGATGGCGCGCCGGGCGCGATCTTCGAGCCCTGACCGGGTAAGCGCCTGACGGGCGGGCACACTGGCAGCCTCCCACGCCGGCAGCGCCGCCGCGGCGACGGTTGCCCCCACACCCAGCAGCATGCCCTTCGCAAGGCTGGGCCACGACAGCGCCGCCCCGCGCACGTTCACCACATAGTAAAGGTCGTTGATCGTCTGGGTTACCAGGCGTACGGCGCCCTGCCCCAGCAGCGCCCCCAGCGCAAGCCCGAGCAGCGCCCCGACCATGCCCACCACGGCTGCCTCGGCCAGCACCATGCGCGCAATCTCGCCCCGCGTCGCCCCGAGACAGCGGAGCGTCCCGAACATCGGCCTGCGCTGCACCACCGAGAAGGTCATGCTGTTGTAGATCAGGAAGATGCCCACGACCAGCGCCAGCAGGCTCAGCGCCGTAAGGTTGGTGCGGAAGGCCGCCGTCATCTGCGCGACGGCGCCTGTCCGGCTCTGCGCGGCGACGATTCGCGCGCTGGACGGCAGCAACCCTGCAATCCGTATCGCCTGCCCCGGGTCATCCGCGGGCAAGATCAGGTCAATACGGTCGAGCCGGCCCGTCCGCCCGGTGATCTCCTGCGCCGTCGCCAGGTCTGCCAGCACCAGCCCGTCCAGCGCGCGCTGCGTCAGGCCATCAGCCGGGCGCAGAAGCCCCGCGACGTGACCCTCTGTCCGCCGCCCGGCCGCATCCAGGGTGAGCGGATCGCCGACGGCGAGACCGTATTCCGCTGCCAGCGACTCCGACAGCAGGAGCGCGCCGGGACTCGTCAAGAACGCAAGGAGCGAGTCCGTTGGCGGTGCGCCGGAGGGGGCCGCGCCGGGGGCGGGCGGCCCGGCAAGATATGACCGGAAGGGCGCCTCGGCAAAGGGGTCCACGCCCAGCAACTGGATGGGCCGGCTGCCGAGCTGCGGCGACGCGATGTAGTCCGCGAGCACCGGCGCGGCCAATTCGACGCCGCCCTCGGTCCGCAGTCGCGCGTAAACCGCCTCATCCAGGCCTGTTGGGCCACCGATCACCTGATGGGTGGCGCGGCCGGCGATGGCATCGGTGCTGAGATCGAACGCGCGGCCTGCCGCCGTGTTTGCCAGGTCAATGGCGACCACTACGGCCACGCCGAGCGCGATGCCCAGGATCATCAGGACGGTCTGCAAGCGATGCCGGAGCAGGTAGCGCAGGCCGACATTCAGCAGGGGCCGGCTCATCGCGTGATAAGGGCCTCCGCCGCTGCAGGCGTGGGGTTCTGCGCCGCTTCCGGGCCTGCCGCCGGCTCCAGCTTGCCGGAATGCAACTGGTATACGCGGTCGGCCCGCCCTGCCGATTCGGCGCTGTGCGTCACCATCAGCAGGTTCTTGCCCGCCTGCCGGGTGAGCCGGTCTAGCAGCGACAGAACCGATTCCCCGGTCTCCTCGTCCAGGTTACCGGTCGGCTCATCGGCCAGCACCAGCATCGGGTCGGTGACGAGAGCGCGCGCGATGGCCACGCGTTGCTGCTCGCCGCCCGAGAGCTTGTCGGAGGCCGTCGCCGCGCGGTCCAGCAGCCCCACCGCAGCCAGCAGCGGTTCGGCTGCCGCTCGCGCCGAGCCTACGCTGGCCCCGTTCAACTCCAGCGGCAGGGTAACGTTCTCGATGACATTCAGAGTGGGGATGAGATTGAAGAACTGGAAGACAAAACCGATGTGCCGGCGCCGGAACAGCGTCCGCTCCTGATCGTTCAGGCGTGTCAACTCCCGAGGCCCCACCCAGACCTCACCTGCGTCGGGCCGGTCAATTCCGCTGATCAGGTTGAGCAGGGTACTCTTGCCGCTGCCGCTGCGGCCCAGCAGCGCGGTAAACTCGCCGCGCGCAAACGCTGCCGACGCGTCTTCCAGCACGATGCGCGTCTGCTCCCCTTCGCGATAGGATTTCGAAAGCCCGACCAGCCGGATGAATCCAGGTTCGATGTCCATGCACTCCACGAATTCGCCACCGAGACGCCCTTATGAGGGAGTCTTCGCCGGAGGGCAGGAAGATACGAGACTCCTATATCGTCTTTGCGCGCTCCGTGGTGAGTACCGGTGATTGTGCGGAGTGTAACACGGGGCGATGTCGGGACGCAGTAATCCCGCGCACTGACGGGGTCATGCTCAGTTGGAGATCCCCACCGCCTCTCGGCCAGCCTCGAACGCGCTCCGGTTGAGCTCGACGTATCTGGGCGGAACGCGCCGCGTGATTTCGGCCAGCCATGTCTCCCGCGTAAGCTGCGGCCCGATGTAGTCGGCCTGTTCCAGCAGAGCTGACAGCGCGCCGAGCAAGACGACATTCGCCGCCCGCGTGTTGCCCAGCCCTGCCGCGATACCCTCACCGTCCACGAAGACGGCGTTGCCCGTCACCTGAGCCATTACGGCCCGCAGATGGGCATCGTCCGGGTAGGGCTGCCCGCCCGACGTCACCGTCACCGGTTTGATCGCCTGCATATTGACCACCGCCAGCGCGCCGGGGCGTAGTTGCCCTGCATTGCGCAACGCCTCCGCCTTCTCGAAGGCCAGCAGAACGTCCACCTCACCTGCGCCGATCAGCGGGGAGTAGACCACCGGCAGGCCCCAGCGGACGTGACCGGTCACGCTGCCGCCGCGCTGCGACATGCCGTGCACCTCCGCCTGCTTGGCCTGGTAGCCGCCTGCCATCCCCACGTTCACCAGCACGTCGCTTGCCAGGATCGTGCCCTGGCCGCCCACGCCTGCCAGCAGGAAATTGATCGTGTCTCGCATCACACCCTCACAGAATAGGACGCGGATAGGCGTCGATTCACCTCGTGGGCGCCCCCTCAGTCTTCCACCGCAGCGCGGAAGAGGATAGCGTCGCGCGGGCAGATTTGCGCGCACACCTCACAGCCGGTGCAAAGTGTCGCGTCAATCAACGCCTTGGGCCGCTGCGTCTTCTCATCCAGTTCCTCGCTCTTCAGGATGGCCGGGCAACCGATGCGGAAGCAGAGTGTGCAACCGTTGCACTGATCGCTCAGTACCTCCAGCGGCACCCACCGCTTGCGCGCTTCGGGCAGCAGCGCGCATTCCTCCAGCGTGATCAGCACCGAAGGCTCGTCCAGCGCCATGTACTCCTTCAGGGCCGCCTCGATCTGTTCCACATGGTACGCGGGAACCGTCTTGACATGCTTCACCCCCAGCGCCCGCACCAACGGCTCGATCTCGACCGCCGTGGTCCGTTCGCCCTGCAGGGTGCGCCCGGTGCCCGGATTCTCCTGGTGGCCGGTCATGCCGGTCACGCGATTGTCCATGATGATCGTGATCACCGGCGTGCGATTGTACACAGCATTGATCAGCGCCGGGATGCCGGAGTGGAAGAAGGTCGAGTCGCCCAGAACCGCCACGTGACGCTCGGGGCTGCCGGCGCGGATCGCGCCGTGCGCCACCCCGATGCTGGCCCCCATGCAGCCGCAGGTGTGGATGGCGCTCAGAGGTGGGATCAGGCCCAGTGTGTAGCACCCGATGTCGCCGTTGACCGGGACCTTGAGTCTGTTCAGCACATAGAACGCGCTGCGATGCGGGCAACCCGGGCACAACACCGGTGGGCGCGATGGCAGCGGCCCGGCCTCTACGTGTGCCAGCGGCACGTGCGCCGACGCGGGCAGCAACCCGGCCGAGACGGCGCGCTCGCGCACGACGCGCGGGTCGAGTTCGCCGATCGCCGGGAAGATGCTCTTGCCTTCAACCGCTATGCCCATCAACCGCACAGCTTCCTCGATGAAAGGATCCAGCTCCTCCACAACGATCAAGCGCTCGACGCCCATAGCGAACTCCTGGATCAACCTCTCCGGCAGCGGCCAGGTTATTCCCAGCTTGAGCACACTGGCCGTAGGGAAGGCCTCCTTCGCGTACTGGTATGCCACACCCGCCGTGATGATACCCAGCGCTGTGTCGCCCGGCTCAATCCGGTTCAGCGGTGACGTCTCGGCATGCTTCGCGATGTCGCACATCCGCTGCTCGATCACGGGATGGCGCGGCCGGGCATTCGCGGGGACCATTACGTACTTGGCCGTATTGCGCGGGAACTTCGGGGTTGCCTCCGTCGCCTCTATGCGCTCGCCAAGTGTCACAGCCGTGGTGGAGTGGCAGATTCGCGTGGTCAGGCGCAGCAGAACCGGCGTGTCGAACTGCTCGCTGAGCGCGAATGCGGCCACGGTGAAGTCTTTCGCCTCCTGGCTGTCCGAAGGCTCCAGACACGGCACGCGCGCGAACTTCGCATAGGTGCGGTTGTCCTGCTCGTTCTGGCTGGAGTGCATCGCCGGGTCGTCGGCGGAGACGATGACCAACCCCGCCTCAGCTCCGGTCATGGCAGCATACATGAAGCTGTCGGCGGCCACGTTCAGCCCGACGTGTTTCATGACCGCCAGCGCGCGCCGGCCCGCATAGGCCGCGCCGGCCGCCACGTCCACGGCGACCTTTTCGTTCGGGGCCCACTCCGCGTATACGCCGGGAAAGCGGGCGAACTCCTCAAGGATCTCTGTGCTTGGGGTGCCGGGATAGGCGGATGCAACCGCTACGCCGGCCTCCCATGCGCCGCGCGCCACCGCTTCATTGCCGGACAGCATGCGGACGGGATTGGGTCTGGGTTCTGTCACGCGTTACCTCCATTGGCAAGCGCTGTTCTTGGAAGCGGTATACCGGTAAAAGGCACATCGGTGAGCGGCGGGCCCACTCAATGGCCAGCATAGCCGAAGATGTGATAAGCTGCCATGATGCACGTCAGGATACCGGGCGGGTGCGGAGGGTGATTTGCGAAGGCGCGCCACCCTTGCGTACAATTCGGCTGTGACCACGCGCACACTGACGGGTGAGGTGACCATGAAAGCAGGAACCTAAAGTGCACGACGAGACTTCCTTTCTCACGCTGCTGATCGTGCTCATGACCGCCTTCATCGTGCCAATTCTGCTGTTGCGCCTTCGGAGCTTTAGCATCCCCATCGTCGTCGGTGAAATCGTAGGCGGCATGCTCCTGGGTCGCAGCGGGCTCAATCTGGTTTCGTACGACGACCCACTGCTCATTCTGCTGTCTGAGTTCGGGTTCGTGTTTCTGATGTTCCTCGCCGGGCTGGAAGTGGATTTCACCAATCTCCGGCGGTTTAACTCAGGCCGTCGCGGCGGCGGTTCCCTCGGGCCTGCCCCACTAGGGACCCTGGTATTCCTGCTGACACTGGCGCTTTCCACCATCATCGGGCTGCTGCTGCAGCATTTCGGGCTGGCGCGCAGCCCGTGGATGGTGGCCTTGATCCTCTCAACCACCTCACTAGGCGTGGTCATGCCCGTGCTCAAAGAGCAAGGCCTGAGCAGCGGCCGGTACGGACAATCCATCCTGGTTGCGGCGCTCATTGCCGACTTCGGCACGATGTTGCTGATCACGGTGCTGGTCGCGGTATTCTCGCGCGGCCCCACCCTGGACATCCTGGTGGTCGGGCTGTTGTTCGTGGCGTTCTTCCTGTTTTACCAGCTCGGCCTCTTTTCGAACCGCGTGAAGGCCGTCCGACACACAATTGAAGAGCTCAGCCATGCGACGGCCCAGATCAAGGTGCGCTTTGCCTTCACGATCATGCTGCTGTTCGTTGCGCTATCGCAGGTGCTGGGCACCGAGATCATCCTGGGCGCCTTCCTGGCCGGCGCAATGCTTTCACTGCTACGCACGCCGGATGATGTTCAGATGGGGCACCAGTTGGAGGCGATCGGGTTTGGCTTCTTCATCCCGCTCTTCTTCATACAGGTGGGCCTGCGCTTCGATCTCGGCGCCCTGTTGGCGTCACCTGCCGCGATGTTGCTGGTGCCGATCCTTGCGCTGGCGGCGATCGTGGTGAAACTCATTCCTGGGCTGCTCTTCCGCCTGTCTTTCTCCTGGCGAGAGGCCCTGGGCGCCGGCACGCTGCTCTCCGCGCGGCTCTCGCTCATCATCGCCGCCTCGGCCGTCGGCTTGCGGCTGGGTGTGATTAGCGAGTCCACGAATGCAGCGATCATTCTCGTCGCCATCGTGACCGTGACATTGTCGCCGCTGATCTTCATGCGGCTGATCAGGCGGGATACCGGCACTGTCCGTGGCAAGACTGTGATCTTCGGCGCCAACGAGCTGGGCCTTCAGGTAGCCCAGCAGCTGATAGATCACAATGAGCCGGTGCTTGTGATTGATCCTGACGACCGGGCGGTGGCGCGGGCGCGCCAGCACCGTCTGGATGCGCAGATCGCAACGCCCTTTGAAGCGGACGGCCGGCTCGCGTCATGTCTGGAGCTTGCGCCGACCGTCATCTGCGTCCACGGCGCCAACGATATGAACTACGCCTTCTGCGAGCTGGCGCGCACTACCTTCGGGATTGACGACGTTCTGGTCAGCGTCACCAATCCTGCAGAGACCTCTCGCTATGAGCGGCTCGGCGCGAAGGTGATCAGCGCAGCCTCGGCCGAGGCAACACTGGTGTCTTTGGTGGCGCGCAATCCGACCACCTATGCCCTGCTGACGCGGACAG
>Ga0256806_1000025_pt1 | contig 9080 bp, 5 predicted proteins | sample 1016PR4metaG_FD_186021 | JGI IMG/M metagenome (GOLD analysis project Ga0256806, IMG submission 186021) | Sediment microbial communities from tidal freshwater marsh on Altamaha River, Georgia, United States - 10-16 PR4 | ecosystem: Environmental > Aquatic > Freshwater > Wetlands > Sediment | place...
GTCGGGGCGTTGTGGCACGCCGAGGTTCTTGGACACCCGCGTCGCGCCGCCGGCCCATTCCACATCCTGGCCCTGGACAATCATCTGGACGACCGAATAGCTGGCGCCCGCATTGAGGCCCTCAGCCAGCAGGATATGGCCCACCATCAGGTTCGCTATCTGGTGCGTGTGGCCGGCCATCACCACATCAACGTCCGTATCCTGGATGCCGTTGGTAATCGTGAGAATCGGTCCATCCCACGGAACCGCCGGAATACCGTCTATGGCGTTCTTGCCGTTGGCAACGCCTTGATGGATCAGGACAACCTGCACCCTGATGCCCTGCTGTCGCAGTTTTTCGGACTCGACCTTGATGGTCTCGACCTCGTCCAGGAACAGCAGGCCGGCCGTCGCGCCGGCGCTGACCAGTTCTGGGGTCTGCTTCAGATCAATGCCGATGACCCCGACCCGGACATTGCCGAAGTCGAAGATGTGGGTGCCCTGCACCCAGTCCGGGTTTTGCAGAGTGACCTCATCAACGATGTTGGCCCCCAGGAAGGGGAAGTTGGCGCGCTCTTGATGCTGCAGCAACCGGTGAATGCCATAATCGAACTCGTGGTTGCCGTAGGACGTGGCGTCGAGACCCCACGCATTTTCCACATCAATCGCCGGTTGATCTGCGAGCAGGCCGGAGTTGGCCGGCGAAGCGCCGACGTTGTCGCCGGAGGCGAACAGGTACGAAGCTCCGGGGAACCGCGCCGCTTCCTCGTCGAACATGGTCGCCAGTTGAGCCGCGCCAGCGACAGCTATGTTGCGTCCGTCCATGCTGTAGTTCGTCGGCTCGAGCTGCCCATGGTAGTCGGTCAGACCGACGAGGGGTACCAGCGTCCGCGCTTCGCCGCCGCGCAGCAGGTCAAGTCGCACCAGGCCCTGTGAATGCTGCGGCTGAGGGACGCCCAGGATGTACGCCAGGGTCGGCGCCAGGTCAATAGTGCGTAGTCCTGCCGCAACTACGTTGGGGCGAACGGAGCCGTCGCCGGCAATGAACGTTGCGCGCATATTAACGCTGGCGCCCAGGTTCTGCACGTCCGGCACGTAGCCGTGCTGCCCGAAGAAAGCCGACTTAGCGACCAGCGTACCCGGGGTCGCCGCATCGAACTGGTAAGGCGGATAGGCGAAGACGACAAGGTCACCCGTGCGCGTGGGATGCGCCATATCCGCCGTGCTGTCCGGCCCGTTGGGGATGTAGCGGGCCTCAGCTTTGGTGTACGTCCGGTCAATCATCATCCAGCCTTCGGGCTGGCCGTCGCCGGTCCAATCGTTGGGATCACTCAGGCCCAGGTAGGCCGCCTTGATCGCAGCGACGGTCGCGGCTTCGTCAGCCGCGGCAACCTGCTGGAAGCCACTACCGGCAGGATCACGACCGGCCAGGTTCAGATAAATCTGCACCGTGCCGCCGGCCCAGCAGGCCTTGGCCTTGCCGATCGTCTCGCCGGTCGCCGGCCGACAGTTTGAAGTCTGGGGCTTGGAGAGCAGGCCCAAATCTACCAGGACCTTGCTGGCATCAATGGCCAGGAACTGGGGCGCGAAACCGTGATCTGAGGCCATGAAGGTGGTGATGTTGTTGGGCATATACGACTGCACCAACTGCAGGGTGGTGTCGGCTCCCCCGTAAGCGCGCTGCAGGAAGGCCGTGCGTTGTGCCACGCGGCCATCGGGTGTGCCATTCACCTGCACGTCATCATAGGCGGGGTTCGGTGCTCCATTGGGCAGGGTAGGCGTGACGAGGCCGAGGAACTGGTGCTGGAACTCGTCTATCGTCGGATAGCCGACCAGAGCCAGATCCGGCTGGTACTTCTGCAAGATGTATGCGATCAGTGGTTGACCACTCTTTTCCCAATAGAGGCCCTGCTCGACGTAGGTTTCCTCGCTGACGATGCCGGATTCGAGGACGGCATAATCGGCAGCCGTGGATGAAGGGAACTTTTGTGCGACGTACTCAGCAAAGTCGCCGCTGAAGCCTGGCTCGCTCCAATCCGGCCAACTGGCGATCGCACGGGCGACAGAAGTATGGAACAAGCGCACCTGCGAGAGATCCGGTGTCAGTTCTTCCACCTTGACCAACATGCCGGCGGTCAGGCCTGCCGAAGATCCTCCGACAATCTTGACTTTGACATCGGCCCACTCCCCCTTGGCGAGTGTACCGACAGCAGCTGCCCCGTCCTTGGTGGGAGAGAAGAGTACCTTGTCGTAGTTGACTGTCCGATCGTTGGTCGAATCGAAGATATAGGCATTCAGACCATACTTGTCCGTGCCGAAGTCAAGGACACGCAGGCGCATTTCCTTGGCAGGGCTGTAGGTCCGGGGCGTGTTGGTCCATCCCACAGCGTCCGTCGGGGCTGCGCCCGGGAAGGGCGCTTGCCCGGCAAACCCGGCCGGATGGTCGAACTGCAGACCGAAAGCCGCAACAAATCCTGCGTCATCGGTCGGGCTGATATAATTGGTCGCCACACCACGCCCAGAGAAGAAGCTGCGATAGTCAACGGTCGGGCCATTGATTACGCCGACGCGGCCACCGGCCCATTCGATCTGCGCGACCTTTTTGCCGCCTCGCTCGGCCGCTTGAGCCAGCGTCTCGGCCTGTAGCACGCCGGAATCGAAGGAACCGACGCGGCTACCCATCGCCTGTCCGTTGATCGCGAACGTGTTGTTCGTGGATCCGTGCACGCCAGACCAGGCGCCGGTCGCCAGGCTGTACCAGCCGGCGCCCGTATTGGGCGGCGCCTGGGTCAGCAGCCCACCATCGGCCGCCTTCGCGCCGGAACGCAGCAGTTTGGCCGTGGTCGGCATCAGACCCGCGGCGGCATATGTTTCGGCCAGATCTTGCCGCATGCCGTCGGCGGCAAAGAAAATTGCCTTCTCGGAGTTAGGGCCAGACTTCTCAGCGCCGGCGCCCCCCATGGGCGCCAGCAGCATGACGAACAGCAGACTGAAGACGAACAGCCGATACTGTGACTTCCTGCTCATAGATGATCTCCTTTGGTTGGATGGGATCAGCATCTTGTCGGCGCGCAAGCCCGTCCCTCGGATAGATCTCGACGGCGCGCTAGACGGCATGTAAGGAAAAGAAGACACAAGAGGGAGTCCCGGTGCTGAAACCGGGAGTATGCCGAACCTCAGCCAGTGACATCCTCATCACTCCTCGGTTGTGAGGTCTGTAAGGGATCGTGATGCGAACCCTACGGTCTGGTGTCGGTACTCTGGATGTGGCAGATACCGTGGCCTCTCCACTAGAGCACCGGCCACAGCATACCTAATATAGCACCGATTTCCTGAAGATGCAATCCGGTAATCGTAAAAATCATACGCCCGACCATGTGGTCGGGCGTACAGCGCGGCGCAACGTCCGAACAGATGCTCAGATGGAGGCCACCCCGCCATTGAGGATATTTCGTCGGAGGAACTCCACCACCACGTGCGTCGGCACGGCCACGCCCACATCAGGCCCGTTGATCATCGTATTGATGCCGACTAGCCGGCCGCGCGCGTCCACCAGAGGGCCGCCGGAGTGCCCCGGCCGCATGTGCAGGCTCACCACCACCCATTCATGCCCGTTTCGCGGCATTTCGGGCCATTCAGCGCCGACCCCAATCACGATGCCTGCCGTAGCCGCCCCTTCCACCCCCCACGGATGCCCGATTGCCGCAACCCATTGGCCCGGCCTGAGCTTTCTGGAATCGCCAATCTGGACGGTAGGCAGCCCTTCCGCCTCCACGCGCAGCGCCGCCAGATCCTGCCCGGCGTCGCTCGCCAGGATCTCTGCGGCGAGGATGCGCCCGCCGGGCAACTCTACCTTAACCGGGCCTCTGTCCACAACGTGCGCGTTCGTCACGACCAGCCCCTGCGGGTGCCAGATCGTCCCCGCGCCGCCGCCTCGCCGCCCGTTGCGCACGTGCACCAGGCTCTGCCTGATCTCGCCAACCAGCGCGGCCGCGTCGGCGTCAATCGCCGTCACCGACAAACCCATGATCCTTGCCTCACTCGGTCACCCCTGCTCGCCGATGGTCACCTGCACGTCCATCGCCGATCCACCACGCACGATCCGGACTGCGACGACATTCCCCACCCGATCTCCGTCCAGCAGCGCCAGCAGCTCGTCGAGATTGCGTACAGGATGGCCATCGAGTGCGATGATCGTATCCCCCATGAAGAGCCCGCCCCGCTCCGCAGGACTGCCAGGCTCCACCGAGCCCAGCAACAGGCCCGTCTCCTGGCCGAGTTGCTCCGCCAGCCCTGCAGGCAGGCGTGCAGGCTGCGCCGCCACCCCAAGATAGCCGCGCCGCATCCGCCCGTGCTGCAGCAGAACTTCCGTTATCTTATGCAGGCTGTCCGCCGGCACTGCCACGCCGACGCCGCGCATCAGCCCCGACGTGAGCATCCCCACGACGCGGCCCTGCGAGTCCACCAGCGGGCCGCCGGAGAAGCCCGGGTACATCACGGCATCGGTTTGCAGGAAGTGGCCAAGACGCCCGCCGGCGGGCGTGCGCCACTCTTTGCCCAGCGCGCTGATGATGCCCAGCGTGGCCATCACGTTCTGGCCCGGCCGGCCCAGCGCCAGCGCCAGGTGACCCACGCGCAGCTTGTCCGTTGCGACCGATTCCGCCGGCCGCAGACCCTTGACGTCGGCCCGCAGCACCGCAACGTCGGTCGTCGGATCGCGCCCCACCAGCCGCGCGGTGGCCGTCTTGCCGCCGGCCAGACCGATGCCGATATTGTCATCCCTCTCCACCACATGATGCGCCGTTACAATCACGCCGTCGGCCGTCCAGACAATGCCGCTGGCGGGCAAGCGCCTCCGGCCCTCCACGCGCACCACGCCGGCATCCGCGGTTTCCACAGCGCCGGCCAGCGCCTCCGACAGACTCACCAATGCCTCGTTCATTTTCACCCTCCCGCCATCTAGCTACATTGAGTCTATCTGATCCTCGTCCCGTGCGCATCACCCGTTCGAGCGGGTGCCCACCTGGAAAAACAGGTAGGGGCAAGGCGTTCCGCCCTCAATCCACGAATACCGCGCCGATCACACCTGGCACTCAAGGCCAACGGCCACCTGCGGGGAACGCCTTGCCCTAACCGCGCGTGGTTACAGGAAGATCAACCCCAACCGCGTGGCGCGCACGACGGCTTCCGTGCGGCTCCCCACGGCCAGCTTGCCGAGGATGGCATTCACGTGGAACTTGACGGTGTGCTCACTGATGTCCAGCCGTCGCGCGATGGCCTTGTTCGGAAGACCCTCAGCCAGCAGGCGTAACACCTCCAGCTCGCGCGTCGTCAACGGCTCGATCAACGGCTCAATGTCCACCATCACGTCTTCTGCTTCGGGTAACAGATCCGTAGCAATCTCGCGCTCGATGACCACCAGTCCCTGCGCCACCGCTCCGGCAGCCGCGGCAATCCGCTCGACGCTGGCCGAGCGCGGCAGCAACCCGCGGGCCCCGGCCTCGAGGGCGGCGCGTGCGCTCACATCTCCCGAAAGCAGCGCCAGGATGCCAAGGCCACCGGCGCCGGTCGCCAGCGCCGCCAATCTCTCAACCTCGCCTGCGGGATCCCAGCCAAGATCCCACAGGATGACTTCCGGCCGAAAGGTCGCCAGCGCCGCCTCCAGATCATCATCTGCCGCTGCCACCCCCGTCACCGCCAGACCGGGCTGCGACGATACCATGGCCGCCAGCCCTGCGCGCGCCAACGGGTCGCTCGCGATGATGAGGATCCGGACGTCCATCGTCACGTCCTATTCCCCTGCGCCCGCTGCGGCTGAGTCCGCCTTCACATCAATGATGAAGATATCAGGCTGGCAGAATACGCGCAGGGGAGGCGTCTCCGCACCCAGCCCTGCCGTCACGAACAGGTGCGTGCCGTTCACGACAAAATGACCATGGTCAAAACGCCGCCCGTGCAACGAGGGGATCACCAGAGACCCGAACCCCGGCAGCCGCAATTGCCCGGCATGATAGTGACCCGAAAAGATCGCCGCGTACCCGGCCCCGCTCAGCACATCCATGTTGTCGGCCGTATGCGACAGCATCAGCCCGAGTTCACCCGGGCCCGGCTGCGGCAGCGCCAGGTTCGGCCCCGACCACGGGCTCTGGCACCCGCAAATGAACAACCTCGCGCCGCCGGGCAACTCCAGGGGCTCGCCGAAGTCATCCAGCAGCGTCACGCCGGCGGCGCGCACCGCCTGCGCCACCGCCTCGCCGTCTACCCAGTAGTCGTGATTCCCCAGAATGGCGTAGGTTCCATAGCGACCGCGCACGCCGGAGATGACATCGGAGATGCGCTCGATGGTGTGCCCCTTGCTGATGAAGTCGCCCGTGAACAACACCAGATCGGGGGCGGTCTGCTGCACGCGGGCGATGGCTTCGCAATAGTACGACTCAGGCAGCCGGTCGTCGAGATGCAGGTCGCTGATGTGGGCAATACGGATGCCGGGGCCATCCCAGCCCGGCGGGGCGAACTCATAACGCACCAATGCCGCGTCGGTGGTAGTGATCGGGCGCAGCAAGGACAGCGCCGGCCCTTCCATCGCCACCGGCAGCGCGGCGAGCTCGCGGCGACGCCTCCGCAGGCGCTGCGCCTCTCGCACCACCGTCACGCCGATGATCAGCGCAGGCGGCAGCAGCCACAGGAGGCCATCCGATCTGAATCCCAGCGCGAGAGCGCCTGCCGTGAGCCCGATGAAGACCAGCCCGATGAGAGGCAACTGGGGCGCGGTGCTAATCCCGCTCATCAGATACCGGCTGAGGAAGAAGAAGTAGATGCACCAGGCCGCAGTGAGGTAAAGCAGGACAAATGCAGCGCGCCACAACACCGGATGCATCGTCACCCGGCGCCCCCTGACCGGGTCGCGGCCCCACCGAGGGTTTCCGTCCGGCGCTGTGGCCACTCGTCTGCCCACTCGTGCGAACACTCGCAGGCGATCCGCACCGTCTCAGCGTGAATCGCCACCGTGTCCTCAATCTGCCGTGCGTAGCCGCCCGCCATGACTACAGCCACTGGCACGCCCGCCGGAAGATATGCCCCAAAGACGCGCCGGTCGCGCTCGGCCAGGCCAGCCGGAGTCAGCGCCAGCCGCCCCAGTGTGTCATCGCGATACGGATCGGCCCCGGCCAGGTAGATCACCAGATCGGGCCGTAGCTGGGTTGCGACGTGGGCCAGCGCGCTATCCAGGGCGTCAAGGTATTCGACATCACCGGCGCCGTCGGCCAGCTCCACGTCGAGCCCACTGCGCTCTTTGTGAAACGGGAAGTTCTTTGCCCCGTGGATCGAGAGGGTGAACACTGCCGGGTCCGCGGCGAAGATACTTGCCGTGCCGTTGCCTTGATGCACGTCGCAGTCCACAATGGCGATGCGCCGGGCGCGGTCCTCGGCAAGCACCAGGCGGGCCGCCACGGCTGCGTCGTTGAAGATGCAAAATCCTTCGCCCCGATCGCGAAACGCGTGGTGCGTGCCGCCTGCCAGGTTAACCGCAATGCCCTCTGCGAGGGCCGCCCGGCAGGCCCCGATCGTGCCTCCTACGCTCCGTCGCGAACGTTCCACCAGCTCCGGCGACCAGGGCAACCCGATGCGGCGCACCTCCTTCGGCTCCAGTTCACCGGACCGCACCCGGCGGATATAGTCGTCGTCGTGCGCCAGCGCAAGCTCGTCGTCGGTTGCAGCAGCCGGGGTCTGCAGCTCCAGGCAAGTCGCCAGGTCCGTCGCTGCCCGCTCACGCAGCAGCCGGTACTTTCGGACGGGAAAGCGGTGGCCCTCCGGCAACGGAAACCCGAACTGGTCGGAATGAAAAGCCCGCACCGTTCTAGTTCGCGCGCTCGTTGCGCGCCACCGGGGCCAGCATCTGGTCCACGGGCGCATAGCGGTCGGTCAGTGTCACCGGCTCACCCCCGGCCAACAGCGCTGCTTCTTCATCGGGGTCAAGCATGTTCCCGGCCAGCAGCGCTTCCCCGTCGCCCAGCGCCGCCAGCCGGCTCGCATCCAGTGGCGCATCTGTCGCTATCAGGACATAGGTCATGCGCGGCGAATCGCGCCAGCCCGCGCTGCTGGGTATCACGTAGACGTAGCTGAAGGTCTGCTGCAGCGTGTGGATGTATGCCCGAAGGAAGTCGCGCCGCAGGCCGTCTATCAAGTTCACCATGTAGAGCCCGTCGTCTGCCAGCCAGGCGCGCACGCGCTCGTTGAACTCCCGCGTCGTCAGATGATAGGGCACTGAGTAGTCGTTGAATGCATCGCCCATCACCAGATCATACTCGCGATCGGGCGTCTGCTCGAGGAACAGGCGCGCGTCTTCGTTATATGTTGTGATCTGCGTGTCAGGCGCCAACCCCAGCACACTGTGCGCCACCCGGGTCACACCGGGGTCAATCTCCACCACGTCTAGCCGGCTGTCGGGATACAGCGCCTCCATATATCGAGGAAACGTATAGCCGCCCCCGCCGATGAAGAGCGCCTGCAGCGGTTCGCTCCCGGCTTTGCGCCCGGCCGTGTACTCCGTTGCCTCTGCATAGACCTTTTCGTAACCATAGGTCAGCAGGGTCGGGTCATCCAAAGAGTTGTAGCTGTGCACCAGCCTGTCCAGGACCAGCACCCGCAAGACGTGGCCGTCACGCTCCTCCTCCGTGACCTTGATGCAGAAATAATCGGTCTCCAGCGAGCACGGCGACTTGATCCGGCCCTGCCGCAGGGCGACGCCAACGCCGGCCACACCAACCAGCGTCACGGCCAGCAGGATCGTGACGCCCGCCAGCGCCCCGCGCCCCTCGACGCGACGCGACGCAAGCCAGAAGAGCAGCGCCATGATCGCCAGCACCGCGGCTACGCCCGCAACGATGACGTGCGTCCCGAACTCAGAGATGAGCCAGAACCCGGTGGCGAAGGTACCGAGGATGCTGCCTGCCGCTCCGGCCGCATAGATGCGCCCAACCGTGCTGCCGGTGCTCTCCAGATCCCGAACCGCCAGGCTGGCGACCACAGGCGACACCATGCCCAGTACCATGCTCGGCAGGAAGAAGAGCGCCGCCGTGAGGGCGACGATTCGCAGTGTGATC
>Ga0256806_1000026_pt1 | contig 9063 bp, 5 predicted proteins | sample 1016PR4metaG_FD_186021 | JGI IMG/M metagenome (GOLD analysis project Ga0256806, IMG submission 186021) | Sediment microbial communities from tidal freshwater marsh on Altamaha River, Georgia, United States - 10-16 PR4 | ecosystem: Environmental > Aquatic > Freshwater > Wetlands > Sediment | place...
AGATGGACGATGAGATGACCTCGGCCACGGTTCGGGGATACTGGCTGAAGGAGTATCCAAAATTGCCATGAATAACGTTTCTTACATAGATGAAAAACTGCTGGAGCATGGGCTTATCGGTGCCAAACAGCTCCGTATATTGTTGATAGATCGCCTGGACCCCAGCCGCATTGCTCATCCCCTGCGCCTGGCGCGCCACAATCGCGGCCACAGGGTCGCCGGGCATCATGCGCGGCAGAAAAAAGTTCAGCACGAAGGCGAAAACGAAAGTGAGCGCGAACCAGCCAAATTTATTGAGGAAATACTTTCGATAGCCCTTCAATGCGGCACTCCTACGACGAATACCTTCATATGGTGCGTTGCGTGCGGCCTATTTCACGGACCGCACGCAACGACCTAGAACGAGCACGGATCTTGCCCTACGATCCGCCATGCCTCGAATGGGGCGGTGGCGGATCGTATCCGACTACTGATTACTGGACAAGCTCCAGGTTATAGAGACCCGCGATACTCCAACCCTGAACCAGCGTGAGCGGCGGGACGGGCGGTTCGGTGCCGTCACCCTCGTGGGGGAAGCCTGTCCAGACGCTCTCGTTCACGGCATGGAACGACTGCGGGCGATACATGAGCGTGAAGGAGGGGATGTCGGTCAGGTACATCGCGACCAGCTGCGTGTACATGTCCTTCAGCTTGGCCTCGTCGGTTTCTGTCGGGATCGCATTGATCAACGCGTCGGCATCGGGATTCGAGTACTGGCCCCAGTTGCCGTTCCAGTTGCCTGCCATCCCAACGAACTCGGAGCTCAGCAGCTTGCGGATGCGCGACCAGGGTTGCGTCGGGCCTGCGCCGTCGCTCCACATCATGAAGATGTCGTAGCCTTCCGGCAGCGGTTGGTCCGACGCAGTGACGACCGTCTGGTACACAGACCATTCCGGATAGTTGGTCGTGATGTCAATGCCGATCTTCTTGCCGGCGGCGGCAACCACTTCGATTGCAGCCTGCCAGTCGGACCAGCCGTTGGGGCAGGTGGCGATGTAGTGGAGGTTCTGGCCGTTGTACTCGCGCCAGCCATCACCGTCGGTGTCAACGATCCCGGCATCGTCGAGCAACTTCTTGGCGCCTTCGATGTCGTTGCCGGCCCACTGGAGGTCCTTGACGGCATCATGGTCGTACATCGCCTGCTCGCCGGGGGTCGGGTTCATAAGCGAACGCGGGACCTGATCGAAGGTCGCCGACTGGTTGGTCATCGCGTTAGCGATGATGGTGGGGTAGTCCACGGCGATGGCGATGGCCTTGCGAACCGCAAGCTGATCCAAACCCGGGGACTTCAGGTTGTAGTAGGCGGTCGGAAGGCTGGCGCCGATGCCGTAGGGCGGGTCGGGCAGGTAGGTGGAGACGGGCAGGGCGTAGCTCTCCCACAGCACCTGAACGTTGGAGTTGAACTGCTGGCTGACGTCCACTTCGCCCTGCGCGAGGGCAACCGAACCGGCAGCGTTGTCTTTGAAGATCGTGTGCGCCAGGTACTTCGGGGCGGGCAACTTGCCCCACATGCTCGCGTCCTGGCCCCAGTAGTTGTCATCGCGTACGTAGACGACTTTGGAGTCGTCGGCGAAGAACTTGTGATATGGGCCGGAGTAGACGACGTCTTCGGCGGGATCGGCCAGCAACTTGGTGGCATCCTCGCCGACGCGCGCTTCCAACGTCTGGGTCCAGGCTTTCTGGATGACGTAGTTGCTGCTCACATAGGCACCGACGATCAACGGATTGACCGCCTTGCCGTCGTCTCCCAGTTTAGCCTTGATCACGACCGTCTGAGGATCTACGGCCTCGATGCTCTCGATGAAATCCTTGTTTGCAGCGCCGAACTGAGTGTTGTATTTGACATGCGTGTCCCAGGTGTAGGCGACATCATCGGCCGTCACCGGGGTGCCATCGCTCCACTTGGCAGCCGGCTTGAGCTTGAAGGTGAGCTCGGTCTGCGCATCGTTCCAGGTGAAGGGACCGTCCGCCAACAGAGGATACACCTTGCCGTCAAGCATGTTGTACAGATACGGCGTCTCGAACATGATGACGCGCGCATTGTCTTGCTGCGCGATCGCCATCGCGTTGTTGTTGCTGCTGGAGTAAGGGTTCCAGCCCACGACCGGGCCCCACTGCTGACCGTTGAAGTACAGGGTCTCATTGCGGGGCAGCGTGCCGCCTTCCGCCGGGCTCGCTTCCGGGGCCGGCGTCGCGGTCACGACAACCTGCTTCTCGACCGGTTTTTCGACCTCGACCACCTGGGTCTGGACAACCTGCACCTCTTCCTTCACGACGACCGTCTGGACCTTCTCGACGACCTGGGCCGGGGGAGCGGCACAGGCCGTTGCGACAAGCAGCGCCAGAACTAGCACCGCCAGAATAGGGAACCACTTAGTCCTCATTGTGCATTTCCTCCTTGGAATCGTTACTTCGGCGAAACCTACACTCAACCGGGAAATTACCCTCGGATCAAGCGATCGTGCACATCACCTCCTTCCCTCGATTGGGTCAAAGCGCGTGCAAACACGCAGCTATGTGAGTTCTTGCCGCCGCTGGCCGAGCGCCGCCATGAGGGCCGGCAGCACGCTGATAAGGGCGTAGCCAGTCGTCACGCCCAGCGAACGGTGAAACTTGTCAATTCGCAGCAACTCCTGGTGTTTCGCCAACCCCACCGATTTCATCTAGTGCCCGGTTAGCCAGGATTTTGCGCCTCTTTCTCCCTGTGAATAGGCGCAACTGACAGAGTAGATTTCTGGCTAACAGGGTACTAGGACAGACCTTCTCCACGACTGTCACGGTAATTCTCCTCCCGATGTGAGGCGCTGGACTTTCGCCGGCCGGACGGCGGTCTTGGTCGCGACCGGGCGGCGGGCGGCAGCTGGTGGGCAGACGGACGCACGCGTCACGAGATACACGCCCAGGATGCTGCGGACGGGCGGGCGCGTCGGGTTGGAAATGCGGCTCAACAGCAACTCAACCGCGGTCCGACCGAGGGCCACGCGGTCTACGTGGACTGTCGTCAGTGCCGGCGACACGAGCTGGGTGACGGCGATATCGTCGAAGCCCACAACGGAGATATCCTCAGGGATGCGATATCCCAATTCGCGCAGCTTTACCATGGCGCCGACGGCGATGGAGTCGTTTGCGAAAAGGACCGCCGTCGAGTTAGGAAAGGCCTGCAGCAGTGAGGGGATGCCGTCAACGCCGTCCGCCGTCTCGAGGTCACGAGCGGAAAAGAGGCAAGGCTCGAGCCCACGCTCGCGCATGGCAGTGCAGTAGGCGAGGCGCCGCTCGATCAGGCTGGGATGGTCGGGTCCATCCATATAGGCGATGTTCCTGTGGCCGAGTGACAGAGCGTACTCGACAGCGAGCGTCGCGCCTGCCCAGTTATCAATCATGACGGCATCCCAGGGACAGCCAGGGAACCAGTTGTCTACCAGAACGGCGGGCAGCTCGCGCGGCGAGATCACCGATTCCAGAAGGGAAGGCGGCATCGCGCCAGTCAGGATCAAACCACGGACACGCTCATCGGCCAGCACGGATGGGCGGGCCGCGAGACGGCCATTTGTCGTCTCTAGGGAGCCAAATGTGAGGGTAATATCGAGCTCACGACATGCCTGCTCGATGCCGTGATAGACGTCAGAGTAGAACGGATTGGCTGAAAGATCGGGGAGGCGCGGCCTGACAAGGAGGCCAAGGTGAGTAACCCGCACGACATGGTGCGAGACACGGCGCGGAGGCGAGTAATTGAGTTGCTGTGCAATCGCCAGGATGCGCTCACGAACCGGAGCGCTGACGCCGGGCTTGTTGTTCAACGCCCGAGACACCGTCCCAATGGAGACCCCGGCTCGATGCGCGACTTCCCTCGTGCTTGCCATTGTTTCGCCGTCGAAACTAAGTTTAGTAAACGATTTACGTAAATCGTTTCTGTATTCTGTATACCAGAATCACGGGCGGTTGTCAAGCGCCAGAGGGCGAGATGATGGAGATAATTCATCTCACGAAGCGAAGAGGGAGACGGACTGGGTTGACCCAGTCGGCGTTTTTCCTCTTTGCCGATAGCAGTGGCAGGAAACTGGCGGCGATGCGCGCCAATTCCTGAGTCGCTCACCTCCGCTCGAGCCCCGGCGGCCCGATCAGCCGGCGTTGGTGGGCGGGCGCTTGCCGGCCAATTCGGCGTGACGCGTCACGAGCCGCTCAATCTCATCCGAGCTTTGTTTGATGGCCTCAGATAGATCCCGTTGGACGGTGTTCTGGTCCATGGCGTACACTACACGCGCCCAGTAGGTGTTGTAGATCATTCCCAGCCAGGTGATGAACTCCAGGTTCTCTTCGAGCGCGCGGAGCGGGCGGCTGATGAAGAACCCCAGGAAGGTGGCGGCGCTCAAGCCGGCGAATATGAGGGTAAACACCGGCTCCTGTCTCAAGAAACTGAATACGGCCGCAGCGATGAACGAGGTCACCCCGATGGCGAAGATGATGATGTTCATCCACACCGTGAGCTGATAGGGGCGCATGAAGGCATTCAACACGCGACGAAACATCTGGTCGTTGCGTGTCAGCCCGTTGCTGACGTGCTCGCGCCAGAGCTTGTATAGCTCGTAGTCTATCTGGCCCGGTACTTGCGGATAAGGCAGACGGGGGTCGTCAGGATTTGGCCGGGCTGCGGAGGACCAGCGCGGCGGTGTGGGAGCGTCGCTTACCTCGACGGTAGGCATGACGGTATCGTTGTTGTTGGCCATGGCGAGAATCTCCTTATGCCGGCTGAGCCTGCGAGCTAGCCGATCGGGCGCAACATCTGGAAAGCATCGTACAGGCGTCGGAGCGTCGTTCCGTAGGTCCCTGCATGGTCTACCCCACGGTGCAGTGCGGCAAAGGTGTGAAAGTCGAGCGTGCGCAAGGCTGCCATTCGCCGCGAGTTGCCGCCTGGACCGCCCAGAAAATCGAAGAAGCCGATGATCTGGTTGTTCTCACCCCCCGAGAAGTCCTCCATCATCTGATCCGGGGAGAGGTGACCGGCCTCACCGTGGAGCGCGCCGAGAAGTCGAGGTGCGCCCATGACGGTGGCTAAGAGCGCCCCCGTCTCGTCCAGGCTCGATGCAAACGCGAACACCTCCCATTCGTCGTCCTGACTCAGATGGCATTCACGCCAGGGCAGGTTGATATCTGGCCTCCAGCGATGATCGAGCCAGGGATAGCGAAGGTCGAAGCGGAAATAGCGGTGGAAGGCGTCCAGGCTGCGCTCGCCCCAAAGCTGGAAGAAGATGTGGTTCTCGAAACGAATCAGCAGCCGGCCTGATTCGTCAACTCCCTCAGGGTTCAGATCGGCAGCGGCAACAGCCAGCGCCACTCCCGGCTCGATCTCGAGTGTGTCAGCGATGCGCATGAGCAGCCAGCCGTAGCGGTTCCAGACACTCGCAATCCGCTCATCACCCGCATCCGCTTCCCGTTCCGGGGTGATGGCGAGCTCGTCGGGTGGCGTCAGCGGCGACTCGCAGAGCTGTTCATCGAGGCGCAGGAACCCGCGATATGGAGCGTCGAACAGACCACCGTCGCGTGCCTTGGTGGTGGGCTGGTAGATTGCGGCCAGCTTCCACTTGACGAGGCGGCGCTCGTCAAGGGTGAGCCGGGTCAGGTCGTCGAGGTCCGGGCCGGAATAGGTGCCCTTGCGATCACGCGCTAGCTCGTTCAGTCGAAGGCCGGCCTTCGACATAAGCGCCCAGGGGCGGTCCGGTCGCAACTCTTTGCCCGCGCTGTAAAAGGCGTCAATAACGTGTTGGTTTTTGTATCCCGGTGGCACGGTAACGTCGGGTACGGGACCAGAGGGAGCGGGCTGTGGCTTGGGCTTGGCCGTACCGGAAGGCGCCGGCGCGGCGGAGGGCAGGCGCACCTTGAAGCCTGCCGCTGGTTCGATGCGCATTGCCTGACGAAAGTCGTCCTGAATCCCAGGGCGGTCAACAATGGACCACTCCGGCTGGTCTGCGGCCTTGAACCAGCGATAGAGGATCAGTGCCTGAATGGGCTGATGGCTGCTGCTCCGGTTCCAGTCGGCGATCTCTTCAAATGCAGTGCGCACCCAGCCGATATTGGCGCCGGATCCCCAACCCTGGTGACGCTCGGTTGGATCCGTTTCGGTGATGTACACGGGCAGCTGGCGGAAGCGAAAAGGAATGCTCTCCATCAGGTCGCGATAAGAACGGAACTCGTCGCGCAGATGGTGGTAACCGGGGCTGGGGTGTGCGACATTGAGCTTGATGCGGCTGGGGTCATGGTAGTGGGTATAGGTGTGGATGGCGAAGCCATCGCACTCGCCGGGGCCCAGGCGGGCGAGGATGTTCGCGAAATACTTGATCCAGTCTCCGGAGGGGTTCTGTGCATATCGAGTTGTGGTGTTCCAGAGTGCCGGGCCTGCTACGAGCACCTGATCGCTCTGATGACCGGGCACGCGACGGATCGCGGTGCGGCAGCGATAATAGCAGTCGGCATACTGGGCCGGCAGGATCGGCTGACCATCCGGCCGCTCGACCTCGTGGTTGGGCTCGTTGCCAATGACCCAGATGTTGCAGCCGCGGGAGCGCGCAACGAAGGCGGCACAGGCGTCGGCGAAGCGGCCGTAGTACTCCGGCCTGGGAATGGTGCCGCTGGAGCCGAAGCCGTGATTGATGCGCACGATCACGCGCAAGCCCTGGCGGGTCAGAGAGGTGTAATCGGCTGCCGGGACGCTGCCCGGTTCCCGGCCGATGCTCGCCATCTCAAGCACCCATCCTGGCCGGCCCAACTCGAGCATGAGCCGCTCGCCGCCGGCTTCATGGAGGCCATAGATGTAAGCTGGGAAGTGGTCGGCCCGCGTCTCGACGCTCATGCTGGCGCTCCTTCTTACTTGCTGACTTCGACGATGACTCCCTCGTCCGCCCAGTCAAAAAGGGTTTTGGCGTTTTCCGTGCTCAGCAGGATGCAGCCGTACGTGACCGGGCGACCCAGGTTCTTGGTCCAGAGCAGTTGCTTGCGATCTCGGCTCGGGAAGCCGTGGAAGCCGTTCATCACCTGACCGTCCGGACCGGGGCGGTAGATGCCCATGAAGTACGGCATGTAAAGGTCCCACTGGTTAGCGTAGGCGTTCTCTTCGTGCGTCTGTATCTGAAAAACCCCGGGAGATGTAGGGCTGTCGGGCAAGCCGGTGCTGACGACCCAGTCGAACTTGAGTTCGCCGTTCTCGAAGGCCTGCATGTGCTGCTTGCCGATGCTCACCTTGATACGCTTGTTCTCGACCGGGGTCAGCGGCAGCAGGGCATCGGGCGATGGAACGATGATCTCCTGGCCGACGGCGAGCGTGTCACCCAACTCGGGATTGGATTTGAGGATCCATGGGTAGGGGATGCCGTAGTCCTCGCCGATACTGGAGATCGTTTCGCCTGCCGTGACTTCGTGGGTGCGATCGAAATGCTGGATGCGTGCGGTGACGGTTGGCTTGCGGGTGAGGAAGGCATCAATCAGCGTCGGGATGGCCACCTGCCGGTCCACGTAGCGGTCGGGGCCCAGCGTCTCCTCCTGGGCATCCAGATAGCCGCCTACGCGCTCGTCGTCAACTCGCCAGGCTATCTCGCCCGGTGCGGTGGCCGATGGCTCGAAGACGATCCAGCGCCCGGTGTCTTGTGGCGACACGTCCCAGGTGATGCGCTCATCGCGAACGGGGTCCCACAGGTTGAGCGTAACCGCTGCCGAGAGCAGCGGGGCGACCTCCTGCACCACTGAGCTAACATCGGTCAAAGTAGGTTCGAGCGGAACGACGGGCAAGCTCAGATTGAGCGTCTCGTTATCTGCGAGCCGGCCGGCGTTTGCTTCCAACGCGGCGACAGATGTGGTCAGATTCAGCGCGCGCCCGCTGACGGCGGGTGTTGTGACGACCTGCCCCCCTTCCACGGAGATTGAAGCGTCCTGCGGTGCGATTTCAAGTTGCTGGGCCAAGAGGCGCACGGTATCGGCGGCCTGACGGCGGTCGAAGATGGTGACCGGGTCAACGGCTATCTCCTGTACGCCGCCGAGGCGCGGGTCAAGCGGGGCTATCAGATTGCGCAGGGCGGGGACGTGCTGAAGCGCGTACGCGCCGAGCTGAAAGGCCGCCTCTGTGGTCTTGGCGGAATCAGCTGTGTTCCGGCCGAGACGGTGGGCGGCGCGGGCAGTGGCCGCGGTGTCCAATCTGAGGCCGACCTTGTCGGCGGGTAACGTCCAGCTTTCGCCGCCGGCTTCGAGCACAACTGTGCGCTCAGCCCACGCATTCTGAAGCATCCGCTCTGCTTGTGCCGTTGTGAGGCCGCCGAGGTTCTGTCCGAGCGACTGAACGCCCGGCAGGATGAGGTCGCCTTTAATGAGCTGGCGAACACCGAAATAAGATGCGCCTGCCCCTGCGAGGATGACAACCCAGAGGAGAAGCAGCAGCCAGGCCAGCCCGGAGCTGCGTCGGCGCGCGCGCTTCGGGGGCACGGTGGCGGCAGTGTGTCCGGATCGCTCAACGATCTGCGCTGATTTTGTCACGATATCGGACCTCGTGCTCGGGGCTGGGATCCAGAAACCCTTCCAGGTAGTGGCGCTGGCGGTCTTTATGACAAGATATAGTATACTCATTTCTGTCAAGCGAGCAACCTTGCGATTTCACGCGTGACCGGCCGGAAACCTTGGAGTAGTAACGGACGGACTCACTCGTGATGGAGAGAGCAATCCAGGCCACTCAGATACTCGGAGAACCGGGTACTGACGCCTGGCTGACCTTTGGCGCGATACCTCGGCGGGCGGCGATTCCGTATTGCCGCTGATCTTCGGCCCTGCCAGCCCGACGTGGCAGTCCGCGCTCATCTTCACGCGCACCGGCGATGGATCTGCACCCTGGGCCACTTCGACGCCGACACCGCACAACGGACCGGGATGACCGAAATCGAAGTCGCGCGGTTCGTGCACGACCAGATTGCACAGCAGGGCGTTGCCCCCGCCTGGGACGCTGCGAGTTGCCCGTCCGTCAGTGCGGGCCCGGATTCCCCGTGGGCCACG